>Ga0196964_10001096_pt1 | contig 14192 bp, 15 predicted proteins | sample S1_10metaG_FD_148615 | JGI IMG/M metagenome (GOLD analysis project Ga0196964, IMG submission 148615) | Soil microbial communities from Anza Borrego desert, Southern California, United States - S1_10 | ecosystem: Environmental > Terrestrial > Soil > Desert | place: USA: California | collected...
GCTCGTTGATCGGCTTGAAGCTGTCCTTCACCGAGGCCGACACGATGTCGGTGGCGCGGGTCACTTCGGCCAGGTAGGCCTCGATGGCGCCCTTGGCCCAGGCGGTCTGGACTTCGATGGCTTCCTGCACCGACTTGGCCTGGGCGAGCGACTGGGCGGCGTTGACGCCGTCTTCCCAGGTCTTCTTGCTGTAGGCCAGGGCGTTGGCGCCCAGGGTCTCGGCGCCGCGGGTGGCGGCGGTCACCGACTCGACGGCGGCCTCGAGGTTGCGCTTGGAAGCGGCGTTGACCTCGTTGAGGGCGGTCATCGACTTCTCGACGCCGTCACGGAAGGCTTGGTCGCCGGCGGCGGTGAAACGCTCGGCGGTGTTCTTGATGGCTTCAGCGCCCTTTTCCATAGTCGTCACTCCTGGTTGGTGCGGGCTCTAGGCCCAGGCGCGGCGGGCCGCGCGTGTTGGAATGGGGAGGTTATCCCGCACCTGCGAACAAATGTCAAGGAAGTTTTGTGCACTGCACAATAGCCGCCCTGCTCGATCCCGGCGGGCTGATGTGGCCGCAGGAACGGCGGAGCTCCGGATCCCTTGCCCCGCCAGGAGCCCGGCCGGCGCGGCCGAGCGTCGCGGCGCGCCGATGGGCCGCAGCGGAATCCGTTCCCCCATCACGCGTTTACCCTAGAGAAACCTCCAATAACGGATCATAAAGGCCCTGGGGCGTCGCTACGGCTGGCGCCGTGTGCATATCGTCGAGCGTTGTCATGACCGAACCCGCCCGCCGGATCCTCCTGTCGTTCCTCTTCGTGCTCGCCGTCCTGGCCGCCCCGGTGGCCAGCGCCGTCAAGCCCGCCGTGGCCGCGCCCGCCGACTCGGCCAAGTACGCGGCCATCGTGGTGGACGCCAACACCGGCGAGGTCCTGTACGCGCGCCGCGCCGACAGCCCCCGCTATCCGGCGTCGATCACCAAGGTGATGACGCTCTACCTGGCGTTCGAGGCGCTCTCGACCGGCAAGCTGAAGCCCAACGACCTGATCGTCATGTCGCCGCGCGCGGCCGCGCAGCCGCCGTCCAAGCTGGGCCTGCATCCGGGCGAGACCATCACGGTCGACGACGCCATCCGCGCCCTGGCCATCAAGTCGGCCAACGACGTGGCCGTGGCCGTGGCCGAGAAGATCGGCGGCACCGAATCCCGCTTCGCGGCCCTGATGACGCTGAAGGCCCAGGAGCTGGGCATGACCCAGACTCGCTTCGTGAACGCGCACGGCCTGCCCGACAGCCGCCAGCTGTCGAGCGCGCGGGACATCGCCATCCTGTCGCGCGCGGTCATGCGCGACTATCCGCAGTACTACGCCTACTTCAGCCAGCGGACCTGGACCTTCCGCGGCCGCGAGATGCGCAACCACAACGGCCTGCTGCACCGCATGCCGGGGGTCGACGGGCTGAAGACCGGCTTCACCAACGCCTCGGGCTACAACCTCGCCGCCAGCGCCGTGCGCGACAACCGCCGCCTGATCACCGTGGTGCTGGGCGGCGCCTCGACCCGCTCGCGCGACGACCACGTCGCCGATCTTCTCAACGTCGGCTTCGACGTGATGCGCCGCCGCGAGCGCGGGGAGATCATCACGGTCGCCCAGTCCATGTTCGAGCCGCAGATGCCGTCGGCCCCGGTGCAGTACGCCGCCGTCGACCAGGGCGATCGCAGCGCCCCGTCCGCCGAGCGGACCGCCGCTCCGGCCGCCGCCCTGCCCGCACGCCCGCGCGACCTGACCGGCGAACTGAACGCCACCGGCCTGCGCGGCAGCGTCCCGGCCAGCGCCGCCGGCGCCATGCGGCCGATCCCCGACGCCGACGAGCAGCGCCAGGTGGTGCTGGCGTCGGTCGTCCCGACCGAGCAGCCCGCCCGTCCGGCCGCTGCGCCGGCCCGACCCAAGCCCGCGGCGGCCAAGCCCAAGCGCGATCCCAACGCGGTCTGGGCGGTGCAGGTCGGCGCCTTCAAGAGCCGCGGCGAGGCCAACAGCTGGCTGAAGCAGGTCGGCAAGCGTTTCTCGAGCCACTTCCGCGCCGCCGACGGCTCGGTGCAGGCGGCCAACGGCTGGTACCGCAGCCGCTACGCCGGCCTGACCCAGGAAGCCGCCAAGAAGGCCTGCGCGGCCCTGAAGGCCAAGCGCCTGCCCTGCATGGTGTTCAAGAACGGCTGAGCCTTCGGGCCGCCCTGCGACGTCAGCGTCGTTTCAGGAGCTTGTCGCGCGCGGCGTTGAGTCGAGCCGCCACGGCCGCGTCCCCGCCCTGGTCCGGATGGGCGGTGCGCATGCGCGACCGGTAGGCGCCCTGGATATCGGCGCTCGTCGCGTCCTCCCCGACCCCCAGCACGCGGCGCGCCTCGTCCTCGGTCATCGGACCCGAAGGCAGCACGAGGCGCCTCGCGGTCAGCACCAGGGATACGCCGACGGCGCCGATGATGATCCCGGCCAGCCACAGGCCGCGCACGGCGACGGCGACGCCGGCCGTGACGCAGGCGATGCCGATGATGCCGGCGGCCGAACGCCATTCGTTAGGGCGCTGAACCGTGCGACGGCCGAGCCAGACGAGGGCGCCGAGCGCGACGAGGGCCAGAATCCAGATCATGCCGCCCTCTTAGCGGTCGCCGCCGCAATGGCGAAGCCGGGTCAGGCCGCCTGCGCCGGGGCCTGGCCCTCGAGGTTCAGGGCCTGCATCAGCGAGCGAAGCTCCTGGCGCGCAGCGACATGGGCCAGGGACACCGACACCGGACGGATCTGCGGCGACAGGTCGGCCACGGTCAGGCCGAAGGGGAACAGCTCGCGATAGATGACGCGGTCCCTGAGTCCCGGGCCGACGCGGAAGCCGATGCGGCGGCTGAGGGCCTCGACGCGCTCGTCGAGCCGCTTGCGGTTGCGGGCCTCGGTCACGGCCAGGCGGTTGCGCAGCACGATCCAGTCGATCGAGCGGCCGTCGGCCATGGCGCGGGCCTTGCGGGCGTTCCACACCGTCTCTGCGTAGATCGAGGGCCGGCCGAGCTCCAGCGTCACCGGATCGACCGTCCCGAGCAGGTCGAAGTCGACGAAGCTGTCGTTCATCGGCGTGACCACCAGGTCGGCGGCGGCGTGCGCGGCGCGGGAAACCGGGGTGTCGCCGCCGGGGGTGTCGATGATCACGAAGTCGACGGTCTCCCGCGCCGCGGCCAGCGCCGCCTCGAAGCAGGCCACGATCTCCTCCCCCGGAGCCTTGGCCGCCTCGTCGGCCAGGCGGATCTCCGTAGGCATCGGAGCCTCGACGCCCTGGGCCTCGAGCCACCTGCGGCGACTGGCCAGGAAGCGTCCGAAGGACTGCTGGCGCAGGTCGAGGTCCACGACGGCCACCCTGGCGTCCTGCCAGGCCAGGCCGGTCATCAGGTGGATGGCGATGGTGGACTTGCCCGCCCCGCCCTTCTCGTTGCCCACGACGATGACGCGCGCTTGCGACACGATCTTACGCCCCCCGCTCCGACTCACACTCTGGAGCCCGCGACGAGAGTCGAACCGCCGCCGACGCGCGTCAACGCGACCGAACGGCCTATGCACAGCTTAGCGTTGGGTCAGCCCGCGGAGCGGGCGCACCAGGGGTCCGCGCCGGCGGCGCGGCAGAGCTGCTGGGCCGCGGCGCTGTTGGGCGCCGTGGCCTTTAGGCGCACCCAGGTCCCCCGCGCGCCGAGGTCGGCCGTCTCGAAGCGGGGGACGATTCCGGCCAGGACGTCGCCGTGGCGGGCGCGAAGCGTGGCCCAGGCGGCCTCGGCGGCGGCCCGGCTGCGGAAGGCGCCGAGCTGCACGGCGGGACCGCCCGCGGCAGCCGGCGGAGCGGCGAGGGGTTGGCGATAGGCGGCGCGCTGCATGCGGGCGGCCGTGTCGCCGGCGACCATGTCGATGGCGTCGCGCAGGCCCAGGTCGCGCGCGTGCGGCATTTCCAGCGGATCGACGACGGCGATGCGGATCGGCGCGCGCAGGCCGGCGGCCTCGGCGGTCATGGTGACCTGGGGCGCGGAAACCCGAACGGGGGCCGGCGCCCCGCTCGCCGAGGGCGCGGGCCTGCCCGCGCGGGCGTAGGCCTCCTCGTCCGAGGTCGGGATCGACGCCACCGCTTCGGCCCAGCGCTGGAACATGCGGCCGTCGTTGCTGGGCGCTTCCATGCAGCCGGAGACGGCGGCGGCGCCTGCAAGCACGGCGGCTAGACGGGAAACACTACGGCAGGCCATAAGCCGAACCCTAGCGGGCCCGCGTTTCGGTCCGGTGCAGAAACGTCCTTAACAACCTCGGCCGTTTTCCTAACCATGTCAGCGCCCTCCCCCTTGCCGGTCGTGCGAGCCGTGACCGACCTTCGAGCAGCCGTCTCCGCGTGGCGGGCCGCGGGGCTGCGGACGGCCTTCGTGCCCACCATGGGGGCCCTGCACGAGGGGCACCTGTCGCTTGTCCGGCTGGGTCGCGAGAAGGCCGACCGGGTCGCCGCCAGCGTCTTCGTCAACCCGACCCAGTTCGCCCCGACCGAGGACCTCGACCGCTACCCGCGCCAGGAAGAGAGGGACGCCGAGCTGCTGGCCTCGGCCGGCTGCGACCTCCTGTTCGCGCCCTCCGCGGCCGAGATGTACCCCGCCGACTTCGCCACCAGCGTCACCGTTTCGGGCTTGACGGAGGATCTCGAAGGCCGCTTCCGGCCGCAGATGTTCGGCGGCGTCGCCACCGTGGTGGCCAAGCTGCTGATCGGCGCCGGCGCCGACGTGGCCGTGTTCGGCGAGAAGGACTACCAGCAACTGCTGGTCATCCGGCGCATGGCGAAGGACCTGAACCTGCCCGTCGAGATCGTGCCCGGGCCCACGGTGCGCGAGCCGGACGGTCTGGCCATGAGCTCGCGCAACGCCTACCTGGGCGCCGCCGAGCGGGCGGTCGCCGCCCAGCTCAACGTCATCCTCGGGGAAGCCGCGGCCAAGGTGCGCGCCGGCGAGGCGGTGGAGAAGGCCGAGGCCGAGGCGACCGCCGCGGTGCTGCTGGCGGGGTTCGAGCGGGTGGACTACGTCGCCGTCCGCTCGGCCGAGGATCTGGGTCCCTACCGGCCTGGACAGCCGGCGCGGGCGCTGGCGGCCGCGTGGCTTGGCCAGACCCGGCTGATCGACAACCTTCCGGTCTAGGTCACCAGGCGCCCAGCGCGCGCAACTCCTCCGCAAACCCCTCGGGCAGCTCGCCGGCCTCCCAGCCGCCGAGGTCCGGCGTCACGTCCTTGCCCTCGTAGTACCGCCAGCCCTGGAAGGCGCCGCGGCGCTGCGGCGCGGTGCGGACCACCTCGTCGTCGAGGGTGATCTCGCAACGGCTGCGCTGGCCCTCCTCGAGGGTGTCGATGGCGACGATGCGCTGACGGCACTGCACCACGCCCTTGATCACCCAGTAGAGCGAGCCGCCGTCCAGCAGTTCGGCCACGCGCTTGGGAGTCATGCGGGTGTGGACGACCGGCGTCCGGCCCTTGCCGCGCTCCTCGCGTCCCCACTGCGTGAGCTGCTCGATGCGGTCGACGCCGACGCAGAGCTTGATCAGGTGAAGGGCCATCGGCCGGAGATATAGCACCGCCACGGCCCAGCCTAGGGACGCCGCGACGCACCTTGTGGAAGACCGACCGGCGGCGGTTTCGCCCTGGAAAAGCGCGTGCGTCGAGCCAGTTCTCTGCAGAATTTCCCGCGTTTCAGAACGGCGAAATCCCGTGCCTGCAAAGTTTTTCCTGTGAATTTCCCCTGCCGCGTGCGATACTTGGATATTCGATTTCTGCTGCAATGCTATGTCTCGGGCGCGCCAGCGCCCTGCTACACGGCCTGACAGACTCGATAGGCCGCGGAAATTCCCGCGATCTTACGCCAATGGAGGCTGAAATGGCTCAAGGCACAGTGAAGTGGTTCAACACCACCAAGGGTTACGGTTTCATCGAGCCGGCTGAAGGCGGCCGCGACGTGTTCGTGCACGCCAGCGCCGTGGAGCGGTCGGAGCTGTCCTTCCTCGCGGAAGGCCAGACCATCGCCTACGACGTCGAGCGCGACCCGAAGTCCGGCAAGGACAGCGCCGTCAATCTGAGGTCCGCCTGAGGGCGAGGCCTCCGTTCTCCGGCTGACCGGCTCGCTGGTCGGCTTTGACGAGAATGGCGGACCCGAGGTGCGGCTGGCCAACGGCCACCGCATCCGGGCCCTGCCCAACCGTTCCGGCTCCGGCCGCGACACGAACCGGATCGGCGACTGCGTGCTGATCGAGATCAGACCCGACGAGATGGAGGGCTGGCGTCATGTCCGGCATCGATAAACGTCCCAAGGACGAGCCGGCGGTCGATCCGACCGCCCGCTACCAGCTGATCATCCCCAACCTCAGCGACACCGACCTCGCCAGCCTGCAGGCCAACGCCACGCGTCTGTCGCAGGACGACACCGGCCGCCGCCAGCAGGAGGCGGTGATGCTGCTGCCATTGGTGGACGCCGAGCTGGCGGTCCGCAAGACCGCCAAGACCGCCGCGGCGGCGGCTAAGCGCAAGCTGGCCAAGCCGCGCGTCAAGGCGATCGCGTCCACGTGAGTTCGCCCTCCATGCGCGCCAGCGCTCCACGCCGCTGGGCGGCCGATCCCGCCCCAGGAGACACCGTGCCCCAGCCCGCCGCCGCCAAGCCGCCCCGCCTCGTCCTCACCGTCGGTCCCTGCGCCGAGGGTTGGGGGGTCGAACGCGACGGCGCCTGGTCGGGCCACTCGCGCACCCGCGACGAGGCCAAGGCGGCCGCCAACAAGCAGGCGCGCGAGCTGATGGATGCGGGACATCCGTGCCAGGTCGTGGTGCAGGGCGAGACCGGCTACTTCGCCGCCGCCAGGCGCTAGGCCTCCACCCGCGCCAGCAACGCCCCCTCGGCCACCTGCTGGCCGGCCTTCACCGGCACTTCGGTCACCACGCCGTCGAAGGGCGCGGTGAGGGCGTGCTCCATCTTCATGGCCTCCAGCACCACCAGGGACGCGCCCTTGGCGACCCTGGCCCCCGCCTTGACCTGCACGGCGACGATCCTGCCCGGCATGGGCGCGGTGAGCGCGCCGGTCGCCACGTCCTCGCTGGCGTGGCTGGACGCGATCTCGCTCTCCCTGATCTCGATCGCCTGGCCGTCGTCGAACAGCACGACGCCCTCGGCCGAACGCACGAAGCCCAGCGCCCGGCCTTCGCCGATCAGCACCTGTTCGTGCAGGACGGCGGCCTCCTCGAAGCGGCCCGCGTGCTCGACCAGCCAGCGCCACTGGCCCGCCATGTACGGGCGGGCCCGGCCGGCGACCGTTTCCCCCTCGATTTCGACGCGATGGCGGGTGAAGGGCTCGGCGTTGAGGCGGAAGCCGTAGAGACCGTCGGGCGTGGCCTGCCACGGGCTGAGGCGGTCGCCTTCGGCAGGCAGGCCGAGGGTCGCCGCGGCGTCCTCGGCGGCCAGGGCCAGGGCCGCGATGACGGCGTCCGACGACGCCTGGCCGCCGGTCAGGGTCGCCTCGCGCGACGGTATGAAGCCGGTGTCCACCTCCCCCTCGAGGAAATCCGGGTGGTCGAGGCAGCGGGCGAGGAAGGCGGCGTTGGTGCGCACCGGCCAGACCTCGACCTCGCGGCATGCCAGCGCCAGGGTCTCGGCGGCCAGCTCGCGGGTCTCGGCGTGGACGATCAGCTTGGCGATCATCGGGTCGTAGTACTGGCTGACCTCGCCGCCCTCCTCGACCCCGGTGTCGACGCGCACCTCGTCGCTCTGCGGCAGGCGGAAATGGTCCAGCGGGCCGATGGACGGCAGGAAGCCGCGCGCCGGATCCTCGGCGTACAGCCGGGCCTCCATGGCCCAGCCGTCCAAGGTGATGTCCTTCTGCTTCAGCGGCAGGGGCTCGCCGGCGGCGACGCGCAACTGCCATTCGACCAGGTCCAGGCCGGTGACGGCCTCGGTCACCGGGTGTTCGACCTGCAGCCGGGTGTTCATCTCCATGAACCAGATGCGGTCGGCGCGCAGGCCGTCCGAGGCGTCGGCGATGAACTCGACCGTGCCGGCGCCGACGTAGCCGACCGCCTTGGCGGCGCGGATCGCCGCGTCGGTGACCGCCTTCCGCGTCGCCGCGTCCATGCCCGGCGCCGGAGCTTCCTCGATCACCTTCTGGTGGCGGCGCTGCAGCGAGCAGTCGCGCTCGAACAGGTGCACGACGTCGCCGTGGCTGTCGCCGAACACCTGCACCTCGATGTGCCGCGGGCGGGTGACGTACTTCTCGATCAGCACCCGGTCGTCGCCGAAGGCCGCCTTGGCCTCGCGCTGGGCGCTGGCCAGGGCGTCGGCGAAGTCGCCCGCCTTCTCGACCTTCTTCATGCCCTTGCCGCCGCCGCCGGCGATGGCCTTGATCAGCACCGGGAAGCCGACCTTGCCGGCCTCCTTCGACAGCCGCTCCGGCGACTGGTCCTCGCCGTGGTAGCCCGGCGTCACGGGCACCCCGGCGTCGGCCATCAGTTTCTTGGCCGCGTCCTTCAGGCCCATGGCGCGGATGGCGGCGGGCGGCGGGCCGATCCAGACCAGCCCGGCCTTCGCCACGGCCTCGGCGAACTCCGCGTTCTCGGACAGGAAGCCGTAGCCGGGGTGGATGGCCTCGGCTCCCGCCGCCCTGGCGGCGGCCAGCACCTTCTTCGCATCCAGGTAGCTCTCGCGCGCTGGCGCAGGGCCGAGCAGCACCGCCTCGTCGGCCTCCTGCACGTGCGGCGCCTCCGCGTCGGCCTCGGAGTATACCGCGATGGTGCGCAGGCCCATGGCGCGGGCGGTTCGGAACACCCGGCAGGCGATTTCGCCGCGGTTGGCGACCAGGACGGAGCTGAACATAGCCCGTCCCTGCCCTTTGCCGCGCCGTCCCGTCAACGGGCCATCTCGCTGAAGCCGAGGTACAGCCACAACACCGCCAGCAGGCTGAAGGCCACGACGGTGAAGAAGAACAGCACCGCCATCCGCAGCAGCGTGCCGATCACGCTGGTCGCGTAGGTCCCCCGCATGTGGGCGAACAGGTGCGCCGGCGCGGCCAGCAACAGCCACCAGGCGACCGGCCCGACGAGGGCGCCGAGGATGAAGATCGTCGTCAGCAGCAGCAGCTGGAACGCCAGCGAATGCATCGAGAAGACCAGGTGGTCGAAGACGTAGAAGCGCCGCTGGAACACGAACAGCAGGCTGAGGATGAGCGCCGACACCGGCAGGGCCAGCACCGCCACCCGGTGCGCCCACACCTCGAGCACCAGGAAGAAGCGCTCGGGATCGTCGTTGATGGCCTGGACGCGTTTCCTGAACCAGTCGGTGGCCGCCTGGTTCTCCTTGCCGAAGAGGCGGACCTCGTCGTCCTCGTCCATGCGGATGCCGGACCCGTCGCCCTTCGACCTGCCGGCCCCGGCCGCCGCCTTCTCGCCCGCCCCGGCCGTCCTCGCGCTCGCCGCGTTGGCCTCGGCGCTCTTCTCGGCGATGTCCTGGCCCAGCGCCGCGCCGAAGTCCGCCCAGCGGCCCTCCGCGGCGGCGAGCTGGGTTTCCTTTTCCGCCGGCGTCAGGCTCTGATCTTCCATGACGTTGCGCCGGAACTCCGCGCGGGCCTCCTGGCTCGGCGTCATCTCGCCGGCCGCCGCCCTGGCCTGTTCGGAGGTCTGGGGTCGGTCGCCGCTGGCGTAGTGCCCGACCAGGAAGACGATCAGCAGGGTCACCAGGAACATGCGGAACGGCGGGATCTGCGCCTGCCGCTTGCCGGACAGGTAGCTGTGCGTCAGCGAGCCCGGCCGGATGACGAGGTTCGGCAGCGTGCGCCACAGCCGGCCGTCGAAGTGGAAGAAGCTCTCCAACGCCTCCATGAAGAGGCTCCACACCGACTTGTGGAATTCCTCCGCCAGCTGGCCGCAGGTGTGGCAGTACGGCCCCTGCAGCGGCGTCTCGCAGTTGCCGCACGGCGAGCCCGGCGGCATGTCGGCGTGCTTGCGTCGCCAGTTCAGCCAGCCGCCCGCGGAGGCCAGGCCGGCGAGTTCCAGTTCCTTCGGCATGTCCCCCCCGGCGAGTCCTCGGCGAGCTTACACCGTCCAGGCCGGCTTGCGGCGTTCGAGGAAGGCGCGAACGCCCTCCTGCCCCTCGTCGCTGACCCGGCGGGCGGCGATGCGCCTGGCGGTCTCGTCCATCAGGTGGTCGTCGATCTTGTGGTGGTGCGACTGCACGTAGCGCACCAGGTCCTTGGCCGCGGCGACCGCCCCCGGCGCCGCGGCCATCATCTCGCCGGCGATGGCGTCGCGCGCCCGGTCCAGCGCCTCGGAGTCCGCCACCACGCGGTCGACCAGGCCGATGGCGAGCGCCTCATCCGCGTCGAACGCCAGGCCCGACGCGAACAGCGCCCGCGCCCGGCGGGCGCCGATGGCCTCGACCACGTAGGGGCTGATGGTCGCCGGGGTCAGGCCGAGCTTCACCTCCGAGAAGGCGAACTTCGTCCCCTTCACCGCCACGGCGGTGTCGCAGGCGGCCACCAGGCCCGCGCCGCCGCCCATGGCGGCGCCCTCGACCAGGGCCACGGTGAGGCAGGGGATGTCGTGCAGCGCCTTGAGCATCTTCGCCAGCATCATGGCGTCGTCGCGGTTGTCGGCCTCGGACCACTCCACGGCCTCGCGCACCCAGTCCAGGTCGGCCCCGGCGCAGAAGGTGGCTCCGGTCCCGCGGACGAACACCACGCGCACGTGCTCCTGCCCCTGCAGCGTCTCGAAGGCCTCGTACAGGGCGGCGATGGTCTCGGCGTCGAAGGCGTTCTTCTTCTGCGGCCGGTTGATGATCACCGTCACCGCCCCGGCCGCCGTGGCGTCGATATGGACCGTGTCGGTCACCGCGTCGGGCGCCGGGATGTCCATCAATGGATCGGCGATGGCGTTGGTGGGGGGATCCAGGGGGTCCGACATGGCGTGGTCTCCGGCCTCGTCCTTCGACAAGCTCAGGACGAGGCCTACTGAAAGCCCGGTGGAATAGGAAGCCTCATCCTGAGCCTGTCGAAGGACGAGGCTTCCGCGAGCTCCACAATGGGCTATCGTCCGGCAGCTCGACCGTTGGGGGGATCGATGAAGCGCCTCGCCCTTGTGTTCAGCGTGCTCCTGCTGGCCCCGTCGGCGGCGGCCGACGTCGATCCGCGGCCCGACAACCTGAAGGACTGCCTGCGCGAGGCCGGCGGCGTCAGCATGGCCGTCGACTTCTGCCTGGGCGACGAGGCGGAGCGGCTGGAGGCGACGCTGACCGCCGCCTACGAAAAGGCGCTCTCGATCGCCGAGGAGAGCCAGCGCGGGCCGCTGGAACAGTCCCAGAAGGACTTCGTGGCCTATCGGGAGAGCTGGTGCAGCGCCAAGAGCGACTTCCTCGGCAGCGGCCGCAACGAGTACCGCGGCCAGTGCATGATCCGCACGACCCGGGAGCGCATCGAAGCCCTGGAGGGCTTCGACCGCCCCTGAGGCCTACATCCGGAACACGCCGAACCGGGTCTCCGGGATGGGCGCGTTCAGCGAGGCCGAGATCGCCAGCCCCAGCACGTCCCTGGTCTGGGCCGGGTCGATGACGCCGTCGTCCCACAGGCGGGCGGTGGCGTAGTAGGGGTTGCCCTCGCGCTCGTAGCCCTCGCGGATCGGGTCCTTGAAGGCCTCCTCCTCGTCCTTCGACCAGGTTCCGCCCTTGGTCTCGATACCGTCGCGCTTGACGGTGGCCAGCACCGAGGCGGCCTGCTCGCCGCCCATCACCGAGATGCGGCTGTTGGGCCAGGTGAACAGGAAGCGCGGGGAGTAGGCCCGGCCGCACATGCCGTAGTTGCCGGCCCCGAAGCTGCCGCCGATCAGGACGGTGAACTTGGGGACCTCGGCCGAGGCCACGGCGGTGACCATCTTTGCCCCGTCCTTGGCGATGCCGCCGGCCTCGTACTTGCCGCCGACCATGAAGCCCGAGATGTTCTGCAGGAACACCAGCGGGATCTTCCGCTTGCAGGCCAGCTCGATGAAGTGCGCCGCCTTCAGCGCCGCCTCGGAGAACAGCACCCCGTTGTTGGCCAGGATGGCGACCGGGTAGCCCCAGATGCGCGCGAAGCCGGTGACCAGGGTCGTGCCGTAGAGCGGCTTGAACTCGTCCAGCTCCGAACCGTCGACGATGCGGGCGATCACCTCGCGCACCTCGTAGGGCGCGCGCACGTCCTTGGGCACGACGCCGTAGAGCTCGTGCGGATCGAAGGCCGGCGGCCTGGGCTCGCGCACGTCCAGCGGATGGGACTTCACGGTGTTCAGGTTGGCGACGATGGAGCGCACGATCTCCAGCGCGTGCTCGTCGTTCTGGGCCACGTGGTCGACCACGCCGGACTTCCGGCCGTGCACCTCGGCCCCGCCCAGGTCCTCGGCCGAGATCACCTCGCCGGTGGCCGCCTTCACCAGCGGCGGGCCGGCCAGGAAGATGGTGCCCTGGTTCCGGACGATGACCGTCTCGTCGCTCATCGCCGGCACGTAGGCGCCGCCGGCGGTGCAGCTGCCCATGACGCAGGCGATCTGCGGGATGGACTTCGACGACATGCGCGCCTGGTTGAAGAAGATGCGGCCGAAGTGCTCGCGGTCCGGGAACACCTCGGCCTGGTGCGGCAGGTTGGCCCCGCCGGAATCGACCAGGTAGACGCACGGCAGCCGGTTCTCGAAGGCGATCTCCTGGGCCCGCAGGTGCTTCTTCACCGTCATGGGGAAGTAGGCCCCGCCCTTCACCGTCGGATCGTTGGCGACGATCACGCATTCGCGGCCCGAGACGCGGCCGACGCCGCAGATCATGCCCGCGCCCGGCGCCTCGTCGTCGTACATGCCATGGGCGGCCAGCTGGCCGATTTCGAGGAACGGCGCGCCGGGGTCGAGCAGCCGCTCCACCCGGTCGCGCGGCAGCAGCTTGCCGCGGCCGACATGCCGCTCGCGCGAGCTCTGCGGGCCGCCGAGCGCCGCCTTGGCCACCTTCTGGCGCAGCTCGCGCACCAGCCCCTCGTTGTGGGCGTAGAGGTCCTGGAAGGCCGGCGAGGCCGCGTCCACGGCGGAGGTCAGCTTGGGCATGGGTGTGGATTAGCCGGAGAGGGATCGCGGGGGAAGCACGTCTTCCTTCTCCTCGCGGGAGGGAGGGGTTACGTCGGCCGCACCACCTTCGGCGTCCCGAACGGGCATTCCAGCGCCGCGCGGTCCCAGCCGGCGCGGTCGGCGGCGGCCTCGTAGGTGGTCTGCAGGAAGGCCATCAGGGCTGCGTCGGGCTCGGCGGCCGCGCGCACGGCGTCGTAGGGCAGGATGAACTCGCCCATCTGCTGGTGAAAGAAGGCCTCCCCGGGCTCGACCTGGGCCTCGGCGAACCCCTCCGGCGCGGGATAGGCGTAGCTGTAGAAGGCCGGGTAGTCGACGGCCCCGCCTCCCGGCCAGAAGCCGGCGCTCGACACCTCGTGGGAATAGGCTTCGCGGGTGACGCGGTCGGGCAGGCCCGGGACACCCCCCGGATGCGGCGGCGCGGGCCGGCCCGAGAACCGCGTCACGGCGAGGTCGAAGCTGCCCCAGAACAGGTGCACGGGGCTGGCCTTGCCGAGGAAGCCCGAGCGGAAGCGCTTGAACACCCGGTCGGCGTCGGCCAGCACGCGCCAGAAGCGGCGGGCGGCGTCCGCGTCGTAGGCGGCGTGGACCCGATCCTCGGCGAAGGGGATCGGGTCGGCGACCTCGTTGGGAACGGCGACGATGTCGACGTGGAGGTCGAGCGCGGCGAGCTCGGCCATCAGGGCGGCGTGGAAATCGGCGACGCTGCGCGGCTCCAGCGCGAGCGCGCGTGCTTTCCCCTCCCCGGTCCGGACCTCGAGGACGTGGCGGTGGAAGTCGAACTCGATCTCGAAGACGCGGCCACGGTGGTGCATCGGCCCCGTCGTCAGGCCGCGGGCCGAGACGTAGAGGGTCACGTGCCAGCCGTGGTTCAGCCACGGGGTGGTCGCCAGCCGCACCTTGCCCACGATCTGGGTCCACAGCTGCAGGGTCGCCGCCGTGTCCCTCCAGTCGGCGTAGGGCAGCGCGGGCCAGGCGGTTTGGTCGGGCATGGCGCAACCAAGCACCGTCCGCGGCGCCCCCGCAACGCCTGTCGCGTCGAATCCCGGTTTGGCTCTACAGTCACCGCCCGATG
>Ga0196964_10001097_pt1 | contig 14167 bp, 17 predicted proteins | sample S1_10metaG_FD_148615 | JGI IMG/M metagenome (GOLD analysis project Ga0196964, IMG submission 148615) | Soil microbial communities from Anza Borrego desert, Southern California, United States - S1_10 | ecosystem: Environmental > Terrestrial > Soil > Desert | place: USA: California | collected...
CGACCGCCCGCCTTTGGGACGACGGCGTCATCGACCCGGCCCAGACCCGCGACGTGCTCGGCCTCGCCATCAGCGCCAGCCTCAACGCGCCAATCCCCGAGACGCAGTTCGGCGTGTTCCGGATGTGATGTCTCCCTCTCCTTCAGGAGAGGGACAGGCCGCGGCAGCGGCCAGGGTGTGGCTCCAGCGAAGCGCGGCGGTTGGTGCGAGCCGCTCCACCCCCGTCTGCTTCGCATCCACCCCCTCCTGAAGGAGGGCGAGAAGCCGGAGTCAGGGCTCGTCGAATGCGGCGAGCGCCCGGCGGCGCTCCATCGTCGTGCGGACCATGCAGCTCAGGTGATAGACGCTGCGCCCGCTGCCGGTGACCGCGCCCTTCGCCCCGCACCACTTCTCCCGATAGGTGAGCCAGGCCTGCTGTGACTCGACCAGGATCGGCTTCTGCGCGTCTTCGGCGACGCGCATGGCCGCCTGGAGCGCCTGCTCCATAGCGGCTTCCTGGCGGGTCAGCTCCTCGGACAGGCAGGCGTCGGCCTCCATGGGACCGTCGCTGCGGGCGCGGCACGCTTCGTAGTCGGCGCTGAAGCTCTCCTGCCGGGCCACGGCCGGCGTGGCCAGCATCGGCAGGACGACGAGGGCGAGGCAGGCCAGGCGCATGGGAACCTCACGGTCAAGCTCGGCCTGACCATAGCCCAACCGCCGCGCTTGGCCAGCACGCGAGATTGGGGGTCGCGCGGGCGCACGCCGTTCTGCTAACCCTCGCGGCGCAAACGGAGGCTTCTGATGTCCGACCCGCTCGATCCCCCCACGAACGCCATCGCGGACCCTCTCATGGACGTCCCGGCGCCGGATGCGGTGACGGACAAGGTCCTGATCGACGCCACGGCCGCCGGAACGGTGACGGTCGTGATCAACCGGCCCGAGAAGAAGAACGCCTTCGACGCCGAAACCATCGCGGCCCTGCACGAAGCCTTCGAGACCCTGCAGACCCAGGACGGCGTGCGCGTGGTGTTCGTCCGCGGCGCGGGCACGACCTTCTGCGCCGGCGCCGACCTCGACTGGATGCGGCAGGCGGCCGACTGGTCCGAGAGCGACAACCGCGACGACGCCATGATGCTGGCCAAGATGCTGAAAGCGCTGCACGACATCCCCTGCCTGACGGTGGCGCTGGTCGAAGGCGCCGCCATGGGCGGCGGCGCGGGCCTCGTGGCGGCCTGCGACACGGCCGTGGCGGTGAAGGGCACGCGCTTCGCCTTTTCCGAGGTGCGCCTGGGCCTGACGCCTGCGACCATCAGCCCATACGTCATCGAGGCCATCGGCGCCCGCCGGGCGCGGGCCCTGTTCGCATCGGGCCTGGCCTTCGACGCCGACGACGCCCTGAACATCGGCCTGGTCGAGCGCATCGTGGCGGACTCCGAGGGGCTCGACCGCGCCCGCAACTGGATCAGCGCCGAGATGGTGTCCGCCGCGCCAGGCGCCGTCGCCGCCGCCAAGGACCTCGTCCGCCACGTCGCCGGGCGCAACATCAACGCCGACCTGTTGGACGAGACCGCCAGGCGGATCGCTGCCCGTCGGGTTAGCCCCGAGGGGCAGGAAGGCGTCCGCGCGTTCCTGGAACGCCGCAAGCCGGCCTGGACGGTGTAGTCTCACTGCGACTCGCGCGGGGGCGGCGATGAAGGAACTGGAGATCGCAGGGCTGGCGTCGATCGGCGGCTGGCTGAGCCGGCTGCGCAAGAACGCCGACATCCCGATCGGCTCGCCGTGCCCGAACTGCGAGACGGCGCTGCAGGGCCCGTTCTGCCACGCCTGCGGCCAGATGGCCGAGGACTACCACAAGTCCATCTGGCGACTGTTCATGGAGGTGGTCGAGGGCCTCACCAACCTCGATGGAAGGCTTTGGCGCACCCTGCCGAACCTCGTGATCCGGCCCGGCCGGCTTACGCGGGCTTTCCTGGATGGCAAGCGTGCCCCGCAGGTGCCGCCGTTCCGGATGTTCCTGGTGATGCTGGTTATCGCCTTCCTGGCGGGCCAGTGCTCGATGCAGAACCGCCCCGATGACACCAAGGTGGTCCTGCCCGGCGCAGGCGCCGTCGCCCCTGACGAGGCCAGGCGGGAGGTCCTGAACGACCCCACGATGACGCAGGAGGAGAAGGATCAGGCCCTCGCCGTCATCGACGGTGACTGGGCGAAGTTCGGCCGCAGCATCGGCGACACGGTCGAGCGGGAGCGAGCGAAGGCGAAGGCGGAGGAGGCGGCTGCCGCGGCGAAGGCGAAGGCCGAGGGCGTGGACCTGCAGCTCGGCGAGGACAAGCTGAGCGTCCGCACCAAGGACGGCGAGAACGAGGCGCTGAACCGGTGGGCCGAGACGCGCATCGAGGCGATCCGAAAGAACCCTGAACTCTTCTCGATGGTGCTCGAGAAATGGGCGTCGCGGGTGGCGCTACTGGCCTTGCCCGTCTCCGCGCTGATCCTGTCGCTGCTGTTCATCTTCCAGCGGCGCTTCTACGTCTTCGACCACCTGGTGTTCTCGATGCACTCGTTGTCGTTCCAGCTGCTCCTGCTGACGACGATCATGCTCGGCTCGATGATCACCGGGCCGGTGATCTGGTGGCTGATCCTGCTCTCGCCCGTGCACCTGTTCGTGCACATGCGGGGGACGTACGGCACGGGCGTGTTCCTGACGCTGGTGCGCATGTTCATTCTCTGGCTCCTGACGGTGATCGCCTTCACCTTCCTGACCCTGCTCTGGCTCTGGCTCGGCTTCAACGAGATGGCCAGCCATTGACGAAGGCCGGGGGGCGGGGCCAAGGACGGCCCATGTTCAGCTCCGTCCTGGTCGCCAACCGCGGCGAGATCGCCCGCCGCGTCTTCCGCACCGCAAGCCGCATGGGCCTGCGCACCATCGCGGTCTACTCCGAGGCCGACGCCGAGGCGCCGCACGTGCTGGAAGCGGACGAGGCCGTGCTGCTCGGGCCGGCCCCGGCGCGCGAGAGCTACCTCGACGCGGCCAAGGTGCTGGCCGCCGCCAGGGCCACGGGCGCGGAGGCGATCCACCCGGGCTACGGCTTCCTGTCCGAGAACGCGGAGTTCGCCGAGGCCGTCATGGCCGCGGGGCTCGTCTGGATAGGCCCGCCGCCCGCCGCGATCCGCGCCATGGGCCTGAAGGACGCGGCCAAGAAGCTCATGGCCGACGCCGGGGTGCCTGTGACGCCGGGCTACCTGGGCGAAGACCAGTCTGTGGGGCGCCTGTCGAAGGAGGCCGGCCTGGTCGGCTACCCGGTGCTGATCAAGGCGGTGGCCGGGGGCGGCGGCAAGGGCATGAAGCGCGTCGACCGCGCCGAGGACTTCGCCGATGCGCTCGCCAGCGCGCAGCGGGAGGCCAAGGCCGCGTTCAACGACGACCGGGTGCTGATCGAGAAGTACGTCACCCGCCCGCGCCACATCGAAGTACAGGTGTTCGGCGACACGCACGGGAACGTCGTGCACCTGTTCGAGCGCGACTGCTCGCTGCAGCGCCGCCACCAGAAGGTCATCGAGGAAGCGCCGGCGCCGGGCATGGACGCCCAGACCCGCGCCGCCGTCACCGAGGCCGCCGTGCGCGCCGCCCGCGCCGTGGACTACGTCGGCGCCGGCACGGTCGAGTTCATCGCCGACGCCTCCGAGGGGCTGAAGCCCGACCGCATCTGGTTCATGGAGATGAACACTCGGCTGCAGGTCGAGCATCCGGTCACGGAATCGGTCACCGGCCAGGATCTGGTCGAGTGGCAGCTGCGCGTCGCTGCCGGCGAGCCCCTGCCGCTTCAGCAGGACGAGATCACGCTGGACGGCTGGGCGATGGAGGCGCGGCTCTACGCCGAGGATCCCGCCAAGGGCTTCCTGCCGTCGATCGGCCCGCTCAGGCACTTCCGCCTTCCGCAGGCGGACGAGGTCCGCGTCGATGCCGGCGTCGAGGAGGGTGGCGAGGTCAGCCAGTACTATGACCCGATGATCGCCAAGCTGATCGTCCACGCCGAGACGCGCGAGCTGGCGGCGGAGACCCTGGCCCTGGCCTGTCGCGAGGTCGAGGTCTGGCCGGTGCGTACGAACGCGGCGTTCCTGGCGCGGTGCCTGGACCACCCGGACTTTGTCGAAGGAGACGTGGACACCGGCTTCATCGCCGCGCGCCAGGACCAGCTGGTCGGCGCCGAGCTGTCGTCGGACGCGGCGGTGGCTGCGCTGGCGCTGGCGGCGGAGGATGCGGCCGCAAGCCTGGGCCTGCCGAGCGAAGGCGACCGCCTGAGCCCCTGGCAGGCGACGCCGGATGGCCTCTACGGCTTCCGCCTGAACGCCGAACCCTTCACTACCCACCGGGTCGAGGTGGACGGCGAGACCATCGTCGGCCGCGGCCGGCCGTACATGGCGGGGCAGTGGCGCTGGCTGGTCGAGCACGAGGGACGGTTCGAGGAAGCCGCCGTGCTTCATGAGCAGGTGCTGATCGGCGAGGAGCGGGCGCTCGGCTTCGTGCGCTCCGAGGACGGGGTGATCCTCTTCGAGGACGGCCGCGCCATCGAGGTGCGGGAGAGCGAGATCGCCGGCGGCCATGCGGCGGAGGCCCAGGCCTCCGGCGCCCTTACCGCCCCAATGCCCGGCAAGATCGTGGCCGTTCAGGCCAGAGCCGGCGAGACGGTCGCGAAGGGCGCGCCGCTGCTGGTGATGGAAGCCATGAAGATGGAGCACGCCATGACCGCGCCTTTCGACGGGGTTGTGGCGGAGCTGCCGGTGAAGGCCGGCGACCAGGTCACCGAGGGCGCCCTGCTGGTGAAGGTGGAGCCCGCCGGCCACTAACGGCCGGTCAGACTCCGCGTGTGAAGTAGCCCGGCTCGCCGTGCACCAGCACGCGGCACGGATGGCCGGTGTCGGTCAGGTCGCGGGCCATGCGGTTGGCCGCCGCCTTGGCTTCCTCGCGGGAGCCGCAGGGGTTGATCCACTCGCCGTCGCGGTCGATGGCCCAGCCCGACCCGTGCGGCCCGACGGCGAGCACCACGCGGGCGCGGCCGCCCAGTCCGTTGGGGCTCTTGCGGGCCTCGGGTCGGATGGCGGCCAGGCTGAAGTAGGAGTCCGGATCCCTCAGGGCGCTCATGCGCGGGCCTTCTTGGGTCGGGCCTTGCGCGTCTCGGCCGCCGCCGCCAGCTTGACCGACCGCCGTTGCTGCAGCTCCGTCTCGAGCAGGGGCAGCAGGACCGACGCCTCGTCGCTGCGCCGGTCGCCACTCGCCTGGGCGAGCCGCGCCGCGTTGCGGTGCAGGTTGGTGAGCTGGCCGTCGTCCAGCTGCGGGATCAGATTGCGCATGCGCGCCTGTTCGGCCGTAGCCTGTTCCTCATCCGGCATGGCGCCAGCCTTCTCTTTCCATAGGAGCGTTGGCGACCAGGAACCCTATGCCTGCCTCAGGGGGCGGCTCGGGTGCATTGTCGTTGCAGGGCGGGATTCGAAAGCCCCGGCCGATGTCGAGGCGAACGGCGAAAGCGCCGCCGGGCCGAAGCCCGACGACGTTACCGCTCAGTCCGAGGGTGTGGAACTCGCCCTCAGGCGGTTCTCAGATTGGTGGCGCTGTCCTTGCCGGACCGCGCGTCGCGCTCGACCTCGAATTCGATGGCCTGGCCATCGGAAAGGGAGCTCATGCCGGCGCGCTCGAGGGCGGAGGCGTGGACGAACACGTCGCGCCCGCCGCCCTGAGGCTCGATGAAGCCGTAACCCTTACCCGTGTTGAACCATTTGACGATGCCTTGAGCCATTTCAGCCTCCTTTGGCGTGAGGCCTCGGGAAAGTCCCGGGGCCTATCGAGTCCGATTTGGCGAGAACCCGGGAGCCCGGATCCTCGTGCAGTCGTGCAGAATTCGAATAGTTATTCTTCTAGCACATCTAGCCGTGAACTCGTAGACAATTCGGAGCGCGGCAGCACAAAACCGGACGCTATGTGCGAATGACATCCGAGCCAGTCAGTAATATTTCAACGATAACAAGCGTTCGGACCGACGACTGGCCCCACCTCCGCCCGAGCGCGCCGCTCGACTGCGCAGAAAATCCACATGCGGCGCCTGTGAATCTGTGGCGACATCGCGCGGTGAAGCTCGCCCGCCTGCTGCTCGCCCTTCTGCTGTTCGCGTCTGTCCCGGCGCAGGCCGACCCGTTGCGGGAATACGCCATCAAGGTCCAGGCGAACGGCCGGCGGCCGCTGGACAGCCATCTCGAAGCGCTCCGGCTTCGGCGCGGCAGCCCTGTCTTCATTCGCATCTACAAGCGCGAACGTCAGCTCGAACTCTTCATGCAGCGGCGCAACGGCGGCTGGGTGCTAGTACGCCTCTATCCGATCTGCGCCTGGTCCGGCCGGCTTGGACCCAAGCTGCGGGAGGGGGACGGTCAGGCGCCGGAGGGCTTCTACGTCGTCGGCAGGAAGCAGCTGAAGCCGGACAGCCAGTACCACCGCGCCTTCAACCTCGGCTATCCAAACGAGCGGGAGCGCGCCCTGGGGCGGACCGGCTCGTTCCTCATGGTGCACGGCGCCTGCGTCTCGATCGGCTGCTACGCCATGACCGATGTCCAGATCACGGAGATCTACGACCTGGTGTCGAAGGCCCTGGCGGCCGGCCAGCCCGGCGTGCCCGTCGAAGCCTATCCCTTCGTCATGCGCGACGAGGCGTTGGAGCGGGAGCGGAGCAGCCCCTGGTACGCCGAATGGGCCGAGCTGCAGCGCGGCTGGAAGGTGTTCGAAGGAACCGGCCAGCCGGCGACCGCCTACGCCTGCGGCGGACGGTACCGCTTTTCCCCAGCTGCGGGCTGCCGTCGCATAGCGCCCTGGCGGTGACTCCCGCTAAACCCGCGCCATGGCGCTTCATCTGATCAAGCTCTGCGTCGGCGTCGACCGGATCGAGCAGCTCACCGCCTGGGGACGCGAGGAGCGCGGCAAGGGCCGCACGCCCATCGTCCACACGCGCATGACGCCCAAGCGGGTCGGCGAGCTGATGGAGGGCGGGTCGCTCTACTGGGTGATCAAGGGCGTGGTGCAGTGCCGCCAGCGCATCGTCGACATCCGCACCCTGGAGGCCGACAGCCCGCGCTCGCGCTGCGAGATCGAGCTGGCGGAAGAGGTCGTCAAGGTCGCCCCGCAGCGCCGCGGCGCCTTCCAGGGCTGGCGCTACTACGAGGGCAGGGACGTCACCCCGGACCTGACCGGCTGGGAGTCGGGCGAGCTTCCGGAGGGCTTCGCCGAGGAGCTGCGCGCGCTCGGGGCTTGGTAAATGGGACCAGTCGAACGCACAAAGGTGACGCTTCGCTTTTCGGGCGATGAACTCGATCCCGCGGAGATAACGGCAGCAGTAGGCGGTGAGCCGACGGCTGCTGCTCGGAAGGGCGAGGGATGGATCACCCCCTCCGGAAAGGTGGCTCCAGCCTTCAAGGGGTTCTGGCGCCTTAGGGCGGAGGTGCGGGAGCCGGGGGACCTCGACGAGCAGATCGCATCAATCCTCGGTAGCCTTGGCGACGACCTGGAGGCATGGCGTCGCGTCTCCGCCAAGTACAAGGGAAACCTCTTCTGCGGCGTCTTTGTAAGGGGGGTCAATCAAGGGGATACGCTGTCCCCTGCTACGATGATTGCCATCGCTGAGCGGGGGTTAGAGCTGCAGCTCGACATCTATGCGCTAGATGTCCCGACGGGTTCCTAGACCGCCAGGTTGTCGATCAGCCGAGTCGTGCCGAGCCACGCCGCCGCTAGCACCCGCGCCGGCTCGCCCAGTTGGAACGGGCCGAGGCTCTCGGCCGAGCGGACCGCCACGTAGTCCACGCGTTCGAACCCCGCCAGCAGAAGGGCGGCGGCCGCCTCACGCTCGATCGTCTCGATGGGCTCGCCCGCCGTCGCCCGAGCCGCAGCTTCGCGCAGAACCACGTTGAGCTGGGCCGCCACGGTCCGTTCGGCCGGGGCGAGGTAGCCGTTGCGCGAACTCATGGCCAGGCCGTCGGCCTCGCGCACGGTCTCGCCGGGCACGATCTCGACCGGAAGATTCAAGTCTTTCGCCATGCGCTTGATGACGAGGAGTTGCTGGAAGTCCTTCTCGCCGAACACGGCCACGTCCGCGCCGGCGCCGATCAGCAGCTTGGCGACGACGGTCGCGACGCCGCCGAACATCTGCGGACGGAAACGGCCCTCCAGATCCTCGGACACGCCAGACACGGCCACGCTGGTCGCGAAGTCGGCCGGATACATCTCCGCCGCCGACGGAGCGAACAGCAGGTCGCAACCCGCGCTCGCCAGGAGTTCGGCGTCCTTCGCTTCCTGCCGGGGATAGCGGTCGAGGTCCTCAGTCGGGGCGAACTGGGTCGGGTTCACGAACACGCTGGCGGCGACCCGATCAGCCCGCTCGCGGCCCTGCCGCACCAGCGACAGGTGGCCTTCGTGCAGCGCCCCCATCGTGGGCACGAACGCGGTTCTCAACCCCTCGGCCTTCCAGCCGGAGATGACGGTGCGCAACTCGGCGACGGTGCGCACGACGGGCAGGGGGGAAGTGTCCGACATGGTTAGAGAAACGGCCAAGCCTGTTAAGGACGTTTCTGCACCGGGCCTAAACACGGGGCAGCTAGGCTGCGCTCTATGGACCGCAGAAGCGTTTCACGTCTAGCCGCCCTGCTTGCCGTACTGGGGACCGCGCCCGGCTGCATGGAAGCGCCCACGAACGACGGGCGCATGTTCCAGCGCTGGGCCCAGGTCGTGGCCGACGTGCCGACGAGCGACGAGGAAGCCTTCGCCCGCGCCGGCCGTGCGGCGCCGAAGCCGGGCGCCGAAGCCAAGGCGCCGGGCGTCACCCTGACCGCCGAAGCCATGGGCCTGCGTGCGCCGATCCGCATCGACGTGGTCGATCCGCTGGAGCTGCCGAACGCCCGCGACGCGGGGCTTCGCACCATCGCGGGCTTTGCCGAGGACGCGCCCGCGCGCCTCCAGCGGGCCGTTTTCCGCACGCCGGAGGCCGCGCCTGCCGCAACACGAGGAGCGTCTGCCGCCCGCGCGACGCCCGCGACCGGCGGCCGCTTCGCCGCCCAGCTCGGCGCCTTCCGCTCCCGCGCCGAGGCCGAGGCCGCCTGGTCGAAGGTCTCCGCGCGCCTGCCCGGCGTCTCGCCGCGCTTCGAGACCGTGACGGTCGCAGGCAAGGGTCCGATGGTCCGTCTGAAGGCGGGCCCGTTGCCTACCGCCGAAGCCGCCGCGAACGTCTGCCGCGCCGCCGGCGTCAGCGATCCCTGGTGCGCCAAGGCCAAGCTGGGCTGACCCCTTCCTGTGCATAGGCTCATCCGCCGCGTTGACGCCGCACGCCTGTGGGTATGACCTCGACCCCGTAGGTCAGTACCGAGTCGGGGCAGGGGTCCCATGAGCATGAACCAGGCGCGCGTCATCGTCGTCGGCAACGAGAAGGGCGGGGCGGGCAAGTCCACCATCGCCATCCACCTCGTCGCCGCTCTCGGGGGTCAGGGCGCACGCGTGGCCGCCATCGACCTCGACCTGCGCCAGCAGTCGCTCGGACGTTTCCTGGAGAACCGCCGCAAGTGGCTCCAGGCCAACGAGGTCGAGGCCGCCATGCCGATGCAGGCCGACCTGGGCGCCGACGCGGCCAAGGTCGCCGTCGACAACCCCGAGGAGATCGTCACCCGGCTTCAGGCCGCGCTGACGCAGGCCAAGGCCGACGCCGACTTCGTGGTCATCGACACGCCGGGCGGCGACACGCCCGCCTCGCGCGCCGCGCACGCAGGCGCCGACGTCATCGTCACGCCGATGAACGACAGCTTCGTGGACTTCGACCTGCTGGGCCAGGTGGATCCGGTGACGCTCGAACTCGGCAAGCCGTCGATCTACGCCGAGACGGTGTGGAACGCGCGCAAGGCCCGAGCCATGGGCGACCGCGGCAGCATCGACTGGATCGTGCTGCGCAACCGACTGGCCGTGACCGAGGCCCGCAACCGCCGCCGGTTGGACGAGCGGATCGAGGCGCTGAGCCGCCGCATCGGCTTCCGCGTCGGACCGGGGCTGCGCGACCGCGTCATCTATCGCGAGCTGTTCCCGTTCGGCCTGACGGTGTCGGACCTGTCGCCCCAGATCCGGCCCGTGTCCGTGTCGCTGGCCCACGTGGCGGCGCGCCAGGAGCTGCGCTCGCTGATGCAGGCCCTGGATCTCGACGGCCAGGCCACGGCCCACGCCGCGTGAGTTCGCGCCGCGCCCTGCTATGAGGGCGCCATGATCTGGATTCTCCTCCTCGTCGCCCTGGGCGCCCTGGTCTGGCTCGGCCGCCGCACGGTGAAGCGCCCGAACGAGTGGCGCTCGGCGGCGGGGATCATCGGCATCGCCTGCATCGTGGCCGGCATAGCCGTCATGCTGCGGGGGCTGCCCGTCGCCGGCGGGATCATTGTCGCCGTCGGCCTGTCGCTGTCCCTGGCGGCCAAGCGCGTGATCCTGTCGTCCGGCCCGATGAGCGAGGCGAGGGCGCGGCGCGTGCTCGGCGTATCCGACGACGCGGACGCCGACGCTATCCAGGCCGCCTACCGCGCGCGCATGCGAACGGCGCACCCGGACAAGGGCGGGCAGGCGGACTTGGCGGCGCAGCTCAACGCCGCGCGCGACGTGCTCCTGAAGAAGCGGCCCTAGGCGGCCTCAGCTTCCCTTGATCACCATGCAGGCCAGGCGCTTGGCCTTGAGAGCCTCGCAGGCCTTCTTGGCGGCGGCCTCGGTCATGCCTTCGAACCGCGACCGGTGCCAGCCGTTGGCGGCCTGGATCTCGGCCTCGGCCTTGGCGAAGTGATCGCCGAAGCGGCGACGCATTTCCTTGATCCAGGAGCTGGCGTCGGACTTCGACTTGAACGCGCCGACCTGGACGACCCAGATTGCCTTGGGATCGCGCTTGGGCTTGGCCGGAGCGGGCTTGGGCTTGTCGGCGACCGGCTTCACGGCCGGCGGCTTGGGCGAGGTCTCGACGGGCAGCACAGAGGCGGCGACGACGGGCGGGTCGGCGACCGGGCGCATGGTCCCGCGGCCGGTGGCGGGCGTCGAGGAGCCGCGCAGGCCGCCGGAGTTCAGCTCCGCGGTGAAGTCGCGGGGCCCGGCCGGAGCGGCCGAGGTCGCCGGAGCGCGGTCGCCCTGCTCCAGCACGGCGTACTCGACCGGCTTGGACGGAATGGTGGGCTCGAACAGCGCCTGGGCGACCGTGATCAGCTCGCCGCGTTCGCGGCGGCGGATGACGTCGAAGCCGATGTTCAGCAGCTCCGCGACGTGGTCGTCACGGCTGCGGGTGGAGGCGCCCCCCAGCACGACGGTGATCAGGCGGCGGTCGTCTCGCACGGCGCTGGCCACCAGGTTGTAGCCCGAGGCGTTGGTGAAGCCCGTCTTCAGGCCGTCCACGCCAGGCATGCGGTGCAGCAGGCCATTGTGATTGCGCATCGTCTGGCCGCGGAAGACCCAGGTCTTCTGGCTGAAGTAGTCGTAGTACTGCGGGTAGTCGCGCATCATCGCCCGGGCGAGGATGGCGATATCGCGGGCGCTGGAGAGCTGGCGGCTGTCGGGAAGTCCGGACGCGTTGACGAAGCGCGTGGAGCGCATGCCCAGCTCCTGGGCCTTCAGCGTCATCAGGGCGGCGAAGCGCGGCTCGGTGCCCCCGACCTTCTCGGCCAGGGCGACGGCCACGTCGTTGGCGGACTTGATGGCCAGGGCGCGGATGGCGTCGTCGACGGTCAGGCTGTCGCCCGCACGAAGGCCGAGCTTCGACGGCGGCTGGGCGGCCGCGCGCGGCGACATGGTCACCATGTCCGTGGGCTTCAGCTTGCCGGTCGAGAGCGCCTCGAACGTCAGATAGAGCGTCATCACCTTGGTGATCGACGCCGGATAGCGCGGACTGTCAGCACGCCGGGCGTAGAGAACCTCGCCGGTGTTCGCGTCGACGACGATCGCCGCGTACTTCGCGGAATCGGACGGCGCACGCGCGATCGCGGCGGATGTCGGCAACAGGGGCGCGAACATCGCGATCAGGGCGAGGAGGAACGGAATTACGGACCGGCGGGCGGGTGAGTTCATGACTAACGTCCGTCGTCGAGATACAGCGGGCGTCAGCCTGTGCGACGCCCCAGATCATTTATGATCCGTTACGAAGGGTTTCTCCAGAGTAAACAGGCTTGGCCCGAATCGTTTGCGGTGCGGCCCATCGGCGCGCCGGGGCAGGGGACCGGCGCCCCTGAAGCTGAGCAATAGCAGGAACCCTTTGGGACTCCACGTATTGTGCAGTGCACAAAAATCGCTTGACATCTGTTCGCAGGTGCGGGATAACCCCGTCATCCAAACACGGGCGACATGCCCAGGCCCAGTCCTCAGGACATGCGGGCCTCGTAACCGCAGGAGTGACGACATGGAAAAGGGCGCTGAAGCCATCAAGAACACCGCCGAGCGTTTCACCGCCGCCGGCGACCAAGCCTTCCGTGACGGCGTCGAGAAGTCCCTCTCGGCCCTGACCGAAGTGAACGCCGCCTCCAAGCGCAACCTGGAAGCCGTCGTCGAGTCGGTGACCGCCGCCACCCGCGGCGCCGAGACCCTGGGCGCCAACGCCCTGGCCTACGGCAAGAAGTCCTGGGAAGACAGCGTGAACGCCGCCCAGGCCATCACCTCGGCCAAGTCGGTCCAGGAAGCCATCGAAGTCCAGACCGCCTGGGCCAAGGGCGCCATCGAGGCCTACCTGGCCGAAGTGACCCGCGCCACCGACATCGTGTCGGCCTCGGTGAAGGACAGCTTCAAGCCGATCAACGAGCGCGCCGCCGCCGCGGTCGAGCGCTTCCAGTCGGCCCGCTAAGAGCTCCTCCCAAGTAGCGTAAGCGTAGCGTACTGTTCGAGTGAGGCCCGGGGCGGCGACGCCCCGGGCCTTTTCGCATGCGCGTCATAACCTGTGAGCAGACTCGGAACCGGAGCGGTTTACCCGTTTTAACCGTATCGAAGCCGGACCGTGCGACTCTGCGTTCGTGGGGCTCGGCGTCTCGGCCCTTTCAAAGTGCCGGAGTTGTCATATCTAATCCGAAGAGTCCGGGCTGAATGGCCCATTTGAAGTCGGGGATCGAGGTCGGTGACTGAGCGTAAGCGGGACCAGGGACAGACGGGCGGCAACGCCTCGGTCGTCACGGAGGTCAAGCCGAAGGTGCAGAAGCCTTCGCTGTACCGCGTGCTGCTGCTCAACGACGACTACACCCCGATGGAGTTCGTGGTTTACGTGCTCGAGCGCTTTTTCAACAAGTCGCGCGAGGACGCCACCCGCATCATGCTGCACGTGCACCAGCACGGCGTCGGGGTGTGCGGCGTGTTCACGTACGAAGTGGCCGAGACAAAGGTTGCGCAGGTGGTCGACACCGCGCGCAGGCATCAGCATCCGCTCCAGTGCACCATGGAAAAGGACTAGAGCCACAAGTGCCATCGTTCTCGCGCCACCTCGAAGAGACACTCCATCGGGCGGTGGCCTACGCCAACGAGCGTAGCCACGAGTACGCCACCCTCGAGCACCTTCTGCTGGCCCTGGCCGACGATCCGGAAGCCGCCACCGTTCTCCGAGCGTGCAGCGTCGATCTGAACGTCCTGAAGGCCGGGCTGCTGAACTACGTCGACAACGAACTCACCGCCCTCGTCGTCGAGGACGGGGAGGACGCCAAGCCGACCGCCGGGTTCCAGCGCGTCATCCAGCGCGCCGTGATCCACGTGCAGTCGTCGGGCCGCGACGAGGTCACCGGCGCCAACGTGCTGGTCGCCGTGTTCAGCGAACGGGAGAGCCACGCCGCCTACTTCCTGCAGGAGCAGGAAATGACCCGCTACGACGCGGTCAACTTCATCGCCCACGGCATCGCCAAGAAGCCGGGCGCGTCCGAACCACGCGCGGTCAAGGGCGCCGTCGGCGAAGAGGTCGAGGAGCGGTCCGGCCGCGCCCAGTCGGGCGAGGCGCTGGAGGCCTACTGCGTCGACCTCAACGAGAAGGCCCGCGAGGGCAAGGTCGACCCGCTGATCGGCCGCGCGCTCGAGGTCGAGCGCGCGATCCAGATCCTGTGCCGCCGCACCAAGAACAACCCGCTGCTCGTGGGCGACCCGGGCGTGGGCAAGACCGCCATCGCCGAAGGCCTGGCGCGCAAGATCGTCACCGGC
>Ga0196964_10001098_pt1 | contig 14155 bp, 14 predicted proteins | sample S1_10metaG_FD_148615 | JGI IMG/M metagenome (GOLD analysis project Ga0196964, IMG submission 148615) | Soil microbial communities from Anza Borrego desert, Southern California, United States - S1_10 | ecosystem: Environmental > Terrestrial > Soil > Desert | place: USA: California | collected...
CACGCGGCCGTTCCAGCTGGTCACCGGCCGTGTCTGGAAGGGCACTGCCTTCGGCGGCGCGCGCGGGCGCACCGACGTACCCAAGATCGTCGATTGGTATATGGACAAGAAAATCCAGATCGACCCGATGATCACCCACACGATGCCGCTCGATCGCATCAACGACGCGTTCGACCTGATGCACAAAGGCGAAAGCATCCGCAGCGTGGTGGTTTACTGAGCCCGTGAACGCGCGCGCGGTCCTCGACGCATACGAAGCGGAGGCCGATGAGCTCCTGGCGTCCTTCGAGTCCGTAGCATCGGCGGAGGTCTACGCGCACGTCGCTCACCTGCTGCCCCGCACGCCATCGCGTGTTCTCGACATTGGCGCCGGCACTGGCCGCGACGCGGCGTGGTTTGCGGAGCAGGGCCATTTTGTGCTGGCCGTTGAACCGACTGCGCGCTTTCGCGAGGCGGGGTCCGCGCTGCATGCCTCGTCGCGGATCGAGTGGCTGGACGATCGCCTGCCGGACCTGGCGGCGCTTCACGCGCGCGGCGAGCGCTTCGACACCATCGTTCTTTGCGGCGTGTGGCATCACCTCGATGAAGCCGAGCAGCGCGCGGCGATGCCCCGTCTCGCGCCTTTGCTTGCGGAAAAGGGACGCCTGGTCCTCTCGCTCCGCCACGGCCCGGGCTTGTCGACACGCCAGGCCCACCCCCAGGATGCCGACGACACTCACGCAGGCGCCGCGGGCCTCGCTCGTATTTCGCTGCGAGGCCGAGTCCGTCCATCCCGCCAACCGTGCGCAAGGGGTCGCGCGCACTTGGCTCGTGTTCGTGTTAGGATAGCGCCATGGGCCTTTGGTATTCCCGCCCCGTGCTATTCGTGACCGACGTCGAGCGCGCGGTGCGGTTCTATGTCGATCAGCTCGGCTTTCGCGAGAAGTGGCGCTTCGAACAGGAAGTGGCGCAAGTCGATCGCGACGAGTGCGAGATCATCGTCAGTGCGCAGCGGCCGCCGAAGGTCGGCATGGGCATGCTGTTTATCGAACTTACCGCCGCCGATTTTGCCGCTCTGCCGGGCATGCTCGCGAACAACGGCGTCGCGTCTCGGCGCGCCCGCTGGGGCTATGATTGCATCGTCGTCGCCGATCCAGACGGCAACGAAATCTATTTCCCCGATCCAGCCGATCCAGGCGAGGCGGCATCATGACGGACTGGTACACACGTCCCATGTTCTTCGTCGCGGATGTCGAGCGCGCGCTCGACTTCTATGTCGGCTCGCTCGGCTTCACCGAGAAATGGAGCTTCAGGGAGGACGGCAAAGTCTTCGTCGCGCAGGCCAATCGTGGGGATTGCGAGATCATCCTGTCGAGCCAATGGCCGGAGCGGAACGGTAGCGCGAGGCTTTTCATTTCTCTCACGACGGCCGCTTATGCCGCCTTGCCCGGCGAACTCGGCGCGAAGGGCGTCACCGCGAAGCAGGGCTGGTGGGGCTATCGCACGCTCATCGTCACCGATCCCGACGGCAACGAACTCTACTTCCCCGATCCCGACGATCCGGGCGGAGGCCGCGCATAAGGGGCGTCCGTCCGCGCTAGATTCCCATCAGCGTCAGCACGATCGACGCGATCAGCACGGGCATGATGAACGCCGTTAGCGCCGAGGCGACGATGCGCGCTGTCTTCAGCACGCGATGGCCCTTGATCGGTTTATCGTCGCGCGGCGCCAGCGCGAACTTGCACATGAACGCAAAGAGCCCCGCCACCGCGGCGACCGCCGCGCCGGCGACCGCGCCCGCCATCAAGGCCGCGCCCGCTGACGCCAGGGCGATCAGGCCGAGGATTCCGTGCCCGGCGTTCATCACATGCTTCACGGTGCGCTCGGCGCGGCCTGCGTCGAGCTGCTTGAACGCCACCGGCGAGAGCACGAACGAGAAAAGCGCGATCCAGCCGAGCGAGGCGCCGGCGAGAATGATGGCGAAGGCTTGGGCGGTCATCTGCATAGCCGCTCCCTAGCATGAGTCGGCGCGCGATTTTCGGATCGCCTCCGAACCGAACGGAACGAATACCCACGCCGTGGCTTGTTGGACCTATGGGCGCCCAGCACGCAGACGCACTCATCATCGGCGGCGGACCCGCGGGGTTGTTGGCGGCGGTTTATCTCGCGCGTTTCCGTCGCCGCGTGATCGTGCTGGACAGCGGCAAGAGCCGCGCGGCTCTCATCCCGCGCACGCGGAATGCGCCGGGCTTCCCCGATGGCATTGAAGGCCCAGTTCTGTTGGAGCGACTGCTGGTCCAAGCCGCCGAATACGGCGCTGAGCGTCTCGAAGCGGAGGCGGAGCGCGTGTGCAAACAAGACGACGGCTTCCTCGTCGAAACCGGGGATGGCCGCTTCGCGGCGCGCACGCTTCTCCTCGCCACCGGCGTCGCCAACGTTGAATTTCCGCTGGACGACCACGATGGGACCGTTCGCAAGGGTCTACTGCGATATTGCCCTATCTGCGATGCGCACGAAGTGACGGACAAGCGTATCGCGATCGTCGGCAACAGCGCGCGCAGCGCAGGCGAGCTCAGCTTCCTGCGGACGTATTCGCGAGACGTCAGCATCGTGGCGGCGAATGAGGAGGCGGCCGGCGTGCTCCAAGCGGCCGGCTGCGGCGTGCATGGCGTCGCGGTCCGCATCGAACCCGACTCAGGTGGAGTCTCCGTCGCCTTCACCAATGGCCGCACCGAGCGCTTCGACACCATGTACTCTTGCCTCGGCGTTCGCCCACAAACCGCGCTCGCCGAACAGCTCGGCGTGCAGCTCGCGCAGGAGCACACCATCGAAACCGACAAGCACCAGCGCACGAGCGTCGAGGGCGTCTACGCCGCCGGCGATGTCGTCCACGCCCTCGACCAGATCGCGGTAGCCTTTGGCCACGCCGCCATTGCTGCGACGGCAATGCACAATTTGCTCCGCACCTTCGATAATTAAGCCCTCATTAGCCCTAGAGGCCACATTACATTAAGGCGCATTTGCGAACCTCCTCGGGGAGGAACGCGATGCTTGGGCGGCATTGGAGACGCGGCCGCGCGCGTGTGAGGGTAGGGTTGCGCGGCATCGGCGCGTCCGTCGACCGCTTGTCGCTGCGCAACCGGGTCTTCATTCTCTGCTGGGCTTCGATCGGCGTGGCCTGCGCGGTCGCCGGCGCGCTCTCGTTTCTGTCGCAAGGCGCTGAGCTGGATCAGCGCCAGATGCGAGAACTGGGCTGGGCGCACGACACGGCGAGCACGCTGGAGAAGGACTTCACCTCGCTGACGCGCGACATGTATCGCATGGCCGCGAGCCCCTCGCCCGAGCACGTCGCCGCCGCGCGCGGCAATCTTGCCGACTTCCGCACAACGTTTGCCGCCTCCGAGCCGCTGCTTTCCCAACCGCGTTATGACGGCGTGCGCGCCATCGTGGCTGGCGGAATCGTCGAGTTCGAACGATTGTTGCATGAGATCGAAGGTCCCAATCTCCGCGACGACGGCGCAAGTGCGCGCGTGTACGCGAACAGGCTGTCGATCCTTGATGACATGGTCGATGGCGCCATCGAGCGCGTGCGCGACGGCACCGCCGCCGAACAACAAGCGCTTTTCGAGCGCCTGGACCGCGAACGCGACCGCGGCCTGATCACAACTCTGGGCGCCGTAGCGGCGGCCGCGCTGCTCATGCTCGCGCTTTCGACGCTGGTCGGCCGCAGCATTCGCCGTTCGGTCGCCACGGTGCAGCAGGCGCTCATGGCCCTTGCGCGCGGCAAACGGGCGGTCAAAGCGCCGGGTGAGCAGCGCACCGACGAATTTGGCGACCTCGGCCGGGCCGTGCGCGCCTTCCGCGAAGCGCTGATCGAAGGTGACAGCTTGCGCGCCGCGGCTGTCCGCACCGCCGCCGAGGAGCGCGACCTTTCCAACCGCCTCTCGCTCGCCATGACCGAACTCGAACGCGAGCGCGCGCACCTTGAGGACCGCGTGCTCGAGCGCACTCGCGACCTGGAGCAAGCGCGGCGCGCCGCGGAAGAGGCGAGCGCCGCCAAGACGCGCTTCATTGCGAACATGAGCCACGAGCTGCGCACGCCGCTCAACGCCATTATCGGCTACAGCGAAATCATGCGCGAAGGCGCCGAGGACGCCGCTCGCCGAGACGATATTGCGGACCATGAACGTGTCCTGCGCGCCGCGCGCCATCTGCTGCGGATGATCAATGAGATCCTCGATCTCTCCAAGATCGAAGCCGGACGCATGCATGTCGCGCCGGAGCCGTATTGCGTCAGCGACCTCGTGCTCGGCGCCGTGGACGCGATCCGGCCTCAGGCCGAAGCGAATGGCAACGCGATCGCCGTCGAGATCGTTCACGAGGGCCTCGGCGAGACCTGCAGCGATACGCTGAAACTCCACCAATGCCTCGTGAACCTCATCTCGAACGCCGCCAAGTTCACCAGCAACGGCCTCATTGTAGTGCGCGCCTGGCGCACCGGTGAGAATCTGGTGTTCGAGGTGCGCGATAGCGGCATCGGCATCGCCCGCGATCAGCTCGACAACCTGTTCCAGCCGTTCGTGCAGGCGGATGGGTCCACGACGCGCAATTTCGATGGGACAGGCCTTGGCCTTTCCGTCACGCGCACCTTCGCCCTGCTGCTCGGCGGCGATGTGGCGGCGGAAAGCACGCTAGGTCGAGGCTCAACCTTCCGCCTCGTTGTGCGCGCCGAATTGCGCCCGGCTGAGGAGGGCGCCAAGCCCGCGTCCCCATTTCAGGTCATGCTTAGGGCCTGAAGCGCCTTGGCCGCTGGAATTCGGCGGCGTTCGCCAGATGACGCTGGGCTGCTCCCTTGCTAACGGTAGGCCAACCGAGCGGGGAGTTCACATGACGTACGCCGCGATCACGGGCTGGGGCAAATGCATGCCGCCGGCGGTGCTCACCAACGCCGACCTCACCACCTTCATCGATACCAGCGACGAATGGATCGTCTCGCGCACAGGCATGCGCGAACGGCGCGTCTCCCATGTCTCCGCGACGGAGATGGCCGTCGTCGCCGCGAGGCGCGCGCTGGCGTGCGCTGGCGTCGAGGCGGCCGACGTCGATCTCATCGTTTACGGCAGCTGCTCGAACGACGAGCAAGTGCCTAACACAGCCTCCGGCGTGCAAGCCGCGATTGGCGCCGCGCGCGCGGCGTCCATGGATGTGAACACCGCCTGCACAAGCTTCCTCTACAGCCTGAGCACCGCCACTGCGATGATCCGCACGGGCGTTGTGAAAACGGCGCTCGTCATCGGCGTCGAGATCATTTCGCCGTTCATGGACTGGGACAACCGCAACGTCGCGGTGCTGTTCGGCGATGGCTGCGCGGCGGTTGTCGTGCAAGCAAGCGATAAGGCAGAAGGCGTCCTGGGCGAACAGCTCGGCTGCCTCGCCGACGCGCGCCAGACCTTGCGCGTGCGCGGGATGGGCACGCTCTACACCAACCGCGGCGTCAGCTCTGGCGACACCGAGTGGGATTTCGACGGCCAGGAGATCTTCAAGCGCGCTGTGCAGGGGATGGTAGCGGCGAGCCAAGCCGTAATGAAGAAATGCGGCATCACGCCGGACGACATCGATCTCGTCGTGCCGCACCAGGCCAACCTGCGCATCATCGACGCGGTCGTCTCGCGCAGCGGCATTCCGCCAGAGAAGGTGATGCTCACGGTCGAGCGCTACGGCAACATGAGCGCGGCCACTGTGCCGGTCGCGCTTGCCGAGGCGCTGGAAGAGGGCCGCGTGAAGCCCGGGGCGCTCGTGCTCATGCCTGCGTTCGGCGCCGGCCTCACCGTGTGCGCGCACCTCGTGCGCTGGGGCGACCGCGTCACGCCGCTCAAGACAAGCGAGGCGGACCTGCCGCCCGTGAAAAAGAGCGCGCTGGAAATGGTGCAGGACATCCGCGCCCGCAAAGCCAAGACGCGTTCGCACGAAGGCCTGCATGGCCTGACGTTCATCGAGGCGATGTGAAACGAATGCCGTTCGGGGGGACGCGATGAACAACGGGATGAAGATCGCCCTTGGCGCGGGATTGCTGGTCGCTATCGGGACGGCGGCGTACTTTATCTATGGCGCGATCTCCGCGCCGAGCGCCGCGGATGTAGAGCGTTCGCGCCAGCTGTTCGAGCAAGCAGAAGCCGCCATCGAGAGCGGCGATCAGGAAGCGGCGCTAAACGCGCTGAACGAATCGATCCGGCTCGACTCCCAGAACGATGCGCTGCGACTACGCGCGCCTATCCTCATTGCGCGTGGCGACTATGACGGCGCGCTGCGTGACTTGGACCAAGTCATCAGCCGCCGCGGCGGCCTGGCGGAGACTTACAGCACGCGTTGCTGGCTTCGTGCGCGCGGCCAGCGTCTCGACGCGGCCGCCAGCGATTGCAATCGCGCCATCGAACTCGATCCTTCGCTTGCGAGCGGCTACGGCAATCGCGGGCTCGTGCGCTTGCGGCAGGGCCGCAATCCCGAGGCCTGGGAGGATTTCAACACCGCGCTGCGCGTGGGCGGCAGCGATCAATGGGTGTCGTGGCGTCTCTTCGGCCGCGCCCTCGCAGCTTGGGGCCAGGGCGGGCGCGAGGTCGATAGCCACAACGATGCGACCACGGCGCTGCGCGGCAATCCCGCCGTCGCGGCGGAGTTCGCGCAATTCGGTCTCGGCCTGGAGCTGATGGCCGAGTTGGAGGAGGGCGCGTACGCCTCCGCAATCAATCCGCGTTCGCTCTACAGCCTGCAGCAATTCATCTATCTTCATCCCAATGGCGCGCACGCCGTCGAAGCGCGCGCGCAGATCGCCGAACTCGAAGCGTGGGTCACGCAGCAGGAAACCGCAGGCCGCGCTGCGCTGCCCGGTTACACGTTTGCCCATACGCGCGGACCGGGCGCGGAGGATAGTTTCGGCGCCATCGCGATTTCGCGCTCCGGCTGGCGCGTTGCGTTTTCGACTGACTACGCCTCGCCCGACGAAGCTGAGCAAGCCGCCGCGCGCGCGTGCCAGGGGAGCGCCGGCGCTTGCGATGCCTTTGCGTTCCGCAACGTCTGCGCCGCGTTGGCGCTTAGCCCTATCAACCGCACGCGCGGGCTCGCTTGGTCCTATTCGCGCGACGACGCGTTGAGCACGGCAGTCGCCAGCTGCACGGCGCGCGGCGGACGCAACTGCGTTGCGGTGCATTCGCAGTGCACGCCGACGCCGGATGAAGCCGCTGCGACGGCGGCAGCGCAGTAAGGAAGAAAGATGCCGAAATCCTTCCCCGTCACCATCTATCACAACCCGAAGTGCTCAACCTCAAAGCAGGTGCTGGAGATCATCCAGGATGCCGGGCACAAGCCCGAGATCGTCGAGTACATGAAAGCCGGCTGGACGAAGGCGCAGCTGAAGGAGCTGTTCGCCGCGGCGAAGCTCACGCCGCGCCAGGCGCTGCGCACCAAGGCGAAGGAGGCCGAAGAGCTTGGCCTGCTCAATCCGAAAGTCAGTGATGCAAAGATTCTCGACGCGATGATCGAGCATCCCGTCTTGGTGGAACGACCGATCGTCGTCACGCCGAAGGGTACGCGGCTCGCGCGACCCAAGGAAAGCGTGCGCGAGATTCTCTGACCGCTAGCGCGCCCGCAAGATCGCGCTCAGCCGGTCGGTCGTTCCAGGAATGCGCTCCAGGTGCGGGAAGCGTAGGCCAGCGTGATAATCAAGTTCGACCGTGCGATAATCGTCGCCGCTCTTCACGATCAGCTCGATCGGCTCGGTGCTATCCACCGCCGCCGTGATCGCGCGCCGCATTACTTCGGCGCTATAGGTGACCCCGTTCACAGCGATGATCTGCTGACCCGTCGCGATGCCCGCGTTGAACGCCGGGCTATCCCATTGTACGCTCGTCACCGTATTGCCGTCGCCGAAGCCAAGCCCGATGGAATACGCAAAGCTCGCGCTCTTGCCATAGGTCTCGGCGGCGCGCTGATAGGCGCTGCGCTCATCGGTATAGACGAGGCGATAGCCGCCGCGCGTGATGCCATCGAGCGGCGGCTCCGTGCCTTGTGCCTCAAACCGATCGCGCAGGAACGTCGCCCAGTCATATGGCATCACCGCGTTCAGATTCTCGACGATGTCGTCGAACGTGAATGTGTAAACACTCCAGTCGCCATCACGGCCCGCGCCATAGAAGCGGCGCGCGAAATCATCGAGCGAGCGGCGGTTGCCCGTGCGCTGGCGGATGAGCGTGTCGGCATCGAGCCACACGAGCAGGCCTTCCGAGTAATAGTCTTCGCTGCGCGAATAGCTCACCCACGGCGTCGGGCGCCGCGCGGCGATGGTAGGATCGCTGCCCGTATCTTCGACCGACCGCCACGCGCGGCCGGAGCGATACTCATAGGTCGCCGCCGTTAGCGCGAGCCAGTCGAGCGCCTGTTCACGCGTCCACAGGCCCGAGCGCGCCGTCAGCACCATGGTGCCCCAATATTGGTCGGAGCCCTCATAGGCCCAGAGCAAACTGCCGCGCATCGGCACGTCGTAGCCCGGCGTCCAAAGATCGGCCGGGCGCCGGAACTTGCCGATCCAGGAATGCGCGTATTCGTGCGGCAGCAGATCGCGGTCATCGACCGCGTTGTCCCAATCCGTGAAGAAGCCGCCGGCGACCTTGTTCTCGCTCGAGCGATGATGCTCAAGGCCAATGCCGCCCATGCGCTCGCCGAGCGCGAACAGCAGATTGTAGTGATCGAAGTGGCGCGAGCCGAACAGGCGGTCGGCTTGCGTGATCAGGTTGCGGTGCAGGCGGAGCTGTTCCTCACTCGCTTCGAGCTGATCGGGGCGCTCGGCGAATATGTTCAGCGTCACGTGCGAGCGGCCGCTGCGGTCAAGCTCGACGAAGCGGCTGTAGCGACCGGCGAACATCGGCGAATCCACCAGCGTCTCCAGATCCGTCTCGGCAAAGCGCGTCGTCGCGCCTTGGGTCTCGGCGCCGTCGAGCGCCGTGGCGAATGCCCAGCCTTCGGGCAGCGTCACACTCGGGCGGAAGCGGATGCGGCTCGCGTAATGTCCCGCCGGATAAAGGAGCATGGCATTCCACTGCAGGTTCAGCATGGCCGGCGTCATCACGACGCGGCCCTGACTCGACTGCGTCGGCGACAAGAACTGGAACGTGAGTTCGAGCTGCGTCGCGCCCGCCGGCGCATCGACATGAAAGGCATACACGTTCACGGGATCGCGCCGCCATGGCAGCACTTGGCCGTTTGCGCGCACTTCAAGGCCGGCGAACAGGTTCAGCGGCCCGCGCGGCGCGTGATTGCCCGGCAGCCATTGCGGATAGAGCAGCGTGATCGGCCCTGGTCCACGGATGGGCACCACTTCGCGGCCGCGGAAAATGCCGCGCCGCGTATCGGTCGCGTCGATCTCCAGCGTGATCACGCCGGGATACGCAATGTCCTGCGGCGCCGCGATCGGCGGCGGCATCGGAACACCGGTTGGCTGCGCGTTTGCGTTCGTGGTGAATGCGAGAGCAACCGCGATTCCCGCGGCGCGCCAGAAGTTCATGTGCATGCTGATCCCTGTCCAGCCGCTATTTCACGGAAGCGTTCACAAGCGGTCAATGCCGGCAAGACGAACTACGGGATGTTCTTGAGCAGGTTCACGAGAGTTCGCGTGGCGGGCGAGAAAAGCGTGGGGGTGAAGTAGGCGCCCGCTGCGCGCTTCACGATCTCGCCGCGCGTCGGATAGGGCAGCACCGGACCGGTAAGGGAGCGAATGCTGCGCTTTTCCGCCATGGCCAGCGCGATAGGCGCAACGAGTTCACCCGCATCGGCGCCAACAATGGTCGCGCCGAGAATCACGCCGCCTTTGCCGACCACGAGCTTGCAGAAGCCGTCCGTATCCCCCGCGCTTTGCGCGCGATCGTTGTCGTGAAAGCTCCAGCGCGCGGCTTTCACTTGATCGCCATGCTGTTCGCGCGCTTGCGCCTCGGTCAGGCCAATCTGCGCCAGTTCCGGATCGCTGAACACGACGCTCGGGATCGCAACCGCATCCGCGCGCGTGCGCGCCTTGAAAAGGACGTTGCGTACGAACACGCTGGCGTGCCAGCCGGCGAGGTGCGTGAACAGCCCGCGTCCCGCTGCGTCGCCCAGCGCCCATACGCGCGGATTGGTGAGGCTGCGCAGCGTTGGCGATGTGCGGACGCCGGACTTGTCGTAAGCGACGCGCGCCGCATCGAGATCGAGGTCCTTGAGCGCGGGCGCGCGTCCCGTCGCCACCAGCAGGTGTGAACCTTCGAGCGCACGCGCCTCTCCCGCGCCGTTCGTGACGGTCAGGCGCGCGCCGGGGCCCGCCTGCGCCGCCTTCCAGCCTTCGAGCAGTTCGACGCCTTCGTCGCGCAGACGCTCGAGAACAAGCGCGCGCGCTTCGCCGTCGGCGGATCCGAGCGCTTGCGCGCTCTCGACGATCGTCACCTGCGATCCGAGGCGCCGGAACGCTTGCCCAAGCTCTACGCCAATCGCGCCGCCGCCGAGGATGAGCAATTTCGCCGGCAGCGCGTCTATATCGAAGGTAGTCTCGTTGGTGAGCGCGCCCGCTTGCTCCAGGCCGGGTATGGGCGGCAGCACTGGCCGCGAGCCCGTGGCGATCACGAAGCGCCTCGCGCGCACGCGCGCACTCTCTGAAGCAATCGTACGTTCATCCGCAAAGCGCGCGCGTTCGCGGATCACCGTGACGCCGAGGCACTCGAAGCGCTCTTGGCTGTCGTGTGGCGCGATCGCGGAGATGGCGCGCTTCACATGGGCCTTCACGCGCGGCCAATCGACAGCGACGCCGGTTGTGTCGAGGCCCATCGCCGCGCCGTTGCGCGCCTTGTGCACAAGATGCGCCGCCGCGATCAGCGCTTTGGACGGCACACAGCCATAGTTCAGGCAATCGCCGCCCATCTCGCCGGCTTCGAACAGCACGACGGAAAGGCCAAGCTGCGCGGCGCCGGCGGCCACGGAAAGTCCCGCCGCGCCCGCACCGATGATGCACAGGTCCGGCGTCAGCTCTTTCACGCGCTGCGCTCCGGATTGCGACGCACCGCGCGCACGAGGATCGGCACAAAGGCGAGCACAATGAGCGCGATGATTGGACCGTACACGGCGGGCTGCAGGAAGATCGCGCGCGCCGCCTCACCCGGATCGGCGTGCGTCCCCGCCGCTAGCGCCGCGTGCAGTCCCGCGCCGACTGCGGCGTAGACGAACGCACCGGGTATCATGCCCAGCATTGTCGCCATCACATAGTCGCGCAGCTTCACATCGAAGAACGCGGGCGCGACGTTCACGATAAAGAACGGCGCCACGGGCGTCAGGCGCAGCACGAGCAAATAGCTGAACGCGTTTTCGCGGAAGCCGTTCGCGAGCCGTTCGATCCAGCCGCCGGCGCGCGCGCGGAGCGCATCGCCGAACGCGGTCCGCGCCGCGAGGAAGATCAAGGTCGCGCCAATGCCGGCGCCAATCCAGGCCGCCGCGCCGCCGAGCCATGTGCCGAATAGAAATCCGCCGCTCATGGTCAGCACGCCCGCGCCGGGCAGCGAGATCGTCACGGCGGCGATGTAGAGCAGAATGTAAAGCGCCAGCGCCGCGGCCAGATTGGCCGCGACAAAACGATCCAGCGCCCGGCCCTGCTCGTGCAGCGTTTGTAGGGAAACCAGCTCGTGTACGCGGAACAGCAGCGCCAGCGCGAGGGCGAGCGCTATCAGACCAATCGGCAGGTAGCGCCAGATGGTCCTTCGCGCCGGTGTGGTTTCGATGCTCATTCCCATCTGCTTCGATCCCAAACCAGGCTGCGTTACAAGTGAAACCAAGCCGCTCCGCGATACGTATGTGGGGCAAGGACAAACCCAATGCGCCGACGTTCCGCCCTTTTCTTTCTTCTCGCCGCACTCTTCGCCGCCCCCGCCGCCGCGCAATCGAGCCGGGCCGAAGCCGTGTTTGCGGGCGGGTGCTTCTGGTGCGTCGAAAGCGACTTCGAGCACCTCGACGGCGTGATCGAAGCCGTTTCGGGCTATACGGGCGGCAATTTGCAGAACCCGACCTATGAGAACCACGAGGGGCACATCGAAGCGGTGCGCGTGAGCTACGACCCCAGCCGTGTCACGTACCGGCAGCTCCTGCATCATTTCTGGCGCCACCACGACCCGCTGGACGGCGGCGGCCAGTTCTGTGACCGCGGGCCATCTTATCGGAGCGCTATCTTCGTTACCGATGCGCAGCGCGCCGAGGCGGAAGCCTCCCTCGCAGAAGCACAGCGCATCCTCGGACGCGAAGTCGCGACGCCCATCCGTCCACTGGGCCGCTTCTGGCGCGCGGAGACCTATCACCAGGACTATTACGAGAAGAACCCGGTTCAGTACCGGTTTTACCGCTGGCGCTGCGGCCGCGATCAGCGCGTGCAGGAAGTCTGGCGCGGTCGCTAGACCGCGCGCGAAGTTTTTCCCGCGATTGCGCCGCCTTCGCGAAGCCGATAAAGCATGCCTGTCGGTTCCTCACGGGATCAAAAGGGAACGCGGTGAGAATCCGCGGCTGCGCCCGCAGCTGTAAGCGGCGAGCATCGAGGCAAAGCCACTGGAGCAATCCGGGAAGGCGCCTCGAGGCCTAGACCCGCAAGCCAGAAGACCTGCCGACGCCGATGCCTGATGGTCCGGGACGGGGCCGGGGAGGGTGCATGCGTTGGGTGTTGTGCGCGTTTGCGCTGATGATTGCGTCGCCGGCTTGGGCTGAGCCGCGGCGCATCGTTTCGCTGGACTATTGCGCCGATCAGTTCGTGCTCGCGCTTGCTGATCGCGATCAGATCGCGGCGCTCTCGCGGGGTTCGCGGCGGGACGATTCCTACTTTCGCGATCGCGCGCGCGGCATTCGTCAGACACGCGGCACGCTTGAGGAAGTCCTTGCTCTTCGGCCTGACCTAGTCGTGCGCAACTGGGGCGGTCCGTGGGATGCGGAGGGTGTCTACGCACGTTACAACATTCCCGTTCTGCAGGTGGGAGATGCGCCAGACTTTGCCGTCGCGCGCGAAGACTTGCGCGACGCGGCCCGCGTGATCGGCCGTGCGCCGCGGGCCGAAGCGCTCGTGGGTGATCTTGACCGCCGTTTGGCGCGTCTGCGCGCGGCCACGCCATCCTCCACGCCGCCGGTGCTGTATCTATCGGCTGGCGGCGCCGTGGCTGGATCGGGCACGATGATGCAGTCCGTCATCGAGGCGGCCGGCGGTCGCAATGTGCATCAGGGCGAGAGCTGGACCGTGATGCCGCTGGAGCGGCTGGTGGAGATGCCGCCGGCGCTCATCGCGCTCGGCTTCTTCGATCACGGACGATCGCGCGTGAACCCATGGCTGCCGGGCCGTCATCCCGCAGTGCGCCGCGCGCTCGCGCGGGCCGATACCGTGACGCTGCCGCTGGCGTCGATCTCCTGTGAAGCCTGGTACGCCATCGACGCCGCCGAAACGCTGGCAGCGGCGCTGCGCACGTGAGCGCGGCGTCGCGCACGTCGTTGGCGCTCGGCGTGCTCAGCCTTGCCGCGATTGCGCTCGGCGTTTTGTTTGGGCCCGTCGCCATCGCTGATCCTTTTGCGGCGGACGAGGCAACGCGCACGATCGTTTGGGACATCCGCTTGCCGCGCGCGCTGACGGCATGGCTTGTTGGCGCCGCGCTCGGTCTTTCCGGCGCTGCTCTGCAGGGGCTGCTGCGCAACCCGTTGGCCGACGCCGGCGTGCTTGGCCTCTCCGGTTTTGCCGCGCTCGGCGCCGTCATTGCCTTTGCAGTCGGCTTTTCTCTGTTCGCGCCGATCGCGGCGCTCGCGTTCGCGCTTATTGCCGCGATGGCCGTGGTCACGCTCGGCTGGTCCGCGCGCGGGCCGGCGAGCCTTGTGCTGATCGGCGTGGGCCTTTCGAGTTTTGCCGGTGGGCTGATTGCGCTCGCGCTGAACCTCGCGCCGAACCCCGGGGCGCTTGCAGATCTCGTGAACTGGACCTTGGGCTCGGTAGAAGGGCGCTCGTTCGAGCACGTCGCGCTGGTTGGCGCATTTCTCGCGGTCGGGGCGGTGCTCGTGCTCTTGGCTTCGCGCGGACTGCAAGCGCTGACGCTTGGCGAGGAGGCCGCCGCCGCCATAGGCGCCAACCTTCCTCGCACACGTACGCCAGCGCCAG
>Ga0196964_10001099_pt1 | contig 14132 bp, 12 predicted proteins | sample S1_10metaG_FD_148615 | JGI IMG/M metagenome (GOLD analysis project Ga0196964, IMG submission 148615) | Soil microbial communities from Anza Borrego desert, Southern California, United States - S1_10 | ecosystem: Environmental > Terrestrial > Soil > Desert | place: USA: California | collected...
TAACCCTGGTCGGGATCGTTTTGTGGGGGACTCTGGCCGGCTCGATGCTGCCTTTTGTGCTGCGACGCCTGGGTCTCGACCCTGCCACATCGTCCGCGCCTTTCGTGGCGACCCTGGTGGACGTCTCGGGGTTGATCATTTACTTCTCGATTGCATCAGTCATCCTGCGAGGGACGTTGTTGTGATGAAGCAGGATCGAAAAGCAGGCCGCCGATTTTATCGGCGGCCTGCTTTTTATAAGTTGTGAAGAAAGTCTACTTTAGCTGCAGTTCGCGTAAGTGGATATGGTAATCGCCCTCGTCGCCTTCGAGCCGGTTCATGTCTTCGACCAGCACACGTATGCTGGTGATAAGTTGGTCGCTTTCAGGCACTGCAACCGAAACCTGGGGGTCATCAGGCAGGTTTTGGAAATCCTGGTTTGCAGTTTGGATGGAGTTGTCCTGGTAGGTCACGATCACCGTCACCTGAAAATGCGGCATGCTGCCCACGGTCAGTTCAACACTGTTGATCTCGCGCGGTTGTGAGAATTTCAGGACGACCACCATCGGGTTGGCACTCTCGCCACGCATGAGCACTTCGGGGTCGCCGTCGAACAGATCACCAATGCTGCCCATATCGATGGGCGAATATTCCACCTCGACCATCTGGCCGTCCAGCTCGATCTCGCTGTAAGCCAGGATTTCATCAAGGTTGACGGGCGGACCATCGGGGATTGATGTGAGCGAACCCAGGTCGCGGCGCAGGGGTGCAGCGTTAAAAACCGGCTTGCCCTGGTAATAGTAAAGCTGAGCGGGCAGCCACTCTTTACAAGGCTCGAGGCGCGGCGTCGGCAAGTCGTCGTAGAAGCTCCAGATCACCACGCCTGGCACAGGCAGCGAGTTCAGTTGTGCGCACGAGATATTGGTAAGATCGAAGTAATGCAGGTTTTCGGGGTGAACCATGTCATAGCCCAGGAAACTTTCGGGCATGCCGTATTCCCAACAGCAGCCGGCGATGTATACCTGTGTGTGGTCAGGGAGCGAGTTTGCATACTTGGCGATGCTGTGCCCGATGGGGATGTTGGCATAGGGCAGGGCCTCAATGTAGACCTTGAAATAGCGTTCCACGTTTAAATACAGGATGCCACCCAGAAGCAGGACCGTCAGGCTAAGGGCGACCCAGCGTTTGGTGTAGGTGGAAAGCAGCCGGGCCAGCCACCATAGGCCCGATGCGACCAGGAAATAAACGATCGGCGAGACTCCCAACGTGCGCGAAGCGGAAGGGACTTCGGCTACCTGGCTTAACACCAGGATCGATGGCACCTGCAGCCCGATCAACGGTATCAGCCAAAGGGGAGTCCAGCGCCGCCTTTCCGGGGAGACCAGCCAGAAACCGATCCCGCCCAGGAATAGGATTCCGCTCACCCAGTCCAGGTGCGGCAGGGCCAGCGGATTGCTGCGGAAGACATCGTCACCGCGTACGTGCAGGGCCAGCGCAGAGTTGACGATGTTGCGCCCCAAGATGCTGACGGGGTCGTAGCCCTCCTCCGGGCGGATCTTGCCGCCGATGTAGCCCTGTGTGAAATTAGCAATGTCGGAGTTGACAAGCCAACCAAACAACAGGACCCAGGGAATGCAGGCCAACATGAAGCTTGTGATCCAATCTTGCGGGAGTCTTTGGCCGGTCCAGCGCAGGCACAGGATGGTCAGGAACATCACCCCAGGCAGGACAAAAGACTGCGGGTAGGCAAAAAATCCCAGGCATGAGACCATCGCACAGGCAACCACGTCACGTTGTTGTCCAAATTGAATGATCCGCACGATCAGCCAGAGACAGGTCATTGTCAGCAGTGGCAGCACGATCTGCGAGTTCCCCAGGCGGCTAAAAACCAGCAGCCAGGAGGATACTCCAGCGATGAACAGCACCAGCAATGCAAAATTGTCGTTTACGATCCTGCGACTGAAGGCATATGTGGCAGCCAACCCTGCCAGGCTGATAACCACGGAAGCCAGCTTTAAGCCCGGATAGTTCAATTTCGTAACCAGGACGACTGGTGCAATCAAATAATGGTACAGCGGTCCCGCGCTGAGTTCGAACTGTACCGGCCACTGCCCAGCCAGGATTCTGTTCATATACTGGAAAACAATATCGATATCCCCGTAGATTTCGGTTTGGAGCGTGTCCAATTGGAACAGACGCAGGAACAGGATCAGCCCTACCGTCAGCGCGAACGAGGCCAGGAAAACGGCCTGCCAGGTGGGTAACGTCCAGGGAGTTGCGTGCGCGGGCAGGGAGGGTTCGGGTGACGCTGCGGGCTTGTCTTGCAGCTCTGCGACCATTGTCTCCACCACAGGGATGGTCCCGGCCTGTTCCGGCTGGGTCTCGGTCGTGGAGATGGGCTTTCCGCTTGCATTTAAGGAGGCGAAAAATTGCTTGAACATGATGAGAAAAACCTTCGAATGTTAGACGTAATGAAAAGAATCATTGCTGTATATCATAAAGCTATCTGATAGACAATGGATTTCTTAAGAAGTTTGAGAATTTGAAATTTAACCCCAGATACAAGAGATAAAAGTTGATTTTGGGTCCGACTCCTGGTCGAAAAGCCCCGAGAATCCTTTTTATCCATTTGATCCGTGGTTTAAAGACTCTTTTAACCATGGAGCCACAGAGCCACGAAGAAAATCAACTTAAAACTTCGTGTTCTCCGTGGCTCCGTGGTGACGGTTTGGACTTTTGCAATACGCCTAGTTTTTATGCAGCTCTTCTAACAAAATCCGCCAGGTCTGTCTTGAGGGTTTCGAGCGATGGCATATGGATGTACATCATATGTCCGGCCTCGTAGTAACCCATCTCGACGTTTCCACGCAAGCTTTCGTCCAGGCCCAGGTGGCTGAAGGTGTATTCTGTTGCAAAGTAGGGCGTCGCCAGGTCGAAATAGCCGTTGGCGACGAAAATTTTCAGATATGGGTTAATGGTCATCGCTTGGCGCAGCGTCTCGGCCACGTAGAGGAACTGGTTTTCGTGCTCTGCGTAAGACCAGGGAGAGACCTGCCCGCTCAATATCTCGTATGGAATATCTTTCTCGAATTTAAGGGTGTTGCGTATGTAATCGTTGAGCGCCGCCGTATACGGTCCCATAATGTTCGTCATGGATGGGTCGCTGGTCATACTTTCGCCGAGCGTATCGCGGTCGATGCCCAGGAAACGGCTGTCGAGGCGGCCAACCGTCTGCCCGCGTGAACGCAGCAATTCTTTGAAGAAACGCATATCGACGATGCGCAGGTTCGAGCGCTCGATGTAATCCCGTGATAGGCCGGTGTAGCTGACGAGCTTCTCCACGATGCGGTTGCGTTCGCGCAGTGGGAGTGCGTCACCCTTCATCAGCGCCGGGACGTATTCGTTGACGGTAAATGTCTGCACCTCGGCCAGCAGGTTTTGCAGTGTGCGGCGCATACGCAGCGCGCGGTGATACCAGGCTGTGGCGGCATAGCTCGGCAGGAAGAGCGCGTAAGGCAGCTCGTTGCCGGGTGTGAAATCGAGCGTTTGGAAGTTGAGCACGGCTGAGACCAGGATGATGCCGTTAAGATACAGACCATGCCGGTCTTGCAGGTAGCCCGAAAGGGCCGCAGCGCGTGTGGTGCCATAGCTTTCGCCGACCAGGAACTTGGGCGAGAGCCAGCGACCGTAACGGGTGGTGTACAGGCGGATGAAGTCGCCCACGCTTTGGAAGTCTTTCTTGAAGCCGTGGAAATCCTTTGCTTTTTCGCCCTCCGCCGGGCGGCTGTAGCCGGTGCTGACCGGGTCGATGAAGACCAGATCGGTCTCATCGAGCAGGGAAAATTCGTTCTCGGTCAGTTGGTATGGAGGCTTGGGTAGGCCGCCGTCGAATTCCATCACTACCCGGCGCGGGCCAAGCAGACCGATATGCAGCCAGACGGAAGATGACCCAGGCCCACCGTTGAACGAAAACATCAGCGGCCGTTTGGCAGCGTCCGTGTCATCTTTCGTATAAGCAATAAAGAAAAATTCTGCTTTGGGTTTCTGGCCTTCGAACTCCTTTTCGCGGTCCGGAGTTTCTTCGCGCAGGACGATTGTCCCTGTGGTGACGGTGTAGGCGATTTGCTGGCCGCTGAGGGTGATGATGTGTTTTGTTTCGACCAAGTTGTCTTTTACTTCGATCTTGGGTTCAGGTTTTGCTTCGGGTTTGGGTTCGTCTGCCATTCGAGGCTCCTTGGCGTTTTTTTGATCTTCGATCCAGCTGGATGCATGCTTCGGGAAACGGGATAAAAGCTGCGGGTGGGGAAGTCCGCGTTACCAAGCGGGATCTGGCCCACCCCAAGCCGTGCCGCCATTATAACGGGTAAAAAAATCCAGGCTGGGACATTTTCCCGTGCGCAAGCGCGCCCAGGCATGGCGCCGTTTAATCGTGTTTGAGCGCCACGACCGGTTCCATCATCGCCGCCCGGATCGACGGGTACAGCCCCGAGAGCAGCCCGATCAGGGTGGCGAAAAGGATCGCAAAGACCGCCAGCCAGAGCGGCGTGCTGACCAGTTCCACCGGCGCGCCGCCCGGTGTGACCGGCATCGGGACAGGGAAAATACTTGAGAGCGCGCCTGAAAGCGTGCTGTTGAAAAGTTTGCCCGCGCCCCAGCCGATCAACGTGCCGGTTGCGCCGCCGATGAAGCCGATGCTGGCGGCCTCGCCCAGGAAAATGCCCAAAATATCGCGGTTGGTTGCGCCGATGGCTTTCATCAGGCCGATCTCGCGTGTGCGTTCGAGGATGGCCATCGTCATGGTATTGGCGATGCCAATGGCGGCCACCAGCAGGGAAATGGCGCCAATGCCGCCAAAGACGATCTGCATGACAATAAAGGTGTTTTGGATTTGCTTGATAAACGACATGGGTGTCACCGAGCGGTAGCCCATGGCCTGGATCTGTTCGGCCACTACCAGCACCGAGTCAATTGAATCGACTTTGACCAGCAGCTCGGGGTAGCCTTCGCGGTTGCGGTTGATGCGTTTGCCGCGTACCCATTCGTTCCAGCTTTCGACTTCGTTGATATGGACCAGCATGGCGCTGTCGTACTCGGACATGACTTCTTCGGTAATGCCGACGATCTTAAGATCGATGGTTTTCTTGATCTCGCCGGTTTCGCTGTATTTGAAAATGGTAAAGCGTACGCGTTTTCCAAGGATTTCCGGCGCTTCCGGGTTGCTGTAGGCATCCGGCCCGGAGGATGGGTTGTAGAAGTTCTTGGCCATCCATCCGCCGATGATGGCTTCGTTCTTGCCGAGCACACCTATACCCTGGGCAATGGGAACATCAAGGATGCTCGTGTCATGTGTGGCGACGCCGAGCACGTAGGCTCCTGCTTCGAGTTTGCCGGTCTGGAGGATGCCGTAGCTTTCGAGCGAAACGCGCGGCATGGCGATGGTGACGCCGGGGATGGTCGAGATCTGCTTGACGACTGAGGTGGTCAGCAGGCCCTGCTGGCTGCTCCCAGACGGGTTCCCAACGGCGACTCCGGGCTCCCGTCCTCCACCGCCGAATCCCTCTCCCTTGCCGCCGCCGAAGTCTGGCTCGGCAGGGTAGACGTTGACGGAAGTGAGCGTGCCGCTGCGGGAAAACTGGCTCATCATGTTTTCCTGCATGCCGCTGGCCAGGGAAACCAGCAGTACGATGGATGCGGTACCGATGACCACGCCGAGCGCTGTCAGCACCACGCGGCCCTTCTGGCGGCGCAGGTTATCGAAGATCATGCGGAACAGGTCAAAAGCGTGCATACGGTTATCCGCCGGAGATGCCTAAAAAGCCCAGGAAGGCCTTCCAGAGCGAATCGAGGAAGCTGGGCTCCTCCACAGGTGGAGGAATTTCCCCACCATCTGGCCCAAAGTTATCGGGCGGGATGAAGGCTTCGATCACGTTGACGCTCAGGGTTTTTTCGATCAGGCCCGGCTGCTGGAAGTCGTCGGTGTATTTGATCTCGATGTTGAGCGTGACCGGGCCTGGCGCATCGGGGATGAACTCGGGGTCCATGGTGAAGTAGCCGCCTGCGTCGATGGTGCCGATGGTGGCGGTGTTTTTGTTGAGTATGCCGCTTGACGCGGTGATGGTGACTTCGCCCAGGATGCTGGCCTTTTTGCCGGTGTTGGTGATCTGGATCGGCAGCGGGCGGAACTCGCCCACGGCAATGTCGAAGATGGTGTCGTAGAAGGTCACGGCCACTTGCGGCAGGCTGTAGACCAGCAGAGTGATGACCTGATCGTCGAGCAGGCGCGCGCCCTGCCCGTCTTCGTAGACGAAGGAAATTTTTAGGGGGTAGACGCCGGGGTCAGTGGCGACATTGACCACCAGGTCGAGGGTCTGTTGTTCGGATGCGGATGGGGCCAGGTCGCCGAGGTAGTAGAGGTTGGAGCTGCCCAGCGGGGCGAATTTCGAAAGGTCCGCGCCCCCGCCGCTGACCCCGCCTGAAGTGGGAGTGCCTTCGCCGCCGCTTGTCACGGTCGCGCCGCCGAGCACCATGGTCACGTCGCGGGCAGTGGCATTGCCCAGGTTTTGAACTTCGAGCGTTAATTTGAACAAGTTGCCCGCCTGGAGTTTTTCGATATCGGACTTGTAGGAACCGATGATCAAGCGGGAGCGCGGCGTTTCGGTGGGGGTTTTTGTTGCGCCGATTGGGCCGCTGTAGGCGGCAGTGGGCGCCGGATTTTTCAGGTCGATCAGCAGCACGAGTGGGGTGGTGTATTCTGTGCCTGTGTCATCCGTGTAGGCGACGTTGATCGTGATCGTGACGGTATCCTGACCGGCCAGATCGGGTGTGGCGTAGAGGCCCTGCTGGAGGGTTTTCTCCGCTCCAGCGTTGAGATGGTCGAGGGCTTGCACGCCGCCGTTATCGCGCGGGATCAATTTTTCGCCCTGGATGGTGACGACGATGTTATATGCGCGTAGCTGGCCGGTGTTGAACAGGTCCAACACCAGCCTGAAATCTTCGCCGGGGACGATGCCCCTCGATGGAAAGGAGTACGAAGCCACGATCAGCGCGCGGTCGGTCTCGGATGGAGTGTCGGTTGGTTCGGGAGTCCAGGTGGGAGTGCGGATGGAAGTCGGGCCGGGGTTGGGCGGTTGGGTGCCGTCGTCGGGGTCGGTCTGCTCTGTAGGGAGGGGCGTTGTTGTTGAGGGCTCCGTGAGCGTGGAAAAGGGCGTGGGAGTGTCTGTATCCCCTTGTAAACGGTCGATGGCGTGGGCAGGGGTGATGCTGGGGGCCAGGATCAGCGCGATAACCAACAGCCCGCTCAGGGCAAGAAAGGTCATTTTTTGCATGTTTAACTCCCAATTGTTACTGTTTGTGCATTTCGTTGGCAGCCAGGAATTCGTCCTCGGTGACGACGTGGCCGTCCATCAGGTAGATCAGGTGGGTGGCGAACTTCTGCATGCGTGGGTCGTGCGTGACCATCAGGATGGTACGCCCGTCGCTGTGCAGTTGCTCGAGCAGCTCCATCAGTTGGAAACCGGAGCGGCTGTCGAGGTTGCCGGTGGGTTCGTCGGCCACGATCAGGGCCGGGTTGTTGATCAGGGCGCGCGCGATTGCCACACGCTGCTGCTGCCCGCCCGAAAGCTCGGTGGGACGGTGCCGGGCGCGGTTTTCCAACCCGACCATTTGCAGCAAATGCATGGCCCGTTCGCTGCGTTCGCGCTCAGGGGTGCCGGCGAAGCGCAAGGGGAAAGAGACGTTTTCGATGGCGTTCATGCTGGGCACCAGGTTGTAAGACTGGAAGATGAAACCGACCTTGTTGCGCCGGTAGACAGCGCGTTCGTTCTCGTCCATCTCGGCCAGCGACGTGCCGTCGACGAAGATCGCGCCGCCCGTGGGCCGGTCCAGGCCGCCGAGCAGGTAGAGAAGCGTGCTCTTGCCGGAGCCGGAAGGCCCCATAATGATCGCAAAAGCGCCCTGCGGGACACCAATGTCGATACCGTCCACGGCGCGCACTTGCTGGTCGCCGATGGTGAAGTATTTTCGCAGGTTGCGGGTTTGGATGAAATCAGCCATTATTCTTAAGAGACCAGGAGCTTTATGACTACCCAAAACCACCGGTTGGCGTAGTAGGCGTGCTCAACTGCGCAAAGATCGCCGAAAGGAAGCCGGGCATGGCGGCCAACGCCAGGAACAGGGCTACGGCCACGATGGTAATGCCCACAACGCGGCGCAGCCCCAGGGGGGAGAGCTGCCGCAGGCCGATGACGATCAGAATCACCTGCCAGACCAGGTAAATGTCCACAGGCCGGAGCAGCGAGGTCATGAACATCCCGGCGGGGCCGGTGAAAGAGGCAGCCAGGGCGGAAATCCCTGATGGGTTGGTACTCACGGATGGGAACGCCAGGGCAGCGACCAGCAACACGACCTGGCGCAGCGCCAATGGCAGGCTGGCCCAGGCTGTCAGGTTGAGTGTTTCGGTGAACGAATTGTTGCTGCCGCTGATGACCATGCCTACGTAGAGCAGCACGCTCAACAGGAACCAACCGACCCACAAGCCAACCGTCGCGCCCAGGGCTGGGACCAGGTTCGCGAGGATTGCGCCGCCCGAGGCATCGGGAGGCAGTTCCTTTTGCGGGAATTCGCCGTCGCCTCCGTCGCCATCTTGCGGGTGGGCGGAGATTAACATGGCGTCCTGCTGCGGCTCCTGCCCCTTGGGTCCAACCGGGACTCTGCCTGGCTCCGGGACGAAATCGCCGGGGAAGGCGGGTTCCGGCGCGGGGGTTGCCAGCATGACCCGCGCGATCAGCAGCAGGCTGATAACGAGTAAGGGGGTCATCCAGGTGCCACGTTTCTGCGCGACCTGTGCAAACGTGGCACGGGGGTGGAGCAGAAAGGGCAGCAGAAATTCGAAGTGAAGACGTTTGTTGGGTGTCACCGCGTTGGTCGTGGAGTCCATTCAGTTGCCTTTCGAATCCGGTATCAGGCAAGATTGTACCACCGCGCAGAAGCGCGTTAGGAACGCTGACGTTGTGTGCATGGAAAAAGTTCCCTTCCTTGACCATCCCCGCTTTCCACGCTACAATCTGCCCGCTATGTTCGAGAATCTCACCAACCGTTTGAACCAGGTCTTCGATGGGCTGCGCCGCCGCGGGAAGTTATCCGAGGCGGACGTGGATGCTGCCATGCGTGAAGTGCGTCTGGCGCTGCTCGAAGCCGACGTGCACTACAGCGTGGTCAAGAGTTTCATTGCGCGGGTGCGCGAGCGCTCCGTTGGCGCGGAAGTCTCCAAGGCGCTCAGCCCCGGCCAGCAGGTCATCAAGATCGTCCATGAGGAACTGCTTGGAACGCTGGGCGAGGCGGCCCCACTCGATTTTAGCGGGCCGAAGCCGCGCGTGGTGATGCTGGTTGGGCTGCAAGGCTCGGGTAAGACGACGGCGGCGGGCAAGTTGGCGCGCGTGCTGCGTTCGCGTGGCGAACGTGTGATGTTGGTGGCGGGCGACCCGTACCGCCCGGCAGCCGTCCAGCAATTGCAGCAGCTCGGCGAACGCGTGGATGTGCCGGTGATTGCCGACTTGAAGAAAAAGCCGCCCGAACTGGCCGCCTACGCGCTCGACCAGGCCCAAAAAGGCGGCTACAGCGTGATGATTGTCGATACTGCCGGGCGTTCGCAACTCGATGAGGCGCTGATGGATGAACTGCGCGCCATCACGAACAAGGTTTCCCCCAACGAAATCCTCTTGGTTGTGGATGCCATGATTGGCCAGGAAGCACTGCGGGTAGCCGAAGGATTCCGCGATACGGTAAAAATCACCGGGTTGGTCCTTTCGAAGATGGACGGCGACGCCAGGGGCGGGGCGGCGATCTCGATCCGCTCGGTGACGGGGGTGCCAATCAAGTTCCTGGGCGTCGGCGAAAAGCTGGACGCGCTCGAAACCTACGACCCCGGTCGTCTGGCTTCGCGCATCCTGGGCATGGGCGACGTGATTGGCCTGATCGAAAAGGCCGAAGCTGCCTTCGACGAAAAGATCGCCCGTCAGCAGGCCGAAAAGCTCTCGAAGGGCGATTTCGACCTGCAAGATTTCCTCGACCAGATGGGCCAGATGCGCAAGATGGGCCCGTTCAGCCAGATCCTTGAAATGTTGCCCGGCCAGTTGGGTCAGGCAGCCAAGTCTGTCAACCCGCGTGACGTGGAAAACAACTTCAAGCAGATGGAAGCGATCATCAACTCGATGACCCCGGGCGAGCGCCGCGACCCAGATGTGCTCAATGCCTCGCGCCGCCGCCGCATTGCCGCCGGTTCAGGCACAGAAGTGCAGGATGTCAACCGGCTGATCAAGCAGTTCCGTGAAATGCAAAAAATGATGAAGACCTTGCAGAAGACAGGGATGAAGGGCTTGGGGAGAATGTTTGGATAGAAGCGATGTTTTACAGGGGATAAACAATTTTACAGATTTGCATTGTTGCCCGGCCACAAGCCAAAATTAATTTCGCCTACGGCCGGGTTTTCGTTTCGCGAAGCCTGTTTATGAAAGCGACGTATTCCAGGCATCCATCGCTGTACATAAATGTTTCAGGTAAGGTTTGAAGATGGGCGAAGCTTTATCGATATTTTCTTTAAACCCCTCGTTTATTTCTTTCATCATTTCAAGATAATCATCGTTTGACCTGACCGTCTGTTTGACTGTCAGCAGCAGGTCCACGAACTCATCGTTGACCAGGTGGCAAATGTGCTCCTGCCAGATGTTCCTGGTGAAATCGCCTTCTTTCAGGTGATTGATCATCGGTTCGCCGAGCGCCATGGCTTCGCCCTTCAAGTCCATCAGCGTTTTCAGGATGAAGCCCCCCCAAATATCGCCGTAGCGGTCCACGACCCAGTTTGGCATGACTTCCACGTGCATCGGTAACTGGTACGCGGCAGGGATTAACTCCCTGCGAAACTGCATGTTCATTGAACAAACAGAAACCAATTTTCCGTGTTCGACGATCACTGAAGGCTCTTTGAGCTGCGCGTCCGGATGTGTGTATGCTGGGCCTTTGATTTTGTCGATGCCGTTTACGTCGAAAATCCCCTTCCAAAGGCCCACGCAAAACGTCACGTTGCGCGATTCGGCGCTTTTGATTTGCATTCCTGTGTAATCGACTCTTGAAGAATATGGAAAGCCGCGTGGAAAAAGATGCGCGGGTGTTCCGGCGTATAAGTCCAGGATGTTGAGGTGAATCCCTTCGCAGGTGGCGACTACCCTGGGGTGCGAAGAGAGCGTTTTGTTTACGCGTTCATAAAAATCTGAGTGGTAGACCTGGCAGTCGTCGTCGAGCGCGACAATGATTTCGCCGGGGTCGCTGCTCTTCCAGGCCACGTAAAAGCCGAAATCCCGTGAGGCCCCATTGCGCTTCGGATAGCCGATATCCAGGCTCCCCAGCATCTTTCTCCGGTCTGCCCAGTTGTAGACCTCGAATTGAGGATGATCGACGTTAATGCTTCCTTCCGAATCGTCCACAACCACAAAGCGGACGCCTTGTTCGATCAGGGGCGTAAAATAGTCAAGATTGATATTTCTATTGGACGGAATGATAACGATCATATTTTCTCCTCCAAATATCCAAGAATAACTGCCCAGTAGGGTGCGGAGATGTCGATACGCCAGTTGAGCTTATACATGGGGACAAGGCCAGAATCGATATCTAGTTTGGCTTTTTCGATTCCGTTCGCTACTTTTCGAAAATGTTGCAGGCGGTGCGGGAGCCTGGCTGGAAACCGTTTGGCCTCTCTCCATACTTTCGAGCATTCTGGGTCGGTGATGATAAGTTTATTGAATGTATAGTGAAAAATGAAATAAGGATAGACGCGCAACACCTTGCGCGCAAACCATGAATGCCACATTGTGCTCGTTCTGAAATTTAATGACCAACGATTATTGAAATATTTCAGCAGCATCTCCCCAAACGCTGTGCCCTGGTTCGAGAAATAATTGTTGGTGTAAAAATCTGCAAAGCTTTTGTACAATCGCTGGATGATCAGGTTTTCCGGCTCTGCTGCAAGAAACCAATTTGATATTAAACGATCTCTTGCAGGGTTTTGAAAGGCGAAAAAGTGGGTAGTGTAATACTCCTCAAGCCATTGATCTAGGGGACGCACGCACATGACTGTCGCATCGGTCCAGGCGCCTCCGTACTTTGATAGCAAGGCCAGCCGGCCCAGGACGGCGATCTTTTGAACGGTAAGGTCTTTCCGGTGAATGTCAATCCCTTTTGGAAAATCGATGTAATCAAATAAGGAATGTTGATCGAGCGTATGGATTTCATAACCGGGGTTTAACTTGATCCACGAATTTTTACATTGTTTTACCAAAGTTGGGGCTTCTTCCCAGCCTTGGTGCCAATACGTCCATATTATTTTTGTAAGCATCTTTCTTGTAATAACTCCTCAGACATAACTGTACAAACTGGTCTGCCCAACAGCGTTGTGCCTGGTTGCACAACTGGGTCATTATACAGAAAATATCTGTATAATAAAGACTTGATAGGATGCAATCACATTCTCCTAAATCTTAGGGAGCCCTATCTTTCTCTCCATGTCCCTCTTCTTTTAAATGCAATTTTCTAGTAAAATACCCCCCCACAGAGGTTCTTTGGCCTGAAAGGAGCTGCCACCTCCTTACCAGCGCCGACGCCTACCATCGGAGGGTATGTGCCCCGGACGCAAAGTGCGTCCTCAGCCATACTCACATTTGAACAATATTCTAAAAGGAGCAAGTCTTTCCCATGGTTCGCATTCGTTTTCGTCGTGTTGGCTTGAAAAATCAGCCTTCCTACCGCATTGTCGTACAAGACAAGGAAATGCCCCGCGATGGTCGTTTTCTTGAAATCGTCGGTTTTTATAACCCTCGCACAGAGCCTGGCACCATTGCCGTCCAAGAAGATCGTGTCTTCGACTGGATGAGCAAGGGTGCTCTGCCGACCGAATCGGTTGCACAGGTTTTCAGGACCAGCGGCACCCTCGACCGTTATGCCCGCTTCAAAAAGGGTGAGGCGCTCGAAACGCTGCTCGAAGAAGCCAAGGCTGCCCAGGCTGGGCGCAATGCTCCGGCCCGGACAAGCAAGAGCTGATCTTATCCTTACTATGGGACCTGACGGGTCTTCGAAGAAGCCTTTTATCAGAAGCTTCCTGTCTGTACAATCAGGCTATTACGCCAGGACAGTTGTAAGAACCGTCAGGTCTTTATCGCAACACGAGAGGAGCCGATGAAAGCCCTCACAGAATATCTCGCCAAGGCGCTGGTTGAACATCCGGAAGAAGTGCAGGTTAAACAGTCGCGCCACAGCAACCGCGTCCACCTGGAACTCAGGGTTGCCAAAGATGACATGGGACGCGTGATTGGCAAAAACGGTCGTGTGGCCAATGCTATTCGTGCGCTTGTACGGGTGGCTGCCGAGCGCGAAGGCCAACAGGTCACGCTCGATGTGGTAGAGCCGTAATGCCCGCTCCAAAAGCACCAACCGAACGCGCTGGCAATCCAGGCTCGCCGCAAGAGGGCGAGCCTGTCTATTTGGCGGTTGGGATGTTACGCAAACCACACGGCCTGCGCGGGGATTTGTTGTTCGAAATCTACACTGACTTCCCCGAACGCCTGCGCCCAGGGACGGTTCTTTTTGTTGGCGATAAACACCAACCGCTCAAGATCACCCGGCGCCGCCCTCACAATGATGGGCTGATCCTGGGCTTTGAGGGAATCAGCACCCCTGAAACGGCCGGGGAGTACCGGGCTACGGTGGCGTATGTGCCCGCTGCGGGGCGTCCAGTGCTCCCCGAAGGGGAATATTACCATCACGAGGTCATCGGGCTGGCGGTGGTGGATGAGACGGGGAAACTCCTTGGCGAACTGACGGAGATCATCATCACCGGCGCCAACGATGTCTACGTGGTCAAATCGCCTGAAGGCGGCGAGATTTTGCTGCCGGCTTTGAAGGAAGTCATACTGGCCGTCGATTTGGCTGCAAAAACGATGCGCGTTCACCTGCTCCCGGGCTTGGTGGACGAGAAAGACGAAACCCCGGAATAAGTCACCAATCAGCTATGGACGACAAACGCTACTGGGTTGGCTTCAATCTTGTCAAAGGCATCGGGGCGGTGCGCTTGCAGGCCCTGCTCGATGTGTTCGACAAGCTGGAAACCG
>Ga0196964_10001100_pt1 | contig 14130 bp, 10 predicted proteins | sample S1_10metaG_FD_148615 | JGI IMG/M metagenome (GOLD analysis project Ga0196964, IMG submission 148615) | Soil microbial communities from Anza Borrego desert, Southern California, United States - S1_10 | ecosystem: Environmental > Terrestrial > Soil > Desert | place: USA: California | collected...
GCGAACGAATCCTCGACCGGGACGAGGCTGAACGCGCTTCCTCCCGAGCCGTCGCTGACCTGCACCTGCAGGGTCGTGTCGGACGCCGAGCCCGCGGGCAGGGTGACCGAGGCCTTGCCGGCGGCCAAATAGGCGTTGATCGCGGCCAGGGTTCCGGACAGCGACAGGTACTGGCCGTTCACGACCGCGCTGACGCCGTCGACCGAAGGCGCGGTGTAGGCGCCCGTCGGCGTCATCAGGCTCACATAGAAGATGCCCGACGAGTCGATGTCGGCGATGGTGAACCCGGTCAGGGTGACGACGCCGTTCTCATCGGCCGTCAGGCCGACCGGCGAGGTCAGGGTCGGGTCGTCGTTCACCGGGTTGACGTAGAAGCCGATCGTCACGCTGCCGTCGTCGTCGCCGCCGTTCGCGCGCCCGTCGCCGTCCACCAGGGTGATGGTCACCGACTTCGAGAACGAGGGATTGTTCTCGGTCGAGACGTAGGTCAGTTCCTTGACCAAGATGCTCATCCGCGCCGCCGTGGCGTTCGCGTTGAGACTGATCACCAGGTTGTCGGCGCCGGCGCCCGTGCCGCCGATCGCGATCACACCGACCGCCACGCCGTTGACCGAAACGACGCTGCCCGCCGTCATGCCTGCCGACAGGGTCACCGCTCCGGTGGTCCGCAGGGCGAGCGTCTCGATCGCGCTGCTCTTGGCGACCGTAAGGCTGCCACCGGCGTAGTCAGCGCTGTCCACGTCGGAGAAGACGACGCTGTCGCTCGAGAAGATCGGCCCCGCCACGTTCTCGGTTACGAAGTTCGTGAAGTCCGGAGGCGTCAGGACCGGTGCGTCGTTGTTCGTGGTGACGTTGAAGATGAAGGTGTCGGGATTAGGATCCTGGTGGACGCCGCCGTCGAGCGTACCGCCGTCGTCGCGCACCGCGAAGGTGAAGCTGTCGTGTAGCGTCCCGCTTTCGTTCGAGTCGGGGACGTAGGTCAGCTTGCCGGCCGCCAGGTCTTCAGCGGAGACGAAATACCCGCCGACGCCGGGCTGCACCTGAACCGGCGCCGCGCCGCCGGCTCCGTCGGCGTCGAACCACATCTTGCCGTTGCCCGGACCGGTGATGATCGTCACGCCCGCGAAGCCGTCACCGTCGGAGTCCGAGAACGGGAAGTCGTCGGCGCTAAAGGTGTAGGTCGAGTCCTCGTTGATGGTCGCCTCATCGTCGGCGCCGGCCGGAGCCTGATTGGGCGAGGTCACGCTCATGTTCAGCGTGCTCAGGCCCGTGGGCGCGAGCTGCACGAACAGGTTGTCGGCGTATCCGTCGTTGTAGCCGCCCGTGCCCCCCTTGAACGTCAGGGTGACTGCGATCTGACGGGCGCCCGCGGGAACCGACACGCTGCCGCTGGCGGCGAGCAGTTGGGAGTCCTCGCCTCTTTCGTCGGCCATGGCGCCGTCCAGCTCGACGGAGCCTATCGGGAAGCCGTTTTCATCAAGGAAGAGGAGGTTCATCACCACGCAGTCGTTTTCGGCGCCGAGTCCGCCGAGCAGACCGCCGAACAGCACCGCCAGGCCACCCGCGTCGATGAGCGCCGCGGAGCCGGACACGTCGATCGTCTGGGCGATCGTGGAGATCGAGTTCGGGCCGCCGGCGAAGTAATGGGATCCCCCGTCCGTCGCGTCGCTGTCGTCCCAATTCAGCTGCGTCTCGTCGCCGATGCCGTACTGGACCGCGGTCGTGCCGCCCGCGACGCCGTCCCATCCGTCAGGCAGGATCGCCGACACCCAGTCGCCCGCCGCGTCGCCGTCCTCGGCGCCGGGGTTGACGATCAGGTTTTCCCCTGCCGCCGCGTGATCGACGGTGGAGATGTTCAGGACGACCGTGCCGTCGGTCTGGGCCGTGCTGTGGTAGCTCAGGCCGTCCAGGGCCGCGTTGATGTCGCTGAGCACGCCGGTCACCACGACGGTGGAGCCGCCGTCGCCCACGACGGTCACGTTCGCGGTCGAACCCAGCGTCAGGGTCCCCTCCGCCACGGAAATCGTCACCGTGTACGTGCCGAACGCTCCGTCGGCGTCGCTGATCGTCACTGCGTTGCCGCCCGCGTCGCTGAACACCTGGACCGCCCCCGCCTGGATCGACGGCGCGGTCGGCAACTGCACCACGGGCGCGTCGTCGGACGGCAGGATGTTCAGGTTGATCGTCTTCTGGGCCGAGAGCGCGCCGCCGCTGCCGTTGTGGCCGCCGTCGTTCACCGTGACCGTCAGAATGACGGTTCCGCCCGCGTTGAGCGCCGACAGGTAGGTGACCGAAGACGCGGCGATGAAGGTGTTTATCGCCGCCACAGTCCCGGTCAGGGTCAAGGCTGACGCCGTTCCGCCGACAGTCACCCCCGCCCCGCTGACCGCCGCGAGCGTTCCTTGCGGCACGGACAGGGTGACCGTCACCGCACCGCTCCCGGCGTCCACGTCGGCCACGGTGATGCCGGTGATCGCCGAAGCCACGTCCTCGGTCGGCACGCGGGTCACCGGCGTCGTCAGGGTCGGGGCGTCGTTGACGCCGGACACCGTAACCGTGGTCTGGATCTGCAGGGGCGCCCCGCCGTCGCCGTCGGAAACGCTGATGGTGACGGTTCGCGGCGCGGTCGAGGGGTTGCCGGTGTTGCTGTTGCTGTAGCTGAGGGACTGCAGCAGCTGGGCCACCGCGGCGGGGGTTGCGGATCCGTTGAAGCTGACGGTCAGGTCGGCGCCGCCGGACCCGCCGGAGGTGACCGTGCCGATGTGGATGCCCTCGACATAGACCAGGCTGCCCACGTTGGCGCCGTTGGACAACGACACGCCGACTCCCCCCGGCGAGAACACCAGCGAGGCGCTTCCGTCCGGGTTGATCGTTCCGACGCCGACGATGGGCGTGTTTTGATTCGAGCCGTCGACGGCGGCGACGATGCCGAGCACGTCCTCGGAGGCCGCTTCGTTGCCCGTGATCGATACGGTGAGGCTGCCGCCGTCGAAGTTGGTCGAATCCGCGTCCGTCAGTCCGGCGTTCGAACCCACGTCCAGCAGAACAGGCGCCGCCGCTTCGGTGTAGGCGGCGACATCGCCGGCCATTCCCGTGGCCACCGGAGCCGCGTTCAAGGACAGCGCGGTCGCCGCCTGGATGCGGGCCCCGCCGCTGACGCGTTCGATCTGAGCCTGTTTGCTGAGCTTGGACACTTGTCACCCCCATAGACGCTGAGGGCGTGACTAGCGTGGCGGGAGGATGCGCGGATACAGCCAAGAACGGTGACTGCGCAGAATAACTTCTAGCGTGAGCAATATATCACGGGAAACGCTCCCTCAACTCACGAGAACTATTATATATCCACAAGTATAGGTGGTTTGTCTGCTTGCATTCCTACGCGCGCGGAGCTCGACGCATACGACCATAGGGGCTGTCGGGCTTCGTAACAAGCATGGATCCGGTTACGGCGCTTTCTCAGCCGCGCGGGCGGGTGGCCGCTCCGTAGCCCAGCCCCAGCAGGGACGCCCAGAACAGGGCGATCGAATATTCCTGCAGGCCGTAGTCGGTCGCGCCGTGCAGCAGCGCCACGGCCGAGGCGCCGATCACCGCCAGGGCGATCCGGCCGCGCCGCCCGCCTGCCGCGGCGGCGATACGGGTCAGGGTCGCGCCGACGCACAGGAACATGGCGCCCGCCCCGATCACGCCCGCGCTCAGCAGCTGCTCCAGATAGACGTTGTGCGCCGCGCCCGCGTTCCAGGTGTAGGGATAGGAGCCGCCGGTGGTGCGGTAGGTGTTGACCGCGTCGAAGGCGCCCAGGCCGTAGCCGCTGACCGGAGCCTCGAGGAAGGCCGCCCAGACCTCGCCGAACAGGCGGCGGCGAATCTCCAGGTCCTCGCCCAGGCTTCCGAGCCGCCCCAGCAGCAGGTCCGACCCGGCCAGGAACAGGGCCGCGAGCGCCACCACCAGGGCCAGGGCGCCCCAGAGCCAGCGCCGCCCTCCCCCGCTGCGCCCGGCGAACAGCGCCCAGAACACCGCCAGGCCCGCGCCCGCCGCCGCCGCGGTCATGCCCGCGCGCGAGGCGGTGGCGACCAGGGCCACCGCGCAGAGCGCGAACGCCGCCGCCTCCAGGCTCGCGCCCGGCAGGGCGGCCTCGAACGCCTCGGGCGAATCAGCGCGGCTGAACCGCGCGGCCAGCGATCCCGCCGCCAGCGCCACCCCCATGCCGAACAGGGTCGCGGCGCTGTTGGCGCTGGAGAAGGCGGCGGCGAAGCGGGGGCCGTCGTCCGTCCGCTCCATGCCGTAGATCCCGCCGGGATCGGCCATGAAGGCCAGCAGCATCCATCCGGCGTAGAGCGTCAGGGCCGCCATGGTCGCGGTCATGAGCTTGTCGGCCGCCCGGCCGCTGCGCCCCGCCGCCACGGCGGTCGCGAACAGAGCGCCCAGGCCCGCCAGTTTCAGCAGTTCGGCGAAGGTGGCGGAGCGGTCCAGCGTCCCTGCCCCCTCCGCGCCCACATAGGCCCACAGGGGGTGGGCGCCGCCGGGCGCGAACGGCGTCAGTTGCAGCAGCCCGACCAGCAGCACCACCCCGAACAGGGCGGCCACGGCCGCATCGGCGCGGCTCAACGCCAGCGCCTCGCGCGCCCAGCGGCAGGTGATCAGGATCAGCGCGCTCAGCAGGCAGGCGGCGGCCGCGAAGCCCAGGCCGAACGCCTGTCCGCTCGCGCCGAACAGCAGGTGCCCGGCCAGCGGCAGGGCGGCGAGGGCGAGCGCGGCGAGCGTTCGCGACGCGCGCCACTCGTTCAGGATTTCGGCGGGCGTGCGCCGCCGCTCGGCTCGACGGTCCCCTCGCCGCCAGCCGACCGCCGTCATTGGGCGTAGTACTTGCTGTAGGAACGGTAGTAGTAGCCCGGGTCGCCGTAGCCGTACCGGGCCTGCTCCTTCAGGTCGATCTGGGTCAGGACCGCGCCGGCGATGAAGGCGTTGCCGCTCTGCAGCATGCGCAGCGACCCTTCGATGGCCTTGCGCGGGGTGTGCCGCCAGCGGACCAGCAGCGCCACCGCGTCGGCCTTGGGCGCCAGCACCCGGGTGTCGGCGACCGGCAGCACCGGGGCGGTGTCCAGGATCACGATGTCGAACCGCTCGCGCAGGTCTTCCAGCAGCCGGTCCATGGCCGAGGTCCCGAACACGTCCTTGGGCGTGTAGGCGCTCTTGGCCAGCGGCAGGAAGCTGGCGCCGGTCTCGTCGTCGATCAGCAGGGCCTCTTCCAGGGTGCAGGCGCCCGACAGCACCTCGATCAGGCCCTTGCTGACTTCCTCGCCGATGGCGTCGTTCAGGGCGCGGCGGCGCAGGTCGCAGTCCACCACCACCACGCGGGCGCCGGACAGCGCCACGGTGCGCGCCAGGCAGATCGAGGTGGTGGTCTTGCCTTCGTCGGGCAGGGACGAGGTGATGGCGATCACCTTCACCGGCTCGCCCACCCGGGCGAAGGACAGCGAGGTCTTCAGGTTGCGGAACGCCTCGGAGAAGCTGGAGAGCGGGCGCGCGACCACGTAGTCGATCGGCTCCGCGTCCGCGCCCTCGTCACCCTTCTTCAGGGTGGAGGCCAGCGTCGGCACGCCGGCCAGATAGGGCAGGCCCAGCAGGTCCTCGATCTCCTCGGCCGTGCCCAGGCCCGTGTCGAGCGCTTCGCGCAGCACCACCGCGCCCGCGCCTGCGCCCAGCGCCAGCAGCAGGCCCACCGCCAGGTTCAGCGGAACGTTCGGGCTGCTGGGGCCGGTCGGAATCTTGGCGCGCGACACCACGCGGGCGTCGGACTGCTCGATGCCTTCCTGGGTGCTGGTTTCCTTGAAGCGGTTCAGGAACGACTCGTAGAGGGTCCGCACCGACTCCGCGTTGCGCTCCAGTTCGCGCAGCCGGACCATCGCCTGGTTGTTGCCCGCGAGCGTGCCGCGCGAGCGGGCAACGCTGCCGGAAAGCGAGGCGGTGCGCTGGCGCTGGACCTGAGCTTGAGCCTCAAGATTCGAGACGATCCTCTGGATTTCGCCGCGGATTTGATTGTCGATGTCGGCCAGTTCGCGCTGCGTCTTCTGGATTTCCGGGTGACGCGAACTGTAGCGGGTCTCCAGTTCGGCGACCTTGCGGCTGACCTCGGCGCGCTGCTTGCGCAGTTCCTGGATCACCTGCGAACCCAGCGCCTCGCCCACGTCCTCGCCGGTGGAGCCGCGCGCCAGCTGGGCGCGGGCGGTGTTCAGCCGGGCCTCGGCCTCGGCCTGCTCCACGCGCACCGTCGCCAGCTGCTGGTTCAGGTTGGAGATCTCGGCCTCGGTCAGGGACGAGCCTTGCGCGCTCATCAGGCCGTAGGCGGCCTTGTACTGCTCGACGGCGGCCTCGGCCGACTGCACCTGCACGCGCAGTTCACCCAGGCGGATGTTCAGCCACTCGTTGGCCGAGCGGGTGGCCTCGAACTTGGCTTCCAGCTGCTCGAGCAGGTAGCGGTCGGCGAAGGCGTTGGCGATGGTCTGCGCCTTCTCCGGGTCGTCGCTGGTGTAGGAGACGCGGATCATGAAGGTCGTGCCCGCGCGCTCGACCGACAGGTCGTTCAGCACGCGGTCCACCACCGCCTCGTGGCGCTTCTGCTGCTCGACGCGGCTGAGCTTGGCGCCCTCGCTGCTGCGCGCGGCGCCCAGCAGCGAGCCCAGCGGGCCGGGCTCCTCCAGGTCGGGATTGTAGTCGGGGTCGCGGTCGAGCTTGAGCGCGGTGACCACCCGCTCCGCCAGGGCGCGCGATTTCAGGATCTCGACTTCGGTGTCCACCGTGCCGGAGTCGGCCGGCAGGCCGGACAGCACGCCTTCGATGTCGGTCACCTGCTGGGTGCGGGGATCGAGCAGCACGTTGGCGGTCGCGGTGTACCGGGGGGTGGATTGCAGGGTGTAGGCGATCACCGCCAGCAGCACGACCACCGCCACGGCCAGGAACAGCCGCAGCCGGCGACGGAACGTCGCCACCACCGTGTTCAGGTCCGTGAGCTTACCCAGGGTCTCCATCGCTCGCGCGGGAGACCGGACCATCGCGTCCATGTTCGACACCTAGATCAATTACGGCGCCGCGCCCGGACGCCGCCCTCAGTACTGCAGGATCAGGGAAGCCAACACGCGATTCACGGCGAAGTTCGGGCCGCGATCCGCGCCGGAGGAGTCCTGTGTGTAGTGTGCGTAACCGAGCGACAGTCCTACATGACGGTTCATCAGGTACGTAGCGCTGAATCCTGCGGCAAAACGCTCGTCGTCCCGCTCGATGCCCTCGAACTCGTCCTGGCCGAAGGTGACGTCGGCGGTCAGGATCAGGTTGCGCAGCAGCTCGTGGTCCACCTGCGCCCGGAAGGTCGAGGCCAGGTAGCCGGGCGAGCCCGGGACGCCGGAGTCCTCGACCGCGCGGCGCGCGCGGAAGGTGACGGTGGTCAGCTGGGTCGGGAACCACTCCAGCTGGCCCAGCACGGCCAGGCCGCTGATCTCGCCGAAGATCGGGTCGTCGTACTCCTGGCTGAGGTAGCCGACCTGGATCTCGCCGCGGGAAAGGTTGGTGATGTCAAAGTTCGCACCCGCGGCCACTTCGTAGCCTTGCGAATCCCGCTCGGCCAGCACCGGTCCGCCGGAGGTGACGACCGGGGTGGGCTCGTCGTACTCGCGGGTGTTGGCCGCGGCGAAACCGAACACCGCCAGGGCCGGGCTGACCGCGTACTCGGCCTTGCCCGACAGCACGTGCTGGGTGCGGTCCCGGTCGTCCTGGTCGATCAGGCCCAGGCCGCCGGACACGTCCTCGAAGTCATAGGTCTGAAGGTCGTAGCGACCGGTCAGGCGCAGCCGGTTCAGCTCGTGCGTGCCGCCCAGGTTGGCGGTGGTGACGTCGTAGCGCACCGGTTCGTCGGAGAACTGCGACACGCCCGCGTTGGTGCGCGGCTCGGTCATCTGCGCCACTTCGACGCCGCCGAACAGGAAGCTGCGGCCGACCACATCGATGCGGCCGCGGGCTCCGAAGATGTAGTCCTCGGTGTTCTCTTCCTCGAAGTCTTGGAAGCGGTTGATCGAGGCGCGGGCGTAGGCCGCGAGCGCGTGGCGCGACCAGCCGGACTCGATGTTGATCTCCGGGCGATAGCGGACGATCAGGTCTTCCTGCTCGTTCGTCTCGCGCGCGAAGACGTTGTCGTTCTGCTCCAGGTCGATGGCGATGCGCGGATAGACCATGAAGGCGCCGACGCGCTTGCCGATCGCCTCATAGCCCTCCTTGGGGCGTTCACGGACGCTGACGTTGCGGTCGCGCGCGAAGTTGCTCTGCACGTCGACTTCGGTCTGGGCCTGGGCGGCCCCGGCGGCCAGCAGCACGGCGCCGGCGACGGTCGACAAAAACGCCTGTTTCATGATCGCACCCCCACAAGAGAAACGCCGCGCGCCCGGTTTGTCGGTCGCGCGGCGCTGAACGCTTCAGTTCGAAATCTGGATCAGCACCGGCCGCCGCGATAGCCCGGACCCGCGCAGCCGCGCGGCGGACGCGGAGGCTTGGGTTTCGGACGACCCGCGCCGCTCGGCGCCTGGACTTCGCCGCCGGCCTTCTTCAGGCCCGCGGCTTCGGTCGGGGTCTTGGCGTTCTGAGCCGCGTCCGCGATGGCGGCCTTGACCGTCTCGGCCGGAGCGCCGCTCACCGCGACCACCTTCAGGGCCGCGGCCTCGACGCTCGCCTGAACCTGGGCTTCCGCGGCGCCCTGCGCGCGAGCGGAGCGCTCCGCCTTCTTCGCGGCCTTGGACACGTCGTCGGTCAGCTTTTGCGCGCCGTTGGTGGCGGCGAACGCGGTCCCGCCCGCACCCAGAGCGGCGGCCACAGCCAGAATTGAAATCAGACGACGCATATTTACCCCTCGAGCCTAGTCCGCTCACCCTATAGCCGAATACCGCGACACGTAAATGACGGATGCGCGAGTCGCACCCGTTTACCTTCACCGTGGCCTAAAAGAAACGCTCGACGATGCGAACGGTGTCTCCGGGGCTGACGATCGTGGTGCTGGTCAGGGACGTCTCGCGTTCCTGGGTCTCGCCCGCCCGCTTGATGAACACGCGCTTGGTGTTGGCGCGATAGGTGAAACCCTCCGCCCGGGCCACGGCGTTCATCACCGTCAGGCCGTTGGTGTAGGGGTATTCGCCCGGCTTCTTCACCTCGCCCAGAATGTAGAACGGCCGGTAGTTCAGCACCTCCACGCTGACGCGCGGGTTCTTCAGATAGCCGTCCAGCAGCAGCCGCTCGATCTCGGCCTGGAACTCCGGCACCGACACGCCCATGGCGTTGATCTCTCCGATCAGCGGCAGCGAAACCTGGCCGGAACCGGAGACCGCGAACTCGCCGCTCAGCGACGGTTCGTCGAAGACGATCACCCGCACCTTGTCCCCGGCGCCCAGCCGGTACTCGGCGGTCGCCGGATCGGCGGCCTGGGCGCGAGCGGCGGAGGTCGCGGTCAGCACGGCCGCGAACAGCATGAGAGCGGCGAACAGTCGCAAGATCATGATCTCACCCCGAATTGGCGCTGCGATGGCATGGGAAAGGTTGTCAGGCAAGGCGCCGGGCCCGTCCCGGGCGGGCCTGGAGCAGCTGCCGGCCGGCGCCGTGCAGCCGCACGGCGCTGAGCAGGCCGGTGGCGTAGGCGCCGGTGTCCACCCCGATTCGCCAGGGCGTCATCTCCGCCTGGTCGGCCGGAGTGTGGCCGTGGACCACCACCTTGTCGCCGCTACGTTCGGTCTCCAGGAACGGTCCGCGGATCCACAGCAGGTCGGCCTCTACCTGACGCTCGATCGGCACGCCCGGCCGCACGCCCGCGTGGACGAACAGATAGTCGTCCGACGCGGTCCAGAGCTTCAGCCCCCGATAGAAGGCCAGGTGTTCGGCCGGCAGGGCGGCGGCGAAGGCGTCGCGCGTCGCCGCCCAGGCGGCCTCGTCGGTCCGGGTCCTGGGCGGGGCCACGCCGTAGGAAAGCAGCGTCGGCCCGCCCCCGTGCTCGGCCCAGGCGGCCCCGAACGTGGGTTCCTCCAGGAACAGCAGCAGGGCTTCTTCGTGATTGCCCTTCAGCGTCTCGACCTCGCACCAGCCTTCGGCGACGAGGGCCAGCACGCGATCGACCACCTGGCGCGACTCCGGCCCGCGATCCACCAGGTCGCCTAGCAGGATCAGCCGCGGGCGCAGGCCCGTCGCCTCGGCGTCGGCCCGGATCGCCTCCAGCAGCGGCGTCAGGCAGTCGAGCCGGCCGTGCACGTCGCCGATCGCGTAGACGAGTTCCCTCGTCCGCGACTGCGGCGCCGGCGGCGCGGGTTTCGCCCGTATGATGCGCTTCAGAAAGGTCATCGAACCTGCTCGGCCGGCTTATACCGCATGTCAGCGAACTTTCCCGGCGGGAATTTGGCGCCGCTGCGACTCGCCGCGCCGATTGCGCCTCTCCGCCCCGGTGATACGGTCGCCCGGCGCGAGGAGGGCTTCATGACCGCACGTTCCGACACCCTGGAGACGTTCGTGGCGGGCCTGCCCAAGGCCGAGCTGCACATGCACGTCGAAGGCTCGCTGGAGCCCGAGCAGATGTTCGAGTTCGCCCGCCGCAACCGCGTCGCCCTGCCCTTCTCCACCGTCGAGGAGGTTCGCGCGGCCTACAGCTTCTCCAACCTGCAGGACTTCCTGGACATCTATTACGCGGGCGCGAGCGTGCTGCTGACCGAGCAGGACTTCCACGACCTCGGCATGGCCTACTTCCGCCGGCTGGCGGCCGACGGCGGCCTCCACGCGGAAATCTTCTACGACCCCCAGACCCACACCGATCGCGGCGTGCCGTTCTCCGTGGCGATCGAGGGCCTGCTGAGCGCCATGGGCGAAGCCGAGCGGGAGCTGGGCGTCACCTCCAAACTGATCCTGTGCTTCCTGCGCCACCTGGACGAGGAGGCCGCGTTCGCCACCCTGCGCCAGGCCGAACCCTGGCTGGACCGCCTGCTGGGCGTGGGTCTGGACTCCTCGGAAAAGGGCCACCCGCCGTCCAAGTTCGAACGGGTGTTCAGGGCGGCGCGCGAGCGCGGCCTCAAGCTGTTCGCCCACGCCGGCGAGGAGGGTCCGCCCGAATACGTGTGGGAGGCGCTGGACCTGCTGAAGGTCGACCGCATCGACCACGGCAACCGGGCTCTGGAGGACGAAACCCTCACCGCGCGCCTGGCGCGCGAGGGGACCACCCTGACCGTCTGCCCGCTGTCGAACCTGAAGCTCTGCGTGGTCGGCGACATGGCCGCCCACCCCCTGCCCCGGATGCTGAAGCTTGGGCTGAGGGCGACGATCAACTCCGACGATCCGGCCTACTTCGGCGGCTATCTGAACGACAACTACCTGGCCGCCGCCCGCGCTACGGGTCTGAGCGCCGCCGATCTGGCGCTGCTGGCGAAGAACAGCTTCGAAGGATCGTTCCTGGACGACGCCGCCAAGGCCCGCCACCTCCAGGCGATCGACCGCTGGGCGGCGGAGGCGCTGCAGCCCGCCTAGCGCGACGGGGCGGTGCGCGGCGTGGTCAGTTGCAGAGCCGCCAACTCGGCGGTGAGCGCGATCCGGCCGGCGGGATCGGCGATCTCGTCGCCCATGATCTCCAGCCGGCGCGGCATGTACGGCCGGGTCCACAGGGCGTCGAGTTCGCGCAAGGCGTCCTGGCGCAGCCCCGGCGTCAGCCCCGTCCAGTTGTCGAAGACGAATCGCAGCCGCCACAGGCTGGCGTCCGGGTCGAACGGCCCGGCCACATAGCTGGTCTCCAGCGCCTTCAGCGCCTCGGGCGTCAGGCCGTCGCGCATGTAGACGGCGTAGGCCTGCGCCAGCCAGATCTCGGCCCGGGCCGGGGACAGGGCGGCGGCCTTGCGCGCATGCGCCTCGGCCTCGGACCAGCGGCCCCGGTCCAGGGCGGCGTGGGCGCGGCCGAGGTGCGAATCGGCCAGCGGCAGCAGCGGCGTGGCTCCCTGCCCGCCCGCCTCGAACGCGGCGCGCGCGGCGACCAAGCCGACCAGCACCGCCGCCGCGGCCAGGATCGCCGTGCCCGGCCGCCAGTCCTGGAACCAGACCCGCCGGGGTCCCTCGACCTGCGTCTGCGTCTGCGTCTGCGCCTGCGTCAACGTCCCGCCTCCCGCCACCCCGCCAGCACCGTCAACGGTCCGTAGACGGCGGCGATCCCGACCAGGTCGGCGACGAAATCCCACGCTTCCGCGTCACGCCCGGCGCCCGCCGCCGCCTGCAACAGCTCGATCCCCAGGCCGTAGACCGCCAGCCCCGCCGCGAGCGCCGGGTAGCCGAGACGCGGAAACGCCGCGGCCGCCAAGCCCGCCAGAACGTAGAAGGTCGCCGCGTGCCGCGCCTTGTCCCAGGGCAGCAACCGGGACAGCAGCCCCTGCGAGCCGTCGTCCGGCGCCAGGGCGGCGTACAGGGCGAACACGCAGGCGGCGGCGAACAGCGCCTGCGCGGCGACGCGCAGAGTCTTGGACCCGACGCGGGTCGGATGATCGATCACGGTGGAGCTCACAGGCGGAGAATGCGTCATTCCCCGCCGCGCGTCACCAGTCGGAACGGACCGGCAGGCGCGACCAGCCGTCCCGGCGGGCCTTGGGCTTGGGCGGGGGCGGCGGCGCGGGCGGCTCCTCGAGCACGACCTCGACCTGGGTTTCGCTCAGCGGCGCGGCCGCGGGCTGCTCCGCCGCCGGGTCTGCGGCCTTGCCGCCCGGCGCGAACGAAGCCAGGGCCAGCACCGCCGGCTGCTGCTCCTTCGGAAGTTCGATCGAGGCGGTCTGCAGGCTCGGGTCAACCAGCTTGTCGATCACCGGCTCGGCGCCGGCGTGGACGCCGCCGAAGGCGCCGGGCGCCCCCGCCCCGCCGTTCCAGCGGTAGAAGATGTGCGTGCCGATGGTCGTGACCTTGGCCAGGCTGGAGGCCCAGTACGGCACCACGTAGTTCGCGTGGTAGTGCGTGGCGTTGCCGACGCTCTTCATCACCTTGCCGTTCAGCGCCTCGACCGCGATCTTGCGCGCGCGCTCCCAGACCGCGGGGGCCGGGCGGCGAGTCAGCGAGCCGTCGCAGGTGAAGGTGAACTGACAGCCGGTGGTGCGGTTCGATCCCTGAAACACCACGCCGCAGACCGTCTTCGGGTAGGACGGGTGGCGCATGCGGTTCAGCACCACCTGGGCCACCGCCTGTTGCCCGGCGGCGCTCTCGTATCCGGCTTCGTAGTAGATCGCCGCGGTCAGGCAATCGACCGCCCGCGCCTCGTCCAGCAGGTCCTTGGCCTTCAGGAAGAACGGCCTCGCCGCCGGGTTTGCCAGGGCGGAGACCGGAATGCTGGCGTTGACCAGCCGGGCGGCGTCTTCGGGCAGGGGCTGCAGCGCGTCGACCGGCATCGGTTCGGGGCTGATCGCCGGCGCCAGGGCGGCGGCCAGGGCGCTCGGATCGGCGGTGCGCCCCTCGGGGGCGAACCGGGCCGCCAGGGCGACCGCCGCCGGGTCCATCCGCCCGCTCAGCGCCGCCAAGCCGATTTCGCCGAAGTCGCCGCCGGACAGGCGGGCGATCTCCCGCGCCCGCTCGCGCGGATCCTCTCGCGCGGTCACCGGTCCGAACACGCCCACCCACAGCACCAGGGTGGCGCAGGCCACCGCGCCGCCGTGCGCCCAGAGGTCGTGCTCCAGCCGCCAAGCGGCCCGCGCGGTGGTCCCCAACAGCTGACGAAGATCGGCGGCGCGGCCGGCCAGGGCCTGAGTCCACGGCGCGCGCGCAGGCTTTTCCACGCTGGGTCGAGGGAAGGTCACGGAAATCCACCAGACAGTTACAGACGCAAGCGGCCCCCGACCGCCCCCCGTCCATACCACGTACGGACGCTCGGCGCACCCGCCCGACGCGGTGAGAGCCTATGCTCAAGCGCCCGAGCGGGCGGTTCGTTCCTGCAAAGGTTCGACGTCGAGGTTCGCGGAGGGCGCGTCCTGAGCGGCGCGGGTCAGGTCGATCAGCACCGTCGGGTCGCCCCAGAGCTCTTCCCAGGCGAAACTCTCGGCCCCGCCTCGGCCCTGGCCCAGCTGGAACAGCCGGCGCAGGAAACTCGGGGCGCCGGCGATCTTT
>Ga0196964_10001101_pt1 | contig 14107 bp, 18 predicted proteins | sample S1_10metaG_FD_148615 | JGI IMG/M metagenome (GOLD analysis project Ga0196964, IMG submission 148615) | Soil microbial communities from Anza Borrego desert, Southern California, United States - S1_10 | ecosystem: Environmental > Terrestrial > Soil > Desert | place: USA: California | collected...
GCGCGGGCGCGAGGACCGTGAGCCGGCCGTCGTGGGCTTCGGTTCGGACCTCCCGGCCTTCCTGCGCCAGCCGCCGCGACCGAAGGGCTGAATCGGCGACCTTCCGCGGCGCGTTTAACCCGTCGTTACAACCTGATGCGCTAGCGTTCCCCGGTTACGGCGCGCCAGAACCTGCGCGCCTCAGGGGGCGACATGACCGCTGAAGTCGAGACCACGCTGCGCGGCCCGCAGGCCTATCAGCTCGCGCGCGAGGCGCTGGAGCAGATGGAAGCGCTCAAGGTCTGGCCCACCCCGCTGAACTTCGAGCTCTGGCTGCACTACCTGGGCGACCCGAAGGGCGAACTCGGCCAGGAGATCGAGCGCCTGCTCGACACCGGCCAGCCCTTCACCGAGGAGGTGGCCGAGCAGCTCGCCGCCGCCTACCTGCCGCGCGCGCGGCTGAACGACGAGATCCGCGACGCCGGCGCCCAGCTCTCCAAGGAACTGAAGAGCGTCGCCTCGGCCATCGCCACCGCCCAGAAATCCCAGGAAGCCTACGGCCGCACCCTGGCGACCGCTGGCGAGGGCTTGGACGCCGCCGGCGAAGGCGGCGACGTGCGGGAGCTGGTCGACACCCTCTCCGCCGCCACCCGCAAGGTGCAGAACGAGAACGCTCACCTCGAGAAGCGCCTCGCCGAGTCCACCCGCGAGGTGAACCTTCTGCGCGAGCACCTCGAGCAGGTGCGCCGTGACGCCATGACCGACGGCCTGACCGCACTGGCCAACCGCAAGGCGTTCGACGAGCACCTCGCGCGCGCCTGCGCCGAGGCCGACGCGACGAACGCTCCGCTCTGCCTGGCGCTGCTCGATATCGACCACTTCAAGCGCTTCAACGACACCTGGGGCCACCAGACCGGCGACCAGGTGCTGCGCTACGTCGCCAGCGTGATCAGCCGCGTCTCCGCCAACCCGCGCGTCGGGGCTCGCTATGGCGGCGAGGAGTTCGCCATGCTGTTCCCGGGCGAGAGCGCCGCCATCGTGGAAGCCGCCCTGAACGCGGTTCGCGAGGAGATCGGCTCGCGACAACTCAAGCGCCGCTCGACCAACGAGGACCTGGGCGCCGTCACCGTCTCCGCGGGCGTGGCCCAGCGGCAGAAGGGCGAGGAGCCGACCGCGTTCCTGGAGCGGGCCGACGAGGCGCTCTACGCCTCCAAGCGCGCCGGCCGCAACCGCGTCAGCCGGGCTGAAAACGCCGCAGCGAAGGCGGCCTGATTTCCGCCGCGCCGGCGGCTAAGCTCGCATCCATGCGAACGCTGCTCTTCAATATCGCCTACTGGGTCCTGTCGATCGTCTACGCCCTGGCGGCGGCCTTCGCGGCCCTGTCCCCGGGCCGCAAGGCGACCGGCTGGATCATTCGTCGCTACACCCGGCGCATGGTGCAGGCGATGCGCCTCTTCGCCGGCATAAGGCTCGAGGTGCGCGGCAAGGAACGACTGCCGCAGGGCGCCTTCATCATCGCCGCCAAGCACCAGAGCTGGGGCGACGGCTTCTGCGTCTATTCCCAGTTCGACGACCTGGCGTTCGTGACCGGCAACCACCTGGAGCGCTTCCCCCTGCTCGGCACGGTGCTGTCTAAGCTGGGCGCGATCGTGGTCGACAACTGTGGCGGGGTCGAAGCGCGCAAGGCGCTGGCCGAGAGTGCAGCCAAGGCCAACGAGGAAGGCCGCAAGATCCTGATCTACCCCGAGGGCAACCTGGCCAAGCCGGGTGAGCGCTTCCGTTACCGCACCGGCGTGTTCCACATGTACCGGGACTTCGGCATGCCGGTCGTTCCCCAGGCGACGAACCTCGGCCTGTTCTGGCCGCAGGAGAAGTACGAGAAGCACCCGGGCACGGCGATCATCGAGTTCCTCGATCCCATACCGCCGGGTCTGGATCGCGCGGAGTTCATGGCCCGGCTGGAGCACGCCATCGAGACCAGGACCCAGGAGCTGATCGCCGAAGCCACGGGCGAGCCGGTGACGCCTTCGGTGCTGGTCCCGACCCCGGACGAGCTTCGCAAGCAGCAGGCCGCCGCGGCGTGAGCCGTGTGCGGAAGGTCGCCTTCTGGCTGGGCCTGGCGGTCGGCCTCTGGGTGGCGCTGACTCCCAACCTCGGGCCCCAGCTGCCGCCGGGTCCGTGGGACAAGATCGAGCACTTCGCCGGCTTCTACGGCCTCACTCTATTGGCCATGCTCGCCTATCCGGGCGCACGACGCGTGTGGGTGCTGGCCAGCCTGACCGCTTACGGAGGACTGATGGAGGCGCTGCAGGCGATCCCGGCCCTGAACCGCAAGGCTGAATGGGCGGACCTGCTGGCCGACGTGCTGGGGATCGGGGCGGCGCTCCTCCCCACCCTGTTGAGGCGGACGCGCTAGGCCTTCGCCTTGCGGCGCTTGGGCCCCACCTTGCGGCGGCTGGCCTCGACGGCGCGGCGCGCCCAGCGCACCGCCTCGTCAGGGTCGTCGGCGGCGCTGTCCGGAAGCGACCAGTAGGACGTCCCCACCGGCTCCCCGTCCTTGCCCGGATAGGTGAACTGCTGCGCCCCCGCGGCCTGCATGTCGGGCAGATTCTGCTCATCGGTGCGCAGGTAGAAGACGCCGTCGTCGATGATGCCGAACATCAGGCCGTCGGCGAGATAGACCCCCGCCGCGCCGAACATGCGCTTGATGGTGAGCGGGCCAAGGTCGGCCAGGAGCTCGCGCACGAACTCGCCGTGGGAGGGGTCGTACGCCACCTCAGTCCGCCTTCGCCGGTGCGATGGTGACGCTCTCGCCGCAGCCGCAGGCGTCGGTCTCGTTCGGGTTACGGAAGACGAACTTCGAGGCCAGGCGGGTGGTCTCGTAGTCGATCTCGGTGCCCAGCAGGAAGAGCACGGCCTTGGGGTCGATGAGGATGGTGACGCCCTTGTCCTCGACCACCTCGTCGAAGGGGTTCGCGGCCTCGGCGTACTCGAGGACGTACTCCTGCCCGGCGCAGCCGCCGTTCTTCACGCCCACGCGCAGACCGGCCACGGGCGTCTCGGAACGGGCGATGATCTCGCGCACGCGCTCGGCGGCGCGGTCGGTGAGGGTCACGGCCTTGGGCCGGGGGCGGCGCGGACGGGGCTGGATGGTCTGGGTGTCCATGGCGGTCAGAACATGTTGAGCGCGAGCTTGGCCTCGTCGCTCATCTTGCTGGGATCCCACGGCGGATCGAAGACCAGATTGACGGTGCAGGAGCGGACGCCCTCGATGGTCATGACCGCGTCGCGCACCCATTCGGGCATCTCGCCGGCCACCGGGCAGCCCGGCGCTGTCAGGGTCATGTCGACGACAACATCTTTGTCGTCAGACACATCCACGCGATAGATCAGACCCAGCTCGAAGATATCGACCGGAATCTCGGGATCGTAGACGGTCTTCAGCGCCTCGATCAGCTTGTCGGTCAGCACGTCGAGCTCGGCCTGGTCCAGGCCGGTCGTCTCGGCGTCTTCCGCGGCTTTGAACGTTGCGTCGTCCATGGTCAGGCGAAGAATCCCCGGGCCTTGAAGAGAGCTTCGACGAAGGCGTCGGCCTCCTCGAAGGTATTATATAGGGCGAACGACGCCCTTACGCTGGAGGTCACGTCGAAACGCCGCATCAGCGGTTCGGCGCAGTGTTGGCCGGCGCGCACGGCGACGCCGTAGCGGTCCAGGATCTGGGCGATGTCGTGGGCGTGGGCGCCTTCGACGGTGAAGGTCTGGATCGCGCCCTTCCCTTCCGCCGTGCCGATCGGCCGGAACCAGTTCGCCCCGTTGATGCCGTCCAGCGCGCGCTGCAGCAGCGCCTTCTCGTGGGCGTGGATGGCGTCGCGGTCGAACTGGGCCAGCCAGTCGACGGCCGCGCCCAGGCCGATGGCCTCGATGATGGGCGGCGTGCCCGCCTCGAAGCGCATGGGCGGGTCGGCATAGGTGACCAGGTCGCAGGTCACCTGCTGGATCATCTCGCCGCCGCCCTGCCAGGGCGGCATGGCCGCCAAGGACTCGGCGCGGCCGTAGAGGACGCCGATGCCGGTCGGGCCGTAGAGCTTGTGGCCGGTGAAGACGTAGAAATCGCAGCCGATCGCCTTCACGTCCGGCGCGGCGTGCACCGCGCCCTGGCAGCCGTCGACCAGCACCTTGGCGCCGACCGCGTGCGCGGCCTCGGTGATGGCCTGGATCGGATTGATGGTCCCCAGCACGTTCGACATGTGCGTGAGCGCCACAACGCGCGTCCTGGGGCCCAGCAGGCCGAAGAGGTGATCGAGGTCGAGCGACCCGTCGTCGTTCAGGCGGGCGAACTTCAGCACCACGCCTCGGCGCTCGCGCAGCAGGTGCCAGGGAACGATGTTGGAGTGGTGCTCCATCTCCGTCAGCACCACCTCGTCCCCCTCGCCCATGGACAGGCCGAGCGAGGCGGCGACCAGGTTGATGGCCTCGGTGCCGCCGCGGGTGAAGACGATCTCGTCGGTCCCGGCGTTGAGGAACCGGGCGACCTTGGCGCGGGCGCCCTCGTAGGCCTCGGTGGTCTCGTTGGCGAGGGTGTGCAGGCCGCGGTGGACGTTGGCGTAGGAGCCCTCCATCCGCGCGACCATGGCCTCGATTACCGCCCGCGGCTTCTGCGCCGAGGCGGCGTTGTCGAGGTAGACCAGCGGCTTTCCGTTCACCTGCCGCGACAGGATGGGGAACTGCTCGCGCACGCTCAGCGGGTCGAAGCTCATGCGAGCCTCCCGGCGGCGAATTCCCTGTTCTTCGTATCAGCGGACAGCGGCTTCTTCCTCGAAAGTGGGCGGAGCCCGGCCCCGTGGCCGGCACGGCGGCGGACAGCGTGAGCGCGGACGAGAACCGTTGCGCCACAAGGGCTCGCGGCGGCCCCAGCGATAGGGTCAGCTGGTTCGCCCGCCGCGGTCAAACGCGCAGCGATCGGCGCTTTGGGCGCCTGCGAAACAGCGGAGCCGGGACAGGGAATTTCGGACGCCAGAACAGGGAATTCCGTGCGCGAAACAGGGAAGCGGAACAGCGACGCGCCGCTCGAAATCCCTGATCCGCCGGCGAGGGTTCCCTGCAGGCTCATGCGAGCCGCTCCACGAGCCAGGCGCGGGCGATGTCGCGCACGTCCTCGCGCTCGACCCGATCGATGACCTCGGCCAGGTAAGCCTCGGTCAGCATGGCGCGGGCCTGATCCTCGGGGATGCCGCGCGAGCGGGCGTAGAACAGGGCGTTCTCGTCCAGTGACCCCACGGTGTTGCCGTGGGCGCAGGCGACGTCGTCGGCGTAGATCTCGAGTTCGGGCTTGGCGTCGACCTCGCCGCGCTCCGACAGGATCAGCGCGTGGTGGCCCATGCGGGCGTCGGTGCCGTCGGCGCCTTCGCGCACGACGATGCGGCCCTGGAAGACGCCGCGGGCGCTGTCCTTGACCACGCCCTTGGTCAGTTCCGTTGTCACCCCGTCGGGCCCGGAGTGGTCGACCTCGCTGGTCAGGTCGGCGTGGCGGGCGCCGGAGAGGACATAGAGGCCGTCCATCCGCACCGAGGCGCCCTCGCCCGGGTGGACAACGTAGGTCTCGTGGCGCTGGATCTTCGCGCCCGACAGGAGGGTGGTCTGCGAGAAGGCGGCGCCTCTGGCCAGGCTCACGTCGGCCCGAACGAGCGAGATCGCCGCCTCGGACTCGTCGGCTACGACGATGCGGTGAAGCTGCGCGCCTTCGCCCAGCGTCAGCGTCAGGGCCACGTTGGCGACATAGCCGCCCTCGCCCTCATGACTCTCCAGCAGCAGCACGGTCTCGCCGGCCGGAACGTCGACGCTCACGCCCGTCTGGTGCCCGCCCTCGCCGCGGGAGACGAAACGCAGCCTGCGCACGGCGCCGGCCGCGGCGTCGGCCGTGAGGCGGCCGTTGGCGAAGACGGTCTCGGACCCGCCGATGGCGGCGAACGGCCCCGGCGCATCGACCGTGATCTCGGGCGACGCCGACGGCGTCTCGCGCAGGAAGCGGCGCAGGTCGGTGTACTTCCAGTCCTCCACGCGGCGGGAGGGGAAGGTCGAGGCGTCCCTCAGGTCGATGCGGGCGGGCGCGGTCATCCCGCAGCCCAATCGAACATGCCTGTCATTCCGGAAAGCGCGAGAGCGCTTATCCGGAAGCCAGCAGCTCCGCCATCGACGCTCGTTCCGCCAGCCACGCGCGCGGCGTTTGCTGGGTTCCGGATAACGCCTGCGGCGTTTCCGGAATGACGGGAACAAAATATGTCGCCGGAAGGACGCACGGAGCTCACGCCGCCTCCAGGTACTTGTCGTAGCCCTCGGCTTCGAGCTCGCGGGCGAGTTCCGGACCGCCCGAGGCGACGATGCGGCCCGACACCATCACGTGCACGCGGTCCGGGCGGATGTAGTCGAGCAGGCGCTGGTAGTGGGTGATGACCAGCATGGCGCGCTCGGGCGAGCGCAGGGCGTTCACGCCTTCGGACACGATCTTCAGCGCGTCGATGTCGAGGCCGGAGTCGGTCTCGTCCAGGATCAGCAGGCTGGGCTCGAGCAACGCCATCTGCAGGATTTCCATGCGCTTCTTCTCGCCGCCGGAGAAGCCGACGTTGAGCGGGCGCTTGAGCATGTCGAAGTCCATGCGCAGGGCCTTCGCCTTCTCGCGGACCAGCTTGAGGAACTCGGGCGCCGAGACCTCGGCCTCGCCGCGCGCCTTGCGCTGGGCGTTCAGCGCCGTGCGCACGAAGGTGAGCGCCGGCACACCCGGGATCTCCAGCGGGTACTGGAAGGACAGGAACACGCCCGCCGCGGCGCGCTCGTTCGGCTCCAGCGAGAGCAGGTCCCGACCGTTCCAGGAGGCTTCGCCGCCGGTCACCTCGTAGCCGGAGCGGCCGGCCAGGGAGTAGGCCAGGGTCGACTTGCCGGCGCCGTTCGGCCCCATGATGGCGTGCACCTCGCCGGCCGGGATCTGCAGGCTCAGGCCCTTCAGGATCGGCTTGTCGGCGACGGTGACGTGGAGGTTGTCGATCGCGAGCATCGCTAGTTGCCTCCCCGCTTGGCGAGCACGTCGAGCCCAAGCTCCACGCCGATGGCGGCGAGCTTCGACATCAATCCGACAGTGACGACCGCACCCGGCGCTCCGTATCTGATGGTGACGTTGAACATCACCTTTCCACCGGACTGGCGGATCTGCGCGATCTGATCCACTCGACCCGAAAGCTTCGCGATGAGTGGCTCTAGAGCGACCTCCAGGTCCCACTCCAGCGGCCGCTCTCGGTGGCCGGCGACGTAGCTCTCCTTCCGGAAACCACCGAGCGGCCGACCGTTCGGGGGCGATACTCGGGCGTCGCCAACTGTCCATGCGACGTTCGGCTCAATATCGAGAGCCGCGGCTAGCTCAGCGGCCGTCATCTGCGGGTGCGTAGCCCAAACGGAGATGCTGTATCGCGCTGCCCTGGCGAGATCGGCGTCTCTCTGTGCAAGGGTGCGGCTCATCGGTGTGCATGCTCCACGATCAGCTTGGCCACCGCCTGCTCGATGTCCTCGATGGAGCGGACCGGCACCTCGGTGAGGCGGTAGTCGTCGGCGCGCTTCACCTCGTAGTTCAGGGTGAAGTTCCCTTCGGGTGTCACGGCCACGGTGATCAGGATCGGGCCCGGGTCGATCTTCAGCTCGTCGTCGTAGAGCTCGACCTCGGAATGCAGCATGTCGAGCAGTTCGCGGTCGGCGCGGATGTCGCGATAGAAGGCGGTCAGGCGCGCCTTGGCCTCCTCGTAATGAGCGCGGGCGGCCTGTTCGGCGGCCTGCTTGCGGGCCAGTTCGGCGTTGAGAGCGTCTTTGAGAGACAAGTCGTAACTCGTTGTTTCTTATTGCACCGTCGGCCAGACGGCGAGGAAGGCGAAGAGCCAGAGCGGCGAGGTCACCAGGAGCAGCTGGAGGAGCGACATGAGCTGCCAGCCGAGGCCCCGCAGAGTCGTGCCGAGGTCGAACCACCGCGGCGCGTGCCGCAGGTTCAGGACCACGAAGAAGCAGAACCAGAACAGGGCCGCGACCACGCCGGCCACGCCAGCCCCGATCAGCATGGCCATGGCCGGCAGGCCCGACACCGGCGCGTAGTAGAGCCCAGCCACGATCAGCGCCGGCAGCACCGGCACGGCCAGGGCCCAGGCCCAGGTGACGGCGACGAGCTGAGCGCGATCGCGGTCGCGGCCGACGGAGGGGCGGCTCGGAGCGGCGGCGACGGTCATCCGACGCTCCCTTCCAGCGAGATCGCCACCAGCTTCTGGGCCTCAACGGCGAACTCCATCGGCAGCTCCTGCAGCACCTCGCGCACGAAGCCGTTCACGAGAAGGCCGACCGCCTCCTCCTGCGAAAGGCCGCGCTGCATGGCGTAGAACAGCTGGTCCTCGGACAGGCGCGTGGTCGTCGCCTCGTGCTCGAACTGGGCCTGGCCGTTGCGCGCCTCGATGTAGGGCACGGTGTGGGCGGCGCATTCCTTGCCGATCAGCAGGGAGTCGCACTGGGTGAAGTTTCGCGCCCCCTTGGCCTTCGGGTGGGCGGACACCAGGCCGCGGTAGGTGTTTACGCTCTTTCCCGCCGACACCCCCTTGGAGATGATGCGCGAGCGGGTGTTGGGGCCCAGGTGCACCATCTTGGTGCCGGTGTCGGCCTGCTGGCGGCCGTTGGTGATGGCGATGGAGTAGAACTCGCCCACGGCGCCGTCGCCCTTGAGGAGGCAGGACGGGTACTTCCAGGTGATGGCCGAGCCGGTCTCGACCTGGGTCCAGCTGACCTTGGAGCGGTCGCCGCGGCAGTCGGCGCGCTTGGTGACGAAGTTGTAGATGCCGCCCTTGCCGGTCTCGGGATCGCCCGGCCACCAGTTCTGGACCGTGGAGTATTTGATCTCGGCGTCGTCGAGCGCGACCAGCTCGACCACCGCGGCGTGGAGCTGGTTCTCGTCGCGCATGGGGGCGGTGCAGCCCTCCAGGTACGAGACGTAGGAGCCCTTGTCGGCGATGATCAGGGTCCGCTCGAACTGGCCGGTCGAGCTGGCGTTCATCCGGAAATAGGTCGACAGCTCCATCGGGCACTTCACGCCCGGCGGGATGTAGACGAACGAACCATCGGAAAACACGGCCGAATTCAGCGCAGCGAAATAGTTGTCCGACACCGGCACCACGGTGCCGAGGTACTGGCGCACCAGCTCGGGGTGTTCACGCAGGGCCTCGGAGATGGGCATGAAGATCACGCCCGCCCTGGCCAGCTCCTCGCGGAAGGTGGTGACCACCGAGACGCTGTCGAACACGGCGTCCACGGCCACCCGCGGGGCTCCCTCGACGCCGGCCAGGACCTCCTGCTCGCGCAGGGGGATGCCCAGCTTCTTGTAGGTCTCGAGGATCTCCGGATCGAGCTCGTCCAGGCTCTTGAGCGAGGGCTTCTGCTTGGGCGCGGCGTAGTAGTAGAGGTCCTGGTAGTCGACCGGCTCGTACTTCACCTTGGCCCAGGTGGGCTCCTCCATCGCCAGCCAGCGATCGAAGGCGGCCAGGCGCCATCCGAGCATCCACTCGGGCTCGCCCTTCTTCTCCGAAATGAAGCGGACGATGTCGTGGTTCAGGCCCTTGGGCGCGAACTCCTGCTCGATGTCGGTGACGAAGCCGTGCTTGTACTTCTCGAGCGCCTTGACGGTGTCGACCGTCTCGCGAACCGCTACCATTACGCTACCCCTTCCAGGGTCCTGGGCGCCGCGCGGGCGCGGCGGCGCGCATACTCTTCGGTCCAGGCGTCGGCGAAGGCGATCCAGTCGGCCTCGGTCGTGCCCCAGCCGCCGGAGACGCGCAGCATCCCCTGGCTCATCTCGCCGAAGCCCATCGCGGTGAGCGCCGGCGACGGCTTCACCTTGCCCGACGAACAGGCCGAGCCGGCCGAAACCATGATGCCCTTGAGGTCGAGCAGGATGAGCTGCTGCGGCGAGGGCCAGTCCTCGACGGCCATGAACAGGGTGTTGGGCAGGCGCGCCACATCGGCGCCGTAGAGCGTCGCGCCGGCCTCCTGGACGCGCGCCGCGGCGGCGTCGCGCCAAGCGCTGTGATCGACGCCGCTCTCCACCTCGCGGCGGGATTCCGCGGCGGCCACGCCGAAGCCGGTGATGCCCGGCACGTTCTCGGTGCCGCCGCGCAGGCCGCGCTCCTGGCCCGCGCCCTGGATCCACTTGGTGAGGTTCACGCCGTCGGCGTGCACCAGGGCGCCGACGCCCTGGGCTCCGCCCAGCTTGTGGGCCGACAGCGCGATCGTGTGGGCGCCCAGCGCCTCGATATCGACGGGGATCTTGCCGGCCGACTGGACCGTGTCGACGTGCAGCCAGCCGCCGTGCTCGCGCACCAGGCGCGCGGCCTCGGCGATCGGCTGGATGACGCCGCTCTCGTTGTTGGCGTGGTGCAGGGCCACGACCGCGCGGGGGCCGTTGGCCAGCAGGTCGGCCAGCACGTCCAGGCGCGCGACCCCGTTCGCGTCCACGGGCAGGACCTCGATCGGCTTGCCGCTGACGCGCGCCGTCTCGGCCACGCAGGGATGCTCCGTGGCGCCCACGATCAGGCGCTCGCAGCCGTCGGCCAGGGCCGAGGCGATGCCCTGGGCATTGGATTCCGTGCCGCCGGAGGAGAACACCACCGCCGCAGGACCGGCGCCGACCAGGGCGGCGACCTCGGCGCGCGCGGTCTCGATGCGCGCGCGGGCGCGACGGCCGGCGGCGTGGACCGCCGACGGATTGCCATTGTCGGCCAGGGCCTCGGCCATGGCCGCCCGGACCGACGGGCGCACGAGGCCCGAGGCGTTGTAGTCCAGATAGACCGGCTTCATCGCACTCACTCGGCGGCCATCCCTTCGGGCGCGTCGCGGAACAGGTTGCGGCGCTCGATCACGTCCTCCAGCGAGACGGTCGACAGGTAACGGTGGATTTCGCGGCCGAGGCCCTCCCACAGGTCGTGAGTGATGCAGCGCTCGCCGCCGATCATGCAGCCGCGCGGGCTGCCCTGGCCGACGCAGCGCGTGGCGCGCAGGGGCTCGTCCACCGCCAGCACGATCTCCGACACCCAGGTCTGGCCGGCCGCCCTGGCCAAGCGATAGCCGCCGCCGGGGCCGCGCACGCTCCGGACCAGCCCGCCGCGGCGCAGGCGGGCGAAGAGCTGCTCCAGGTAGGACAGCGAGATCTCCTGGCGGGTCGCGATTTCAGCGAGCGACACGGCGCGCTCACGGCCGTTCCTGGCCAGATCGGCCATGGCCATGACGGCGTAGCGTCCCTTGGTGCTCAGGCGCATGAGGTTGCCTTCAGAAAGCGTGCGCTTTTCGGATCGCCTGTGATAGACCCGCGCCCTCGCGAGCGGATTCATCGCGGCGATGGTCGGAATAGAAAAACCGACCCTCGTAGTCAACTATTTGGGCTCAGGGGCTATGGAATGCCAGAGGTGATCCTGACCGGCGCCGCCGGTCGCATCGAAGGCCGCTATTCGCCGGGCAAGAAGGACAATGCGCCGATCGCGCTGATCCTGCACCCGCACCCGAAGGCGGGCGGGCACATGAACAACCCCGTAGCCGTCCAGCTCTACCACCTGTTCATGAAGCGCGGCTTCGCCACCCTGCGGTTCAACTTCCGCGGCGTGGGCCGTTCGCAGGGCGAGTTCGACTCCGGCATCGGCGAACTGGCCGACGCGGCCTCGGCGCTGGACTGGCTGCAGGCGAACAACCCGGCCGCGTCCCAGACCTGGGTCGCCGGCTACCAGTTCGGGGCCTACATCGGCATGCAGCTCCTGATGCGCCGGCCGGAGACGGACGGCTTCATCTCGGTCTCGCCGCCGACCAACATGTACGACTTCAGCTTCCTGGCCCCCTGCCCGGCCTCGGGCCTGTTCCTGCACGGCGGCAACGACACCATCGTGCCGACCAACGAGGTCGAGCGCGTGGTCGCCAAGCTGCGTACCCAGAAGGGCATCACCATCGACTTCGACGTCGTGCCCGAGGCCAACCACTTCTGGCAGGACCGCATCGAGGATGTGGAGCGCCACGTCGGCGCCTACCTCGACAAGCGCATCGCCGCCGACCCGATCTGAGGTCGGCGACTGCTTTTCAGTGAGCGCGCGCGGGCGTAAGACCGCGCGCACCTAACGGCCCGCCCTCCCCAACCCGGGCCCGGAGACTTTCCATGCGTCTGGACGCCATCCCCGTCGGCAAGAACCCGCCGGAAGAGGTCAACGTCGTCATCGAGGTTCCGATCGGCGGCGAGCCGATCAAGTACGAGATGGACAAGGCCTCCGGCGCCATGTTCGTCGACCGGTTCCTGCACACGGCGATGCGCTACCCGGGCAACTACGGCTTCATCCCGCACACCCTGTCCGGCGACGGCGATCCCTGCGACGTCATCATCGCCAACACGCGCCCCGTCGTGCCGGGCGCGATCATGCCCGTCCGGGTCGTCGGCGTGCTGCTGATGAAGGACCAGGCGGGCCAGGACGAGAAGATGGTGGCGGTGCCCGCCACGCGCATCTCGCCCCGGTACGAGGACGTGCACAACTACACCGATCTGCCCGACATCCTGGTCAAGCAGATCGAGCACTTCTTCGTCCACTACAAGGACCTGGAGCCCGGCAAGTGGACCCAGATCGACCGCTGGGGCGATGCGGACGAGGCGCGGCGCATGATCAGCGAAGGCATCGAGCGCTACCGCACCCAGCAGTCCTAGGAGGCTAGTGCGCCCCGGCCGACTCCATCAGGGCGAGGCGGTCCTTCAGCCTGAGCTTGCGGCGCTTCAGTTCGGTGAGCCGGGCGGTGTCCGGAACGGGCAGGCCGCTCTCGTACTCGATCACCTCGGCGAGCCGCCGGTGCTGGCGGCGGAGGCGGTAGATCTGGAAGTCGTTACTGGCAGTCAAGGTCGTCTCCTCTGAAGGAGCACCCCGACGCGTCCGGTTCTCGGGAGGGGGATAGGCCCGGTCGCATCGAGGTGCTCGATGCGGTCCGACATCACGATCCACCTGGATCGCCAGAGGGGCCCGGCCCGCAAGCTGAAGCTAGGCGGGCAGGTGGGCCGATTCAAGGCGCTCAGTAGATCAGGTACGGCCGCCGCTCTTCCGACCAGGCCTGTTCGTCCGGCTTCGTGACGGCGTCGAGGTCGGCCGGCGTGGAGTTCGCGTCATCCACCCACTCGCGCAGGCCCGGCCCGCCGTTGATGACGTCGATCGCCAGCTTGTCGAACACGTACTCGTAGGGGAAGTCGCGCCACAGATCGTAGTCCGGCTGCAGCCGTCGGATGGCCTTGAACGCGAGCGCCTGCAGCCGCCAGGGCGTGAACGCCTGGTGGTCGTAGGACGGATCCTCGACGTGGATCTGCACGCCGTTGCAGAGCTTGCCGACGTGCTTGTGGAAGGTCGGCTCGAACCAGATCTCGCGCAGGCGGCAGCCGTTCAGCCACTGGGGCGCGAAGGCGTTCATCTCGGCGATGACCTTGCGAGCGTCGATGTCCGGCGCGCCGAACAGCTCCAGCGGCCGGGTGGTGCCCCTTCCCTCCGACAGGGTCGTGCCTTCCAGCATCACCGTGCCTGCGTAGGTGCGCGCCATCCAGAGGTTGGGCGCGTTGGGCGAGGGATTGATCCATGTACGCTCGTAGAGCGGCCAGCCGTAGCCGGGCGCGGCGTCCGGGTCGTAGCCCTCCATCTCGATCACGCGGTAGTCGAGGTCGAGCTTGAAGTGGTCGACGAACCACCTGCCGAGCTCGCCCAGCGTCAGGCCGTGGCGCATGGGGACAGGGCCGGCGCCCACGAAGCTCTCCCACCCCGGCAGCAGGGTCAGGCCCTCGATCGGCCGGCCAGCCGGGTTAGGCCGGTCCAGAACCCAGACCTCCTTGCCGTGCTCGGCGGCGGCCTCGAGCACGTACAGCAGCGTGGTGATGAAGGTGTAGATGCGGCAGCCCAGGTCCTGCAGGTCCACCAGGAGGACGTCGAAGGTGTGCATCGACTGGCCCGTCGGGCGGCGGACCTCGCCGTAGAGGCTGAACACGGGGATGCCGAGCGCCGGGTCGTTGAAGTCCGGGCTCTCCATCATGTTGTCCTGCTTGTCCCCGCGCAGGCCGTGC
>Ga0196964_10001102_pt1 | contig 14104 bp, 20 predicted proteins | sample S1_10metaG_FD_148615 | JGI IMG/M metagenome (GOLD analysis project Ga0196964, IMG submission 148615) | Soil microbial communities from Anza Borrego desert, Southern California, United States - S1_10 | ecosystem: Environmental > Terrestrial > Soil > Desert | place: USA: California | collected...
CCCCCGAGCCGAACGCCACCGAGACCCCCGCCGCGGGCACGACGCCCCCGGCAGAGACCCCCACCGAGACGCCCAAGGCCGCACCGAAGACCTTCGATGAGACCTACGTCAAGCGTCTCCGCGAGGAGGCCGCAGGCTACCGCACGCAGCTCCGCGAGGCCCAGACCGCCAACGAGACCACGAAGGGCGAGCTGGAGACCACCAAGGCCGCCGCCGCCCGTGTCCCGGACCTGGAGCGCGAGCTCCTTCGGTACAAGGTCGCGCTGGAGAAAGGACTACCCAAGGAGCTCGTCGGCCGTCTCCAGGGCGACACCGAAGAGGAGCTCGCCGCCGACGCTGACGTCGTCAAGGGCTTCCTCGCTCCACGGCTCCCGGGCCAGGGCAACGACGGCGGCGTCCGCACGCCCCTCACCGCCCCCGACCTCGACACCCAGATCGCCGAGGCCGTCGCCAAGGGCGACATCGGCCTCTCCATCACCCTCAAGGCCCAGAAGGCCCGCGAGCTCTCGCGGCCCCGGGCCTCATGACCTGACCTCCAGAGGAGTCACATCCCATGCCCGGTATCGCAGGTACCGTCACTACCTTCAACAGCCCCAACTACGTCGGCGAGCTCTTCCAGATCTCCCCGACCGACACGCCCCTCCTGTCCGCCATCGGAGGCCTGACCGGCGGCGAGTCCGTCGAGGCCGTGCTCTTCACCTGGAGCACCACCGACCTCCGGGCCGCTGACGAGACGCGCCAGCGTCTGGAGGGTGCCGACGCGCCTTCGCCCGAGGGCCGTTCGCGTGCCGCCGCCTACAACGTGGTCGAGGTGCACCAGGAGGCCCTGGCCGTCTCCTACACCAAGCTCGCCGCCCGAGGCCAGTACGCCTCGACCGGCGCCCCGGCCGGGACGAACGCCGTCTCGCTCGCCGAGGCCGCCCAGACGGACGAGCTGGCCTTCCAGGTCCGCGCGCATCTGCTTCAGATCGCCCGGGACATCGAGAAGGGCTTCATCATGGGGACCTTCCAGCACCCGGCCGACAACCTCACGCCGCGGAAGACCCGCGGTCTGCTTTCGGCCATCGCCACCAACGTGGTCACGAACGGCACCCCGGCCGCGCTGACCGAGCTCATGGTCAACAACCTCGCTCAGGCCGCCTTCGACGCCGGAGGCATCCAGTACGGCGAGACGCGCACGATCATCACCAACTCGATCCAGAAGCGCAACCTGACCAAGCTCTTCCTCAAGGACCACAACATCAACCCCACCGAGGCCAACGTCGGCGGCGTGCGGGTCGACACGATCATGACCGACTTTGGTCGGTTCAACATCATGCTCGACCGCTACATGCCCCAGGACCAGCTCGCCATCGTCTCCCTGGACGAGCTCGCGCCGGTCTTCCTGCGGATCCCCGACAAGGGCTTCCTCTTCGTGGAGCCGCTCGCCAAGACCGGCTCGGCCGAGAAGTTCCAGATCTACGGCGAGGTCGGCCTCAACTACGGCAACGAGCGCTCGCACGCCAAGATCACCGGCCTGACCACCACGGTCCTCTGACCGTAGAAGGAGCACACACCATGGCAGAGTACCCCACCCCCGAGCAGCTCGCCGACCCCAACTACGTCTGGCCCGCCGAGTACGGCGCTCCCCAGGACCGCGGCGAGCCCGTCCCGGCCGCCAACCCGTCCCCCGGGCCCGACAGCGTCACCGAGCCCGCCCCGGAGACCAAGGAGTTCCACGTGGTCTCCGTCCCGCCGTCCGAGTGGATGCCCTCCTCCGGCGGCAAGGACGAGAACGGTGGCGAGCCCGGCGGCGCCCTCGCCGGAGTGTCCGGCGGCGGCAGCACCCAGGCCCCGCAGGACCAGCAGGACGGCACCGCCCACGACCCGAGCTCGCAGCCGACCTCGGGCAACGACGACCAGGCCGCTCAGGCCACCCCGGAGCCGTCCGGCCCCGGCTCGGCCGAGAAGCCCGAGGGCACCCGCCCGGCCCGCAAGTCCAGCTCGAAGTGATCGGAGGACCGTCCCATGCCCGCGCTCTTCACCAGTGACGACCTGGCCGACCTCACGGCCCAGCCCGTCGACCAGCGCCGCTACAGCGCGGTTCATGCCGCGGTCCTCACGGCCATCCGAGCCGAGTACCCCAACCCCGAGACGGCCACCGGCCGGGCGGCAGACGTCGTCCGGTCGGTAGCCCTCGCGGCAGGGCTCCGGCTCTTCACCAACCCTGCCGGTGCCCGTGCCGGTGGCCTCGGCTCGGCCACGGTCACCTTCGGCGGCTCGGACGAGGCCGTCTCGGCCCCGGCGGCCCTCACCGCCAGCGAGCGCCAGCGCCTCGCGCGCCTACGCCTCGGGCGACGCGGCGTCCGCTCTGTCGACGTCCTCACCGCGACGGAGGAAGTGATCGTCGCGCCATGAGCCACCGCATGATCTCTCGCACCGGCGAGGAGCTCGTGGTCGACAGCGCGCGGCGCATGCGCCGTCTCACTGCCGAGGGCTGGCGCACGGTCCCCGACGCCCGGCCGACCGAGCTCCTCACCGTCCAGGTCGTCCGCAACGAGCCCGACACCCCACCGGTCTACGAGACCACCGTCATCCGCGAGCTCCCCGAGCGCACCCGCGACGGCAAGGCCAAGGACGGCGACAAGATCCAGAAGCCCCGCAAGGACGACCCTGGCGGCCCCGGCGACATCCCTACCCCCGAGGAAGGAGGCCGACCCGACCATGCTGGCCCACCTGATGAACGCCCGGGTGGAGATCGTCCGGTACGGTGACGGCGCCGAAGACGACCTCGGCCGCCCGGCCCGCGCGGTTCTCTCGCGTCAAGCTGATGTTCCTGCCCGTCTCGACCAGCTCTCCAGCGTCGAGGGCGAGTCCTTCACCGCCGACCGCTGGCGCGTAGAGCTCCCCCTCGACACCGTGATCGACGCCGGAGACGAGGTCATCGAGTCCGGCCGCCGCTTCACGGTCGACGGCACCCCCAACCGCCTCACCCATCCCTTCCTCCCGGCGCTCTCTCGGATCGAGGCGCACCTCAACTACGTCGGCCGGGTGGACCCATGATCCCCCGCCCGGCCCCCGCCGTCGTGGCCTTCATCAAGAGCCTCGGCATCACAGCCCTTGGAGGGCGCGTTTCAACGCAGCTCTCCCAGACCCTCCCGGCCTGCCGGATCACCCTCCTCTACGACCTCGATCCCTCCGAGGACTGGGAGCGCACGCCCGTCTTCCAGGTCGAGGTCTGGGCCACCGACGACGCCATCGCCGACGAGATCGCCAACGAGATCTACAACCGCTGGCGCTCGTTCCGCGGGCAGTACGGCCAGGCCTACGTCTCCGGCGCGTGGCCGCACTCCGGCGGGCCTCGGCCGCTCCCCGACCAGACCACCAACCTCAAGCGGGCCCAGTTCGAGGCCGCCCTACGCATCCACGGAGCACAGACATGACCGCAAGCCAGAAGGACCTCTTCGTCGTCGCCACCGAGGATCTCTACCTCCCCGGCGGCCAGAAGCAGTACTCGCCCGGCATGCTCGTCCCCGCCGAGAACGTCGAGCGCAACGGCTGGCAGGACGGCGTCGCCAAGGTCGGTACCAAGGACGCCAACGAGGCCGCCAAGCAGCTCCCGAGCGCCTGATGGCCGAGGGCTTCCGTTTCAACGAGCGCAGCATGCGCGAGCTGGAGACCTCCGCCGAGGTCGAGGACCTCATCGAGGAGGTCGCCGAGATCGTCGCCGACAAGGCCGTCTCGAACGCCCGCGCCGCCGGGCTCAACGGCGGGGCCCTCACCTCGACCCCAGCCAGCGAGGACGCCGACGGCGTCTACGCCGACGTCGGCTACGACCGCCATCACCCTGACTTCGTTGACTGGTTCCACGAGGTTGGCACCTCGAAGTTCCCCCCATCACCCCATCTTCGCCCGGCCGCGAGCCGTCGCGTGATCTAGGAGCTCATCCCATGCCCCGTAACCCCAAGGCAATCACCCTCGGCCCCGGCACGATGCACGTCGCGGACGCCGGGACCGCCGATCCTGTCGTGACCTTCGCCGGTGGAAAGATCGTCGTCACCCTCGGCGCGGCCTTCTCCGACGTCGGCTACACCGAGAACGGTTCTCAGATCACCTACAGCCTCGACAGCGAGCCCGTCCGGGTCGCCGAGGAGCTGGAGGACGTCCTCCACAAGACGACCGGCCGCTCCGGCGCCGTCGCCTTCGAGATGGCCGAGGAGACCGTCCGCAACATGACCCTCGCCTTCAACGGCGGCACCGTGACCACCTCCGGCACGGGCGCGACCGAGGGCTGGACCTACGAGCCCCCGGACCTCGGCAACGAGCAGCGCCGGTGCCTCTTCTGGCTCTCCGAGGACCAGACCGTCGCGTTCTTCTTCCGCCAGGTCTTCCAGACCGGCTCCGTCACCATCGGCCGCCGCCCGGGCGCCGAGAAGTCCACCATCCCGGTCGAGTTCTCCCTGGAGAAGCCGAGCGGCATCAAGCCCTTCAAGGTCTGGGGTGCCGGTGCGGTTCGCGGCGGCGGGGCTGTGGTGTCCGCGTGACCGAGCCCACGACCCCCACCTCTGACGAGTCCCCGGCCCTGGCCGCCGACATCAACGACGTCAAGGACGCCAAGCCGACCTTCGACTTCGCGGACGAGACCTGGACCGTCGAGCGCAAGCCGAATCAGCTTCTCTTGGCCGAGCTCGCCCGTGCCGAGGGCACGCAGCGCGCCGAGGATCTCGGCGTCATCGCGGACTTCCTGGAGACCGCGCTCGGCCGCGAGCAGTACGCGCGCTTCCGGCGCATCTTCTTCACCGAGATCGAGGACGACGACGAGCTCGGCCGGATCATCAAGGAGATCGTGGAGCTCACCTACGGGCGCCCTACCAAGTAGTCCAGGAGATCTACGGCTGGGCCCGTCGTGAGTGGCACATCCTCCAGGGGATGGCCCTCCGGGACGGCATCATCACCACCCGACCCGACGGACCCGGCTCGCTCCTGGACCTAGCTCCCGAGCACTTCATGGCCTTCGCCGAGGCTTGCCTCCGATCCTTCGGAGACGAGATCGGCCGGGAGCTAGACGAGCTCTACGAGGACGCGAGGCCGACCCGCCCGCCCGCCGAGCTCTACACCGACAAGTGGTGGAGCGAGCTGGACGACTTCGTGACCGCCTTCGACTAGGAGACGCCCGTGACTACCCTCCTCGGTGATGCCCGAGTCCGCATCCGGCCGGACTTCGAGGGCTTCGAGTCCGAGTCGAAGCGCCGCTTCTCCGGCATGGCCCCCGTCCTCGGCGCCGCCCTCAAGGGCGCTCTCGTCGGGACGGGGGCCGTCGTCGGTGCTGCCGGTGTCCTCGCCATCAAGACCGCGGCCCAGCTCGAAACCGCCAAGATCGGCTTCACCACCATGCTCGGCTCGGCCCGCGAGGCCGACGCCTTCCTCCGCAAGCTCGGCGACTTCGCGGCCAAGACCCCCTTCGAGTTCCCCGAGCTCCAGACCGCCGCCTCCAAGCTCATCTCCGTCGGCACCGAGGCCGACCGCGTCATCCCCATCATGACCGTCCTCGGCGACTCCACCGCCGCCATGGGCACCGGTTCCGAGGGCATCAACCGTGCCGTCCTGGCCCTTCAGCAGATGAGGGTCAAGGGCAAGGTCACCGGTGAGGAAATGCTCCAGCTCGCCGAGGCCGGTGTGCCCGCCTGGGAGGCCCTCGCCTCTCAGCTCGGCGTCACCACCGCCAAGGCCCAGGAGATGGTCTCCAAGGGCAAGGTCTCGGTGGACGACCTCTTCAAGGCCATCGAGTCCCGCCAGGGCCAGACCCTCAAGCGCACCCAGGGCATGATGGCCGCCCAGGCCAACAGCATCTCGGGCCTCTGGTCCACCCTCAAGGACACCGTGTCCATGAGGCTCGCCCAGGCCATCCAACCGCTGGTCCCCTACATCAAGCGCGCCCTCAAGGACGCCGCCCCGCTCTTCGACGGCATCCTCGGCGGCCTCTCCACCGGCATGGAGAAGGGCATCCGCTTCATCGAGGGCACCGTCGCACCGGCCATCCGCTCCATCATGGGGTCGGTCGGCAAGGGGGGCGGGCCCTTCAAGCCCCTTGTCGACGGCGCCCGCTCTCTCGTCAACGAGGTCGGGCCGCCGCTCTCCAAGCTCTTCGCCGCGCTCATCTCCTTCGGCAAGGCCCTCTGGCCGACGCTCCAGAACATCGGCACCCAGATCATGGAGGTCGTCGGCCCCGCCCTCCGGGACATCGGCCAGATCATCGGCCGCGACGTGATCCCCAAGGCCATCGCCTTCCTCGACGCCTTCAAGCCCGTCGCCAAGTTCCTCCTGGAGGTCATCGGCGGCGTCGTCATCGAGGCCCTCAAGGGCGCTATCGACATCGTCAAGGGCGCTCTCCGCATCCTCGGCGGCCTCTTCGACGTCTTCACCGGCATCATCACCGGAGACTGGTCGAAGGCCTGGGAGGGCATCAAGAGCATCTTCTCCGGCGCCTTCCAGGCCATCATGGGTGCCCTCCGGATCTTCCTCTCCGTCGGCGTCGCCAAGCTCATCCGTACCGGCGCGACGGCGGCATGGGGACTCTTCTCCTCGATCACTACCAAGGCCATCGGCGGCGTGGGCACGTTCCTCTCCCGCGCGCCCGGCTTCCTGGTCGGCAAGCTGTCGTCCCTGGGCAACCTCCTCAAGACGGCCGCGGTCAAGGGCTGGAACGTCTTCCTCTCCTGGACCGGCCGCAAGATGGCCGAGATCCTCAAGGTTGTCTCGGCCGTCCCCGGCAAGCTGGCCGCCGCGTTCCGCGGCCTCGGCGGAATGATCGTTTCTGCCGCCGCGTCCGGCATCGGGGCACTGTCCTCGTGGATCAACGACAAGATCATCGACAACCTCAACAAGCTCACGTCCCGGTTCGGCCTGACCATCCCGCGGATCCCATCGATGGCCCCGCGTGGGGGCGGCGCATCCCGGCCGACCCGCAACAAGGCCATGGCCCGCGGCGGCGTCATGCCCGGCTGGTCGCCCGGCAAGGACGTCCACCGCTTCTTCTCGCCCACCGGCGGCACGCTCGACCTCTCTGGCGGCGAGGCCGTCATGCGGCCCGAGTGGACGGCGGCCGTCGGCCAACGAACCGTCGAGCTCTGGAACCGCGCCGCCCGCACCGGCGGCGTCCAGGGTGTCCGGCGGGCCATCGGCGGCGGCTACGCCCTCGGCGGCATCGTCTCGAACGTCTGGGGCGGCCTCAAGAGCGTCGGCGGCGCCTTCAAGGGCAACGTCGACAACCTCCTCGCCCAGGGCTTCGGCGTCGCCGTCGACCGCATCCTCACGCCCATCGTCAAGGGGTTCTCCAGTCGCTTCTCCGGCTCCGGCTTCGTCGGCCGACTCGTCTCCGGCGTCCTCAACCAGGCCGTCGGTAAGATCAAGTCCTGGGGCGAGGGCCAGTTCGGCTCCATGGCCGCGCCCGGCGGCGGCGTCCCCGGCGGGGCCGGTGTGCAGCGCTGGGCCCCGCTCGTCCTCCAGGTCCTCCGCATGCTCGGCCAGCCCGCGAGCTACCTCGGAATCACCCTTCGCCGCATGAACCAGGAGAGCGGCGGAAACGCACGGGCCATCAACCTCTGGGATATCAACGCCAAGAGGGGTATGGCATCGAGAGGCCTTATGCAGGTCATTCCTCCCACATTCGCCGCCTACGCCGGAATCATGCGCGGGCGGGGCATCTGGGATCCAATGGCGAACATCTACGCCTCAATGCGTTACGCCCTCGCGCGATACGGCTCTCTGCCCTCGGCATACAACCGAAAGGGCGGCTACGCCAACGGAACCAATTCCGCCTCGCGCGGATGGTCCTGGGTCGGCGAGCGCGGCCCCGAGCTCGTCAACTTCCGCGGCGGCGAGCGCGTCCGCAACGCCCGCCGGAGCGCCGATGTCTCCGGCGTCCAGGTCAACGTCTACGTCCAGGACGAGCGCCTTCGAGACCTCATCCGCGTCGAGGTCGATGGCGAGATCGCCCACACAGCAACGGCCCTGCGATACGGTAGGAGGATCTAGTGGTCGCCATCACCACCCTGGCCGATACGACCTACGCCCGTGTCCGCCTCACCGTCACCGGGGCCGTTGCAACGGACGTCACGGTCGAGCGCATCGGGACGGACCACATCCCCGTCCCGGTGCGCAACGCCGACCCCGGCGAGCCCATCGCGGGTACCTTCGAGGTCTACGACTACGAGGCCCCCCTCAACACCCCGGTCACCTACCGTGTCACGGACGACGCCACCGTCGTGGAGTCGTCGCCGGTCACGGTGACCTCCTACGTATCCTGGCTCAAGGCCCCGCACTTCCCGGCCCTCAACGTCAAGGTGCAGTTCCTCTCCCACCCGCAATTCAGCCGGGTGCGTCCCCAGGGTGTGCACCGCGTCCTCAACCGGGCCGACCCGGTCGTCGTCTTCGGCACCCTCGGCACCAAGGAGGGCACGCTAGAGCTCCTCACCGGCAACTCCGAGGCCGAGCGCGCCATGGAGGCGCTCGTCACTTCCACCGGCGTCGTCCTCCTCCAGGTCCCCAACAGTCGGGTCGGCGAGAAGTGGCTCACCATCGGCGACGTGACCGATGTGCCCTTCACCCAGCTCCTCCGCGAGGAGACCGTGAAGTGGTCCCTCCAGGTCATCGAGGTCACCCGGCCGGACGGCGCGCTCATCGGCAACCCCACGGCCACCTACCAACAGCTCAAGGACGGCGTCGCGTCCTACCAGGTCCTCAAGAACACCAAGACCTCCTACCTCGACGTCATGCGCGGTGTCGGCGTCCCCGTCCTCCCGCCCAACCCCGGGAGCTTCTGATGTGGGACGCCTCCGACCGCTTCCTTGAAGCTCTCCGCGGTCCCCACGAGGTCACCACCCGCGTGGACGTCTTCTTCGGCGGCGCCCTCATCGAGCAGGACCTCAAGGTAGAGAACGGCTCCGTCACCGTGGACGAGGGCTCCCAGGTCCGGCGCACGGCCAACCTCACCATCGCCGACCCCGCCCTCGACCCGGCCGGTGTCATCGATCTCCTGGCGCCCTTCGGCACCGAGATCCTCGTCCGGCGCGGAATCACGTTCGGCGAGGGCGACGAGGAGCTCATCCCCCTCGGCGTCTTCCGCGTGGACGAGGCGGGCCGCGGCGGCGTCTACGAGGGTGTCCAGGTCCAGGCCAGCGACCGCTCGAATGCCGTCGCCGAGGCGCGCTTCCTCAAGCCCTGGAACACCCCCGCGGGCAAGGAGATCCGCGTCGAGATCGAGGACCTCGTCCGCGACGTCTTCCCATCGGTCGAGTTCTACGACCTCACCGAGGACGAGTCACCCACCACCGCGGGCACCTGGGAGCGCGACCGCTGGGAGGCCATCGACCGCCTCGCCACCGCCATCGGCGCCGAGCTCGTCTTCGACCCCCTCGGCCGGGCCATCCTCCGACCCGTCCCCACCGCGGCCGACGTGCCCGTCTGGACGGTCGACGCCGGGGCCCGCGGCGTCATGCTGGACGTTTCAACGGGCATCTCCCGAGCCGAGGTCTACAACGCCGTCGCCACGATCGGCGAGAGTACCGAGGGCCAGCCCGCCATCAACGGCTACGCCTACGTCACCTCGGGCCCGCTGGCCTGGGGCGGCCCCTTCGGCAAGAAGCCGCGCTTCTTCACCTCCCAGTACATCACCACCGTCGACCAGGCCGCCAAGGCCGCACAGAGCATCCTGGCGCGCTCCACGGGCTTCTCCCGCACCGTGAACCCCACGAGCATCGTCAACCCCGCTCTCGACGCCGGAGACACGCTCTCCATCGTCCTGCCCGACGGCCTGGTCTACGAGCACGTCATCCGCTCGCTCACGATCCCGCTCGGCGTGGCCGAGGCCCTGCCCATCACCACTCGCGTCGTCGGAGAGGGCATCGTCGCTCTGGAGGGCACCCTTGACTAGACTCGCCGATCTCATCGCCCAGGGCCAGTCCCAGTACGGGGGCGACCTTCCGCGCTCGGCCGTCGTGGACGCCGTCAACACCGACGGCACCGTCGACCTCCTCTACCTCGGCGGCACCGCCCTCAACGTCCCAGTGATCTCCACCTACAACCCCGTCGCGGGCGACACCGTCCAGATCATCCGCCGCGGTCCCGCCAGCCTCGTCGTCCTCGGCGCGCTCCGCTCCACGACGGTCGGCGCCGCAGGCACGGTCTCCAGCGACTTCGCCTTCCCCTACAACGTCGAGGCCGTCCCCACCGCCGTCTCGGGCTCACCGTCCTCCGGCACGTTCACCATCCGCCCGACGACCTCCGGGAGCTACCGCACAGCCGACGGGTGGGGCGGCCGTAACGAGCTCGCCCAGGGCGCCTACTTCACCTCGACCCGCTACGGCTACTACCAAGGCGCGTGGTTCTACGGCTCCGGCGCCTTCGACGGCCTCCGCGGCCGAACGGTGACCAGGATCCGCCTCACGATGCGCCGCAAGACCGGCAGCGGGATCTTCGCCGCCGAGCCGATCTACGTCTTCACCACGAAGAACGCGACGAAGCCGTCGGGGCCGCCCTACTATCTCAACGAGGTCGGCTCCTACAAGCTGGCCGTCGGCGACACCGGCACATTCGACCTCCCCCTCTGGGTCGGCCGCTCGATGTCCACCGGCCACGTCAAGGGGCTGGGCATCCGTAACAACTCCACGGCCAACTACCTCAAGCTCTTCGGAGAGTCCGAGTACGCGGATTCCGGGATGCTCCAGATTAGCTGGCGGGAGGACTGATGGCGATTCGCTCAAGCGACATCGGATGGTACGGCACTTCCAGCCTTCGCCTCGGCCCCAAGCTCACCTCCGGCGTCCTCAACAACATCTTCCCCGACCTCACCGGCGCCCAGAACCGCGACCTCGCCGTGAGTCACCGGGCCGTCGCCATCGTCAACAACCACGCGACGCTCACGCTCACCAACGCACGCATCTGGTTCCGCACCGTCGACCCCGGCGGGGCGGGCTTCGCCATCGCGCTCGACTCGCTCGGCGTCGTCGCCAAGACGGCACAGATCATCGAGACGCCCTCGGGCCTCACGTTCACATCCCCGACGACCTCGGGCACGGGCCTCCTCGTGAGCTCGCTCGCGCCCGGGCAGGCCGTCGGCCTCTGGATCCGGCGCGTTGCAACGGCCTCGGCCAAGCGCAAGCCCGAGCGCAACGTCCTCACCATCACCGGCACGACGCCCGCCTAGGAGCACGTATGCCCACCACCCCGCTCACCGCGACGCCGTACCCGGCCTACGGCATCATCCCCGACGTCCCCGCCGACCTCCTCGCCGCGCTCTCCCACCTGGAGAAGTACACCAACATGAGGTTCGCCTCGGCCGCGGCGCGCGACACAGCCCTGCCCGTGCCCGTGGCGGGCATGCAGGCCTACGTCACCGGCACGGGGCTGACCTATTACGACGGAGACTCGTGGGAGCTGGTCATCCCGGAGCTCCCGCCGCTCTTCTTCGGCTCCCAGGGCACCGTGCAGACCATCGCCACCGGGACAACCACGTTCACACCGATCACGCTGCAAGACGAGACCCTCGACACCGGCAACCAGCACAGCACGGCCAGCCTGACGTCCCGGGTGAACATCGGCACCAAGCTCGGATGGTACGAGGTCTCCGGCTCCGTGGCCTTCGGCAACGCCTCCGCGGTTCCCGCGACGTCGGACACGCGGCGTGCAGGGATCCTCCTCAACGGCGCGACGTCCCCCCTGCCGCCGACCCAGATCATCCACCCGTACCCCAAGGCCGACGCCGGTCTCGTCTCCGTGACCATCCCGCCCCTCCTCGTCCAGGCTACGGCCTCGGGCGACTACATCGAGCTCGGCGCCGCGCACAACGCCTCGGGCACGATCTCGACCGTCGTCTCCGGCGGTTACCGATCGTGGCTCAAGGTGGAGTGGAAGCGCCCGTAGGAGAGACATGCCCAAGGCACCCTACTACCCCCTCGCCAACCGCACCGCCCAGAACTTCCAGGACGACTACCCCGGTGTCCTCTTTGAGTCCATCCGCGGCGTCATCCTGCACACCACCGAGGGCTCCGGCTGGCCTGCCTACGGCGGCGGCAAGAGCGCCCCGACCCTGACGGCCAAGCCCAACTACTCCACGAAGCACCTGGAGTGGCGCCACCACTTCCCCCTCAACCGCTCCGGCCGAGCCCTCCGCAACGATCCCGGCGGCGTCCTGACGAACACCTCGAACGTCGTCCAGGTCGAGCTCTGCGGCACGTCCGACAAGAACGGCCCCGGCATGAAGTGGTTCGGCGCGCCCGACTGGGCCCTGGAGGACCTGGCGACCTTCCTGGCCTTCATGAACAAGGAGTGGGGGGTGCCGCTCGTGGCCCCGCACGCCTTTCTCGCCTACCCGGGCTCCTACGGCAACTCGCCCGCCAGGATGTCCGCCTCGGAGTGGCGCGAGTTCCGCGGCGTCGCGGGCCACCAGCACGTCCCCGAGAACAGCCATGGCGACCCCGGCGCCCTCCCCATCGGCGTCGTCCTCCGCATGGCTCGGGACATCCGCGGCCTCAACGCTCCCGCCCCCGTCGTCACCCCTCCCGCCCCGACCTTCGAGGATGCCGAAATGCTCAGTCCCGACGCTATCAAGCAGCTCGACACGCTCATGGACGCTCATGACGCCTTCATGATCAAGAACCGTGACGCCACCGTCGGCCGCGAGGTCGCCGCCGTCAAGTCCGCCCAGGAGGCCATGGTCGCCGAGGTCTCCGGCCTCCGCGCCGCCGTCGCCGACATGGCCGCCACGAACCGCGCACTCGCCGCCGCCGTGACCGACCTCCGCACTGCCGTGGGAAGCCTTCGCGCCTCCCAGTGATTGGAGTAGGTGTGACCCTCTACCAGCGCCTACCCGGCACGCTCCTCCTCGCGGGCTACGCTCTGCTCATCGCCACTGGCGTCTACGGCATGGCCCACGAGCCCGCCCCCGCCATCAAGGAGGTCGTCGGCGGCTCCGTCGTCACCCTCGCGTGGAACCTGGCCCTCATGCTCGCGGGCATCGTGGGCCTCCTCGCGCGGCTTCGCGGGGCCAAGCACACCGAGATCATCGCGGTCGACATCACGGCCGCGGTCATGCTCATCTGGTCCGTCTCGGTGTGGCTCGCCTCGACCTCGAACCAGGGCGCCCTCGCCTTCGGTGCCCTGTCCATGCTCCTCTTCGGGTGGGCCTCGGCTACCCGCGTGCGGCTCGCTCGACGGACCCGCATGGAGGACACCGTCACGAAGGAGGGATGATGCTGGAGCAGCTTGACCCCGCCATCCTCCCCGAGAACCCCATAGCGAGGACCATCGGTCTCTTCCTGCTCCTCGTACTAGGGTGGGGCGGCCGGGGGGCCCTCATCGCACTCCGCGAGGACAACCGCAAGGGTGCGCGAGACGAGGTCGACCTGCTCGCGGCAGTGGAGGAGATCACCGGCAAGAAGCTCAAGGAGCTCTCCGGCGAGCTCGAAGAGGAGCGCACCAAGCGGCGCGCCGTCGAGACCCGCGTCGGACGGCTCGAACGCCACAACGTCCGTCTCCGCGGGCGCGTCTACCAGCTAGAGCTCACCCTCGGAGCCCACGGGCACGAGGTACCGGCCTGGCCCGACCTCATCGCCGACCCGACCGACGAACAGCTCTGACCCACCCGGCCCCGTCCCTCATCCCGAGGGGCGGGGCCCTTTCGTCGTTTCAACGGCCCTGTCACACCTGGCCCGATCCCTGCCAACCTACACCCCGACACCGCAACTACAGGGAGGACTACCGTGGCAACCACGATCATCGGCCTCATGGGCAAGAAGCGCTCCGGCAAGGACACGTTCGCCGAGCGGCTCGTCTCCGCGCACGGCTACCGGCGCGTCGCGTTCGCCGACCCGATCCGGGAGGCCCTCCTGGAGCTCAACCCCATCGTCTCGGCCGAGGAGTGGCAGGACGACCTGGAGCTCTCGAACCACGGTGTGGACGAGGTCCGTCTCGCCGAGCTCGTCGACCGCCTCGGCTGGGAGGGCGCCAAGGCCAACCCCGAGGTCCGGCGCCTCCTCCAGGAGTTCGGCGTGGGCCTGCGTCGGGTCGACAACGATCTCTGGCTCAACGCCGCCCTCCGCAAGGTCGACGCGGCCGAGGGCCCGTGGTC
>Ga0196964_10001103_pt1 | contig 14099 bp, 10 predicted proteins | sample S1_10metaG_FD_148615 | JGI IMG/M metagenome (GOLD analysis project Ga0196964, IMG submission 148615) | Soil microbial communities from Anza Borrego desert, Southern California, United States - S1_10 | ecosystem: Environmental > Terrestrial > Soil > Desert | place: USA: California | collected...
TGATCCTGATGGATGTCCAAATGCCCGACCTGAATGGCTTTGAGACCGCCACGATCATTTATGAACGGGATAAACTGAAAAACATCCCGATCATCTTTATCACAGCCCACGATTACGATGAAGAGTTCGTGTTCAAAGGTTACCAGATGGGTGCCGTGGACTACATCTACAAACCCATCAACCCGGAATTACTCAGGGTAAAGGTGGGTGTGTTTGTGGAATTATACAGGAAGAACCTGGAATTGATGCGCCAGGAAAAGAAATTGTTAACGGCGAACCGGTCACTCCAGCGGGAGATCGAGGAAAGAAAAGTCTCAGAAGAAAAAGTTCAATCGCTGAATGCGCAACTCATCGAGAATAATGCGCATTTAAAATCGATCAATGAAGAACTTGACCAGTTTGCCTATGTAGCCTCCCATGACCTGCAGGAACCCTTGCGAAAGATCATGTTGTTCAGCGATAAAATACTTACAAAGGGAGATCATGATGAGGAAACTGAAAACTTCATTAAGAAGATCATTAATTCATCGAGGCGAATGCATATGCTTATCAATGACCTGCTTAGTTTCTCGAGACATTCCACTACTGCAGCTGATTTCAGGAAGATGAGTATTGCCGAAATAGTGAAAGAAGCGGCCAATGAACTGGAAGTGGAGATTGAAAAGACGGGAGCAAGGCTCGATGTCGGAGAATTACCCACTTTATGGGTTATCCCCAGCCTGATGCAGCAATTGTTTCATAACCTGCTTAGCAACGCGATCAAATTCCGCAGGAAGCTTGTTCCTCCAGTCGTAAAGGTCTATTCGGAAAAATTTGTACTGGCTGATGAATCCGGAAACAACCCGGAAGGAGAATCAAAGAATTATTTCAGGATCATTGTTGCCGATAATGGGATCGGTTTCGACAATAAATACTCGGAAGAGGTATTCCGGGTCTTCAAGCGACTTCACAATTACCAGGAATACCAGGGGTCAGGAGTGGGCCTATCCATTTGCAAAAAAATCGTAGAGAAACACAATGGATTCATCCGGGTGGAAAGCATTCCTAACCAGGGAACCAGTTTTGAGATCAATCTCCCCGAAAAACAGGAAGCAGTGCCTTCTGAAGATTTTACTTATTCGTTTATTGGGTTGGATAAGGTGTCTTGAGAACATCGTACAAGGAAAGGAATTTTGAACTTTGAAGCAGGTTTAAAATACACTTCTTTTTAAAAATGAGCGACCTGTTCATCGCCGCACGAATGAAATTAAAAAGATAAATGCCCGCCTTGCGAATTATTTGTTACTCGGCGGAGAGTCAGGGATTCGAACCCTGGATACCATTGCTGATATAACGGTTTTCGAGACCGCCCCGTTCGGCCACTCCGGCAACTCTCCAGTCCCGGCAAAAATAAAAAAGAATGACGTGAAATCTTTAAGACAAGCAGAATATACTTTTCTTAAAAATTATAAACTACCAAGACTCCTTTATTATCGCCCATAAGTGGTACGATCGATAATCGCTCCTTCAGGGCTTTGTTCTTATGCAGCCTGGGAACAAAAATCCCCGTAAGTGTTCCCTGCGTAATGCCTAATAATATATCCGATGGGAAATGCTGACCTCCTTTGAGACGCAAATAGGCGGCTGTGCCAGTGGCAGCACCCGCAATTGTATAATACAACCATTTAATTTTCGACGCCGGGTGATAATCGCTTAAAACCTGCGCGGTAAAAAAGGTCGAACTGGCGACCAGGGCTACATGACCGGCATAAAAAGAATTTTTCGCGCCTCCTCTCGTTCTTGTTTTCATTTCCACATCGGGGTTATATGCATAAGGACGATAGCGATTGGTATGGTAAACTGAACCAGTATACAACAACCCGGTGATGGACATGGTTTCCAGGTACAGGAAGGTCAGTTTGAAAAAATCTTTTCGGAGCTTTCCGTCTACCAGGATTACCAGTACGGGAAGAGGCATGGATCCGTAAAATAACGGATCGCCGCTATGCCAGCCTTCATGTATATAATACTTCGTTGCCCAGCGATCGAAACCAGGGATATCATTTTTATCCAGGCTTAAGATCTTTGCCGGTGAAGAAGAATCTTTATCATAGATTTTCGTGAATGCGTATAAAGACCAGGCAGAGCCGATTCCCAAGATCGGCAGGTCAACGGCCGGCTTGAGTTTGTAAATTGGCTCCACTTTTACCGAATCACTGACAGATTTAGTTTCAATAGAACTTGTAGTAACAACAAGTGTGTCCTGTTGTGCATTTGCTGAAACTGCAATAAGTAATAGAAAAAGTAAAAGCCCTTTGCACATAACCTCTTTTTTATTGAAGAGTTTGCAAGCATTATGCCGGGGCCGTCGTTGGGAAGTAATTTGATTATTTCATAAAGTCAATTGTATTTAATCAGTATTTACAAACTATTGGAATTATTTAAGAATGTGCATTTTGCAGATAGAGGTCGTAGGGGTATTTTTGCGCCGGAGAGATGGCAGAGCGGTCTAATGCGGCGGTCTTGAAAACCGTTGACCCAAAAGGTCCGGGGGTTCGAATCCCTCTCTCTCCGCAAAAAAGTAAAACAAAGCCCCGCATGGGGCATTTTTTATTGGCTGGAAGATGCAAGCTTGCTTGCAGCTTTACCTGCTTTCCTTTGCCCAGGAATGTGTTATATGATCAACCACCTGTTTTCTGGCTTTTTTTGATTCCGGAAGCTTCAAAAACATCCAGGCATGAACCATGTCTTCATATTCATAATAAGTAAGATTAACTCCCTTTAATGCTGCCAGGCCATTTAGCTTTCTTGCGTCTGCCACTAATATTTCCTTTGAACCAGCAAAAACTGCAATATTCCCAAGCTCTTCCAAACAACCATTAATCGGGCTAAGTAAATAATAACCCGGACTTGTGCCTGCTGCATATAATTTGCCCGCCTGCTGCAGGCTTGCCTGATCTAAAAATGGATCAACCGGTTCAAGATCTTTTATATCCGGATTTATTAATTCTATATCAAGCCAGGGAGAAAGTAGAATGATCTGACCGGGTTGATCCAGATTTTCTTCTTTCAGTTTCTGTGCCAATGCAAGGGCAAAACCACCACCCGATGAATCGCCCATCAGGATTAAATTTCGCGGTGCTACTTCTGCGATCATTTTTCTGTAAACTTCTGTTACCATGCTGAATGCGTCCCGGTAATTATGATGTGGGGCGAGCGGGTAGTCCGGAGCTATAATAGTACAACCCGTACTTTTAACGAGAAATGCCATAAATCGCCAGTGGAACTTATTAAAACCCTGAACATAAGCTCCTCCGTGTAAATAAAGAATGTGCCGGGTGCTGGTTTTTTTATTTTTTGGCTGCAAGGAGATGACATTTTTATTATTTACCTGAAATTTGTGTATGTCGCAAATCTTTCTGACCGAAGGAGGAGGCTCTGGATAATTAAAAAAATCAAATCTGCCCAGGGCAAGCTGCTTTTTGAGAAACGTTTTTTTCTTAATCAACCTGAGCAAAAAATAAAGTAATCTGCTTTGAATGCTTGCCAATGTGAATTGTTTATAGCGCGGATGTGTAAAAAAAAAATTTCATTAGTGTGGAAGGTAACGAGATATTCACTCGCCGGGAGCCAAAGCGTTGTTATAAATGATTAATCGCGTTTTATTATGGAGTTTTCAATTGATGGGTCATGGCCAGCGAAACTGAGCAGCTAAAGCAAACCTGGCTTCGTTTAGATAACGCTGCTAAAATTTACCCTGCAGTAAAAGACAGGGAACTCACTTCCGTTTTCAGGATCGGCGTTCAATTAAAAGAGAGGATAAAAGCAAAGGAGTTTTTTGAAGCTATAGATGCCCTCCAGGAAAGATTTCCCTATTATAAAGTAAAATTGAAAAGTGGTTTTTTTTGGTATTACCTTGACCCGTACAATTTACCAATTACCGTCGAACCAGACTTCGATCTCCCCTGCAGGAGTTTTGATAAAGATGAACTCATGTTCAGGATCCTGGTTAAAGAAAACATGATCAGTGTTGAATTTTCACATATTTTGACAGATGGTACGGGAGCATTTGAATTTCTGAAAACCCTGCTGATCACATATATTGAAAAACACGGCAACCGGCGTTTCTCAACGGCCCCTTTTCTCCGACCCAATGAAACTGCACCTAAAGAAGAATATGAAGATGCGTATAAAAGGTATTTCAAGAAAATCAATTTGTCTCCCCCCCGGATACCAAGGGCTTTCCATTTGCCATTTCAATTGAAAAATACCCCCCGGTTTGATTTCTTGACGGCGATTATTTCAGCTGATGCAATCATCAACCAGGCAAAAGAGCATGCAGTAAGCCTGACCGAATACCTGGTGGCTGTATACCTGAATTCATTACAAAATATTTACAGGCAATTACCCGGATTAAAAAAAAGAACGAGTAAAAAAATTATCCGAATTGAAGTTCCAGTTAATCTGCGCCGCGTATTCCCTTCTTTAACCATGAGAAATTTTTCCCTGTACGTTTTACCGGGAATTGATCTCCGGCTTGGCGATTACAGTTTTGAAGAAATAGTGAAAACGGTTCATCATCAAATGCAACTTGAAACAGACAAAAAGCTGATCAGTAAAATGATTTCAAGAAATGTAAGCGGTGAAAAAAACCCTTTTGTCCGCGGTGTCCCCCTTTTTATCAAGTCACTTATCCTTTCAAAACTCTATTCGTTAGGAACAGCTCAATACAGCGGTGTGGTCACTAATCTGGGAAAAATCAATTTGGGCCCGGAGATTAACAGCCAGATTGATAAATTCATTTTCATTCCGCCGCCGCCGAATAAAACCCTAAAGGTCAATTGCGGTGTTGTGGGATTTGATGACAAATTGGTCATGACGTTTGGAAATATCACGACCTCAAAGGAATTAGAAAGACAATTCCTGACGTTCTTAACTGCCCGGGGCATCCCGGTGAGGATTGTTAAATAGAAAATAGGAAATGTTATGTACTGCAAAAATTGTGGCATCGAGCTCGAAGATTCAATGGCTATCTGCCCTTTATGCGGGCAGCCTGCAGGTATTGATGCCCCGGTCAAGTTGACCTACGCATATGGCAAAAAACCAATGCCAGTCTATGCGAAAATGAGCAAACCACAGAAAAAATTAACGTGGGAAATAATTTCCATAATCCTTTTTTCCGCAGCAGTCACTACATTCATTGTTGATTTTATCCTGAATGGCCGCATTACCTGGTCAGAATACCCCACGGCAATTTGTCTTACTATATTTTGTTATGTTTCATTATTTGCATTCTGGGATCAATCATTGGTGGTAGAAATGGCTGCCGGATTTGTCTTCTCATCGTTATGCATGGGCATACTGGATTCGTTTACAAACGGCATTCAATGGTCGGTCAAACTGGGAATGCCATTGCTTCTTGCAACCAGCTTCATTCTGATAGCCTTGATCACGATTGTTCGGAGATCGAAGTATAAGGGTCTTAACCTGGTGGCCTATTTTTTTCTTGCAACGGCTTTACTTTGTGTATTTATTGAAGGCGCTGTCTCCTATTTTAGGACTGAATTGTTTAAATTTCAATGGAGCATTATCGCAGGCGCATGTACAATCCCGGTCGTTTTTGTGCTGTTGTTCACGCACTTCAGATTAAAAAAAGGCCGCAGCCTGAAGAAAACGTTCCATGTATAAGATTAAAAAAATCCATCTATTAGGTTGGATATCTTGCCATATGTTAAAGCCTGGCGACAAAAAAACCTTTGCCTGGATCAGCCTGATCATTTCGATTTTCTTTTTCATTATGGGGCTTACTCATCCCATCCTGCAAAGCGGCTATGGATTTGGGCCGATCCGCCTGAGACAGGAATTCATTTACCTGGGTAGTTCTTTTAAATATTTTTTCAAAGAGGGAGAGTATTTTGTGGGAGCACTGCTTTTGATCTTCACGCTGATCTTTCCTATCACTAAATATCTATTTCTAGGTGTTACTTTAATGAATCAAAAATTAACGAAGAGATTTGCAATTGGCAATTTTCTTGACATCCTGAATAAATGGGCCATGCTGGATGTGTTCGTGGTAGCCCTTCTTATTTTAAATATGAAGTTCGACTCCGACATTATTGTCTCTGAATTGGAAGCAGGGACCACCTATTTTGCGATCTCGATCGTGTTGCTGATGATAACTTCCCGGTTGATAAAAAAATTGTCAATAAAAAGTGTTTAACTTATGAAATAGTTTTTGAACAGGTTATTTCTTTTTGTAATTTTCAATTAGAAATCTTCCGGACATGAATACTGTTTCTTCCATACTTGCCCGTAAAGGCATAGCCGTACTTTCCGTCACACCAGAAACCCAGGTAATAGACGCCCTGCAGATCATGTCTGATAAGAATATCGGGTCTATTGTTGTTTTAAAGAATGGAGAGTACCAGGGCATCATGACAGAAAGAGATTATTCCCGTAAAGTAGCCCTGAAAGGGAAAAGCTCAACCGATATGAAGGTGGGCGAGATCATGTCAACCGATCTTCCTTCGGTAAAGCCCTCCGATACCGTGGAGCATTGCATGCAATTAATGAGTGATAAAAATGTCCGGTATATGCCGGTATTTGACAATGGTAAACTATCCGGCATCATTTCTATGAGCGATGTGGTAAAAGAAACCATTTTGGCCCAGAAAGAAACCATCGAACAATTACATAGTTATATTCAAAGCAACAGCTGACTTACTAAGCCCGTTAAATGAAGAGCGAAACCCCGTAAGGTTTCGCTTTTTCGTTGCTCAGAAATAGGCCCCTATTTCATTTGCCTTAATTCCTTTCTTTTTTCCACTTTTTTGCTTGATCAAATCTTTTTTGCGAAGAGATAGCAAATTCATACTCAACTTTCTCATTCCTTATTTTTCTTCAACTACAACTAGTTCATCAAGGTTAACCTGCATAGGTATCAACCCGATCTTAACAATTGCCCGTTTGCCCCGCAACTCCATCACCTCTCCGACCTGGTGACTTTTCCGAACTTTCACTTTATCTCCAGGCTTGATATGGCCACCGACTTCCTGATATCTTGATTCCACTTTTTTTTGCATTTTACTGGCCACTTTCTTTTCGTGCTTTTTGAAAAGAAGCGCTTTCATTTCACTAATCAGTTTGGACTTGTTCTCCTCTTTTCTCCAGGAAATCAGTAATTGCTTCAGCTTTCGCTCCATGTCTTTCAAGTAAATGATCCTTTCTTCGTTAATACGGTTTTGTTCTTTTAGTAATTCAACCTGTTGGCGATGTTTTTCTTTTTGTAATTGCTGGGTCAATTCTTTCTTCAAATTTTCGATATCTGCCATGACCTTCCGCAATTCCCTGTCGCGCTGTTCCAGGTCCCTCAATTGTTGCTCGGTGCTGTTTAATAATTTATCCAGCCTGAACTGACCCTCGTCAACCAGTTGCCTTGCATGTTCAATAAGATGTTTATTCAATCCGATCCTTTCCGCGATCGAAAAAGTATAGGAACTTCCGGGCTTTCCAACTAATAATTTATACAAGGGTTGCAATCTCTCTTCGTCAAAAGCCATGGCACCATTAATAATTCCCTCGGTCTTGCCAGCCATCAGTTTCAGGTTCAGGTAATGGGTGGTGACGATCCCATACGCATGTTTCTTTGCCAGCTCCAGCAAGATCACTTCTGCAAACGCACCACCTAAATTCGGATCACTTCCACTTCCTAATTCATCAATAAAAAACAGGGTTCGTCCATTCGCATTCTCTATGAAATATTTCATGTTCAACAAATGGCTGCTATAAGTGCTTAATTCAAATTCCAGGCTTTGCTCATCTCCAATATGGATCAACAATTGCTTGAAGATGCCAAATTTGGAAGAAGGATGAACCGGCACAAGCAACCCGCTCTGAATCATCATTTGCAGCAGGCCGATGGTTTTCATTGTAACTGTTTTCCCGCCTGCATTTGGGCCGCTGATCACCAGGATCCTTTCTTTATCCTCAAGGTGAATAGTGACCGGAATGGTTTCTTTTTTTGTTCCTCGGTTATAGAGATATAGCAAAGGGTGATAGGCGTCTACCAGGTGGATGCTGGATTTATCAATAACAGCCGGATATTCTCCACGTATATCAACCGCCAGTCTCGCCTTCGCACGGATAAAGTCATATTCTCCCAGCATGATGTGCCATGCGTTCAATAATCCAGCATGGCTGGCAAGACGGGCCGTCAGCTCTTTTAATACCCTGTACACTTCCTTTTTTTCTTCTCTTTCGAGGTCATAAATGGAATTATTTAATTCAAGGGTCTCTTCGGGTTCAACAAATGCAGTTTTTCTACTATCACTTTCTCCATGCAAAATTCCTTTGACAATTCTTTTCTGCTCAGAAAAGATCGCTACCACTCTCCTGCCATTCACGAAACTTTCTTCGATCTCCGCGAGGTAGCCTTGCTTGTTGAGTTTTGAAATGATCTTCTCAAAAACCCTTCTTAATTCATTTCTTTTCCGATACAAGCTCATCCGGATATCCCTGAGTGCTGGTGAAGCGCTGTCCCTTACCTGCCCGGATTCATCCAGTACTCCATCGATCAAACCGATCACTTGTTTTTCATATTTGGTAGATGCGAGCAGCCCTGCCAGTCCACTATACACCGACATACGGTCGCGATCAAACCAACGGAAGATCTTTTCCGTGCTTTCTGCCAGTTTTCGGATCTCAGCAATTTCCGCTTCAATCAACACGGCATCCGGGATGGATAGCAACTGCAGCTCCCGGGACAAATTCAAAACATAATCATTGGGAAAATAGATAGCATTGCTGATCAGTTGAAGGTATTCATGCGTTTGCTTGAGTTCGGTTTCAATGATCGTTCGTTCTGTGTGAACGAGTAATTCTTTGGACTTCTGTTTCGCGTAGGCCGATTGACTATGTTCTATGAGTAATTGCCTGATCTTATCAAATTCCAGTCGAACAGCTGCTGATTGTGGATATAACTTCATCCAAATGAGTAATTTCTATTTTCAGCAAAACTAATTGCTTCTCCCGGATACGCGATTCGATATAGTAGATTTTGATTTTAAATTTGGCCCCGGATTGTCAGGAGGGATTTTGAAATTTATTTCATATCGTGGTTGCCGGCTGATGGCTGCGAACTGGCTGCGGGCTGAACTGGCTGATATGTTAAGGATTACTGAAAAAGATAATAGTCTGAATAACTTTGCAATCCATTACCTCTTTTAGCCCCGTATTTGAACGAAATTTACTGTCCGATTTGTGATTATGAGCAAACTCCTGGTTCCAATACTGATCTTCGCCGGAAGTTTATCTTCCTGCACGGAAAACAAACCTGCTCACATTAATTTGCTTGGCTATAATCCGAATACAAAGGATATGAACGAGATAAAAACCGAAACTGCCACCCTGGCCAATGGCTGTTTCTGGTGTACTGAGGCCATATTTGAAGAATTGAATGGGGTGATTAGCGCTACTTCTGGTTATGCTGGAGGGCAAACTACAAACCCAACCTACAAAGAAGTACTTACCGGCAAAACCGGCCACGCCGAATGCCTGCAAATCGTTTATGACCCGGCCAAGATAACATTTGATGAATTGCTCGAAGTGTTTTGGGAAACACATGATCCAACAACGTTGAACAGGCAGGGGGCAGACGTAGGCACGCAATATCGCAGTGCTATATTTTACCATAGTCCTGAACAAAAACAAAAAGCAGAAAAGTATAAGGCGGAATTAAATAAAAGCGGTGCTTTCGATAACCCGGTAGTCACGGAGATAACTCCATTCACTAAATTCTACCCCGCTGAAAATTATCACCAGCAGTATTTCGAGAATAATGAGAATTCGAATCCTTATTGCCGTTTGGTGATCCGACCTAAACTGGATAAGTTCAGAAAAGTATTTAAGGATAAATTGAAAGCGAACAATTAAGTTTAGTTGATAAGTTAACAAGTTGATAGGTTGACAAGGTGGTTTTGAAAATACTGTACTTGCTGAGTTCGCTTTGGTTTTTTAATTTATTCCCTGTTAACTAATCAACTAGTCAACCTGTCAACTTAAAGAAAAAATCAATCTTCAATAGTAACCCTTCTCAACTCCAGCATATTCAAAGGATTCGGCTTGAAATTTCTCACATTCGGCTGCACCAGTCTTACCGATTTATCATACCACAACGGCACCACCGGCGCATCTTCGATCATGATACGGTCAGCTTCCCTGTATAGTTGATAACGCAATGAATCATTGGTTTCACCAAGTGCTTTTTCAAAAACTGCGTCGAAAGCCGGGTTATTATACCTGGTATAATTGGGCGGTGCGGGATTTTTCGAATAAAAGACCGACAGATAATTTTCCGCATCAGGATAATCTGCGATCCAGCTTCCCCGAAAGAACTGGGCCCTGGAATTCGATGTCATTTCCAGTAGCAGCGATTTCTGAACAACTTCCACCTGTACCGGGATACCTGATTCGCCCAATTGCTTAGCAATAAAATTCCCCATTTCCGCATAGACGGGTATCGTCAGCAGTTTTATCGAAGGCAGACCTCGTCCATCCGGAAAACCAACTTCCTCCAGTAATTCCTTGGTTCTGACCGGATCGTAGTAATAGCCTTTAACCAGGGTGGAATCAAACGATGGCAGGCCTACCGGTACAAATCCGGATTCTGCAGGTGTGCCCAGGGAATTCCGTAAATAAAGGATCATCTTTCTTCTGTCAAATCCGTAGTTGATCGCCTGCCTGAGTTTTTTCAATCTCAATGGCGATTGCTGCAGTGTACCATTTGGAGTTTCTACGAGAATCCCCAGGTATTCAATATTTAAATAAGGGTTCGCCTCCAATTGGATCTTTTCTTTCCAACCTTCCCGTAGTGTTCCTTTTTTAGTAAGCACTTCATCCTTGAACGAGGCATCAATATCATTGATAAAATCAAGTTTTTGCTGGCGAAACAACAAAAACTCGGTTGCTTTACTATCATAGAAACTGATCTTGATGCCATCCAAATAAGGCAAACGATCTCCAGTGCTATCTACTTCAAAATACTTCGGGTTCTTTTTCATGACTAATCCTAATCCTTCCTCCCAGGCCACCATTTGAAAAGGACCTGTCCCCACCGGGTGCCTCCGAAATTCAGATCCATATTTTTCCACCGCCTCAGGTGGGACGACCGAGCAATATTGCATCGATAGAATACCGAGTATGGGATGATAGGGTCGTTGCAGTTTCAGTTGGAAAACGCTGTCGTTAATAGCTGTAAATGGTTGCAGGCTATCCACTTTCCGGTTGAAGATCCATGCACCGGGACTGGCCGTTTGTTTATCAATGATCCGCTGGAAACTAAATGCTACATCTGCTGCCGTCAGTTTCCTGCCTTTTCCGCCCGGAAAACAGGGATCATCATGGAAATAAATATCATTCCGGAGGTAAAAATCGTATATCCGCCTGTCCTCAGAAATCTCCCACCGGGTTGCCAGGGAAGGAATAATGTTTAATTCATCATCCACCTGCACCAGGGTATTATAGAGCTGGTGAATGGCCCACATCACCGATTGATTCTTGGCAAAAGCGGGGTCCAGTGAAGCAGTCCCGGTACTTTCATTATAATGGAAAACCTTTCTGTCCGATCTTTCATCATTATAACAGGATAACAACAAGGCAGTCAGTATAACCGCCGGAAAATATTTTGTTAAACGGTTCATCAGGTAATAACAAGCAGACTAATTTAGCGAAGTATTTCAACTCTTTATGAAGCTTATCATCTCTATAACAACCGGCTCGGTCATCCTGGGGATGCTCATCATCTCAACAACCTCCTGTGCACAACCTCTCAGCAAGAAAGTAAAACTAACGTCACAGGACACACTAAGGGGCAGTATTACCCCGGAAAGGGCCTGGTGGGATGTAAGCAGTTATAATATTCATGTAACGCCTGATTATAAGACCAAAACGATCAGCGGCTGGAACCAGCTAACCTTTCGAGTTCTCAAAGACCGGAAAGGCCGGAAAATGCAGATCGACCTGCAACAACCTATGATTATCGATAGCATTATTTTTAATAATAAACAACTAAAAAAATTCAACCGGGTAGGAAACGTTTATTTTATAGATTTCGGTAACCATGTTTTTAAAACCCAGGCGCAATTACCAAAAAACAAATCATACACATTTCCCTTCATAAAGATCTATTTCCACGGCAAACCAAGAGAGGCAGTAAATCCACCCTGGGATGGAGGCTGGATCTGGAGCAGGGATGCAAAAGGGCGACCCTGGATGTCGGTGGCCTGCCAGGGACTCGGCGCCAGTGTTTGGTATCCCTGCAAAGATCACCAGAGCGATGAACCCGAAGGCGCTATGTTACAGATCAGGGTGCCAGATAGTCTTGTAGCGATAGGAAATGGCCGGCTTTATTCAAAAGACCTCCAAAACAATGGGACTACCTTATATACCTGGCAGGTAAAAAGTCCCATTAACAGTTACAACATTATTCCATACATAGGGAAATACGCGCATTGGTCTGATAGCTATAAAGGAGAAACAGGCCAGGAACTTTCGTTGGATTATTGGGTGCTGGATTACAACCTGGATAAATCAAAGAAACAATTCCAGCGCAATGTGAAACCCATGTTGAATTGTTTTGAGTATTGGTTTGGACCATATCCTTTTTATGAAGATGGATTCAAATTAGTGGAATCACCACATCTTGGTATGGAACACCAGAGCGCAATTGCTTACGGGAATCATTACCAGGATGGATATCTCGGTATGGATCTTTCCGGAAGTGGTTGGGGAACCAAATGGGATTATATTATCATACATGAAGCGGGACATGAATGGTTCGGGAATAATATAACCACCAATGATATTGCAGACATGTGGGTGCACGAAGGGTTCACTGATTATTCAGAAACATTGTTTGTAGAATGCCAGTATGGAAAAGAACCTGCTAATGAATATACGCAAGGACTCCGACGCAGTATTCAAAACGATATTCCTGTGATCGGTGTATATGGAGTAAACCAGGAAGGAAGCGGAGATATGTATTATAAAGGAAATAGTCTTATTCACATGATCCGCCAGGTAATAGACGATGATACCATATTTAGAAATATACTTAGGGGATTAAATAAAGATTTCTATCATCGTACGGTAAACACAAAGGATGTAGAAAATTATATCTCCAAAAAAGCAAAAAAAGATTTTTCGAAAATCTTTGATCAGTATCTCCGGACATCTAAGCTCCCGGTCCTGGAATACAGGATCACCGGCGACCGAATTATCTATCGCTGGAATAACGTAGTGAAAGGATTCAATATGCCCCTGCGACTGGGAAGGTCAAAAGAGTGGCTTTATCCAACTGAACAATGGAAGAGTGTGACTGGTACAGCCGAATTGATAGAAAATTTTGCCATTGACAAGAACTTTTATATCAACGTTAAGAAAGTTCAATAACGTGAGACGTGAAACGTGAGACGTCAAATATGAAACCTGATTAGGCGAAGCAAGATATGTTTGCCGTTTGACCGTTGACGTATCACCTACCACTCCTCCTGACTCGCTACTCACTATTTACTATTTTCGCTTCATGAGCTCCATCCGCCGGCAAAGCATCATTTCCTCGATCATTATCTATATCGGCTTTTCCCTGGGCTTATTGAATATGTATTTGTTCACCGTTCGTGGTGGTGCTTTCGAGGATTCCCAATACGGTTTATATAATGCATTCATTGCAATTTCTACTTTAATGATGGCCGTTTCTAACCTGGCAATGCCATCCTATATTTATAAATTTTACCCCTATTATGAAAGTCATCTTTCTCCGAAAAAGAATGATCTCATAACTGTAGCCATTGTTACCAGCCTGGTTGGTTTTATCCTGGTTATTTTGTTCGGAACCTTGTTTAAAGGCCTGGTGGTACGAAAATATTCCGGCAACTCGCCAGAAATAGTTACCTATTATAACTGGATATTCATACTTGGCTTTGGATACATGATTTACAGTGTCCTGGAAGCTTATGCCTGGCAATTACATAAATCAGTACTGACTAACTTTTTAAAGGAAGTCCAATGGCGATTGTTTACAACAGTGCTGATCATTCTTTTTTCTCTCGGCGTGATCCGCGATT
>Ga0196964_10001104_pt1 | contig 14093 bp, 10 predicted proteins | sample S1_10metaG_FD_148615 | JGI IMG/M metagenome (GOLD analysis project Ga0196964, IMG submission 148615) | Soil microbial communities from Anza Borrego desert, Southern California, United States - S1_10 | ecosystem: Environmental > Terrestrial > Soil > Desert | place: USA: California | collected...
GTTTTCTTCAAGCGGGGTAATGCCATTGCCATTCAACAGCGCAACGGCAGCATAGAGCGCAACGGCGTTGATCAATAAGCGAACCACAAAGCGGGTCATGGGAACCTCCTAATCGTAGATACCCCTACTTACGTATCACCCCACTAATTTGTTGCGTCCATCCACACCCAGGACGCCTACTTCGACAGGCTCAGCGCGCCCCCGGCGCCTCCATCCATACCAGCGTGCGTTGGGCCACGAAGCCCGAGGCGCTGATAGCTTCGTCGGCGATCCCGGCGGGGTAGTCCATGACCACATTGCGCGACTGTCCGAGCACGCGCCGGGCGTAGAGCAGCAGGTTGGTCATCGCATCCAGGTCGGGGTGCTCGGGGAAGGCTGCCCAGAGCACGTCGGGACGCCCAAAACTGCGCACACAAGACAGCACCCCTTGCAGGCTGCCGTTGCTGTACACGGACCATTGCGAGGCATCGACGTCAGACAGGAAGCGCTGTATGCCTGAAAGCAGCCCGGGTCGCAGCACATCCCAGTTCTGCTGGCTATACCAGTTGAGATCGGCAGGGTAGGCACGTTCGAGCCAGCCATGCTGCAGCGGCCACTCACGCCCCACTCGTTCGCTGATGCGCAGACTGCCGGGCAGCGCCGTCCCCGGCACGGCCTGCCAATTGGTGCGCCGGGCACGTTCGCGGAAGCCCAGGTCGCGGTACATCTTGATCGCGCCGAGGTTGTCCGCGCGGACATGCAGCCAGACGGAAGCCGCCTGTTTCTCCACGGCGCGCCGCATGGCGGTATCGGTCAGGATGCGGGCAATGCCCCGGCGGCGGTAGTCGGGATGGGTGGCGACGTTGGCGATCAGGTAGATGCGACGTCCACCCTTGATAAACGGGATCAGGCTGACGTTGCCGACCACCCGCCCGTCGTCCTCCCAGACGAAGCCCGAAAGCGGCAGGGAAGCCGAATCGATGACCTTGGAGGCCCAGCCTAAAAAGCTCGAATCGCGCCCGTTGCGGCGCATCTGGTCCACGTAGGAACGACCTTCCATATCGATGGTCGAAGCGAAGCATAATTCGATCAGGTCAGCCACAGCCGGCAGGTCGCGCAGGATGTTGAGCGGGCGCATCTGCCCCGGCGTGGTGGGCGTGGCGGCGGCAAAAATCGCAGTCATAAAACTATTATAGCGTTTTTTGGGCCCCAATAGGTGGAAATACGCATAATGGATGGTGGATAGCCAACCGTGGACCGCGGACGCTGGAGGGTGTTTTTTTTCGGTCCACCGTCCACGGTCAGAGAAATCTCGGTAAGCCCGTCCTCTTGCCCAAAACCACCCTTTCCGATTAAGATCATGCCATGTCCTTCAACCAACAGAACCTTCAAGATGCCCTGCGCGATTTCAACGACGCGCGCGCCAAAGGCCTGCTACAGGAAGTGCTTGCACGCCTGACGGGCAAATCGAACGAGCTGCTTTCATATGAGGAAGTGGCGCAAAAACTCAGACTGAATGCGCGCAGCGAGCGCGGCGTGCAGGAAATCCCCGTCAAGGCCATCGTCGGCAGCGTGGGACGCTACACCGACTTCACCCGCAGCTTTTTGCCGCGCAACGAAAACGACCAGGTACGCTGGGCGCGCGTCAAAATGGCCATCGATAACCCGCTCGGCGCGGGGGTGCCGCCAATTGAGGTATACAAGGTCGGCGAGGTCTATTTTGTGCTGGATGGCAACCACCGCGTTTCGGTGGCGCGCCAGGAGGGCTTCGAGTTCATCCAGGCGCACGTCATCGAAGTCAAGACTGACGTTCCGCTGACCCCTGATACCCAGCCAGACGACTTGATTATCAAATCAGAATACGCCGATTTTCTCGAGGAAACCGACATCGCCCGCCTGCGCCCCGGCGTGGACTTGAGCGTGACGGTCCCCGGCCAGTACGAACGGCTGCTCGAACACATCGAGGTGCACCGCTATTTCATGGGTCTCGACTTCAAGCGCAGCATTCCCTTCGAGGAAGCCGTGGCCCACTGGTACGACACACTCTACATGCCAACCGTCGAGCCGATCCGCGAGCGCGGACTGCTGCGCTGGTTCCCGAACCGCACCGAAACGGACCTATACCTGTGGGTCTCGGAACATCGCGCCGCGCTCGAAGCGGAACTTGGGTGGGAGATCAGCCCCGAAGCCGCCGCTTCACACCTGGCATCGCAAGAAAACCCCCAGGCTGGCAGCGACGCCGCCGAAACCGGGAGTTGGCGCAGGTCAAAGATGTTCGACCGTTACACTGAGCAGCTGTTTAGCGACATTCTGATCCCGTTAAACGGCTCACCTGAAAGCTGGCAGGCGCTCGAACAGGCAGTCCAGGTCGCGGCCAAAGAAAAATCCGTGCTGCACGGCCTGCATGTCGTCCCACCGCAGGCCAAAACTGACGGTGTGAAGGCCAAATCGGTACAGGCGCGCTTCAATAAGCGCTGCGCCGAGGCCGGACTTTCAGGGAGCATGGCGGTGGTCAAAGGCGAAATCTCTGGGCAGGTTGCGGAACATGCCCGCCTGACGGACCTGATTGTGTTAAACGTCGCGCACCCGCCCCAGCCGGGGCTTTCAGGCCTGGCATCGGGCCTGCGCGCCATCATCCGGCGCGCTCCCCGCCCGATCTTGAGTGTACCCGGACGGTTCAGCCCGATGGACAAAGTACTGGTGGCCTTTGACGGTGGCCTGCGCGCGCGCGAGGCGCTCTTCGTGGCCGCCTATCTGGCCGAACGCTGGGGCGTGGCCCTGACGGTGCTGACACTTTCGGAGGGCGGCAGGCTGGGAGTCCCCGTGCAGGATTACGCCCGCGAATACCTGGAACTGCACGAAATCCAGGCCGATTACGTGTTCACCGATGGCCCACCGGAGCTTTTCCTGAAGGTCATCCGCGAGTTGGGCATCAACCTGGTCCTGATCGGCGGCTACAGCGGCAATGTCTTCAGGGAAGTCATTTTGGGCAGCGTAGTCAACCTGCTGCTGCGCGAGGCCGAGTGCCCGTTGTTGATCTGTCGGTAGATAATCAAAAAACCGCCAGGGCGTGGACGCCCTGGCGGTTTTTCTCCTCCTCGGTACACATCAATGACTGTTAATATTGTTAGGTGGGTAATTTATTCTCTGTGAAACATACGATGTATAATTTAACATAATTAAATCGATGCATCCCGTCATTATTGCTGGCCCATAAACCGGAGGGCTTGTTATGGTCATCAATATTTTGTTTTCAATCCTGATCATTATTCGATTTGTGACCGGTGTGCGTCTACTGATTACCGGGCGCCGGAATAAGCTACCAAACCTGATCTGGCTATCGGTCAGTATGTTTGTAACAGTGGTGATCCTGTTATTTACACCACTGGAAGGAAACCCGCTCGGTAATTTGCCGATCAGCTTGTGGATTACGACCGGTGGGGCGTTCGTGGGTCAGGCGGCTCTGATCGTCTTCAACCAGCTTACATTTTATAAAGATCGAAAAAGCCCGGTTGCATGGATTTGGGCGAGTTTTATTGTCTGCACGGTTGTGGCAACCTATGGTGTGGTGATCTCTGAATCAAATGCCAACCCATCGCCGCTAGCCGCTGCTTCGGCCCCTTGTGCAGTACTCATTTGGGTCTGGCATGGTTGGTTGGCTTATCAGGCTTTGAAACAGGTCTCTTCTGAAAAAAGCGTGGAGGATTGGGTAAAGTCGCGTTACCGCTTGATCGTTGCCTACTCAATTGTGCTGACGATTGGCGCAATCGCATCTGTCATTCGTAATTTTTTCGTTGGTGGCGCAGCCTTGGAATCTCCCCTGGGGACAGTGCTGGCCGTGACGTCTTTGATAACACAGCTTGTCAGTATGGTCCTGCTCTTCCTGGTATGGGTGATGCCTGAATCGTTCCGTTTGTGGCTCAATCGCAACCAGCAAAAACACATAGACGAACAAGTTTATGAGCAGGCGATGTCCCTTCTTAATATTCTTGGTGCAGCACTTGCAAAAGGAACGCCAAAAACGAAGGAAATGATGATTTACGGAATACGGAAAATAGTTGGTGAAACAATCGATACCAGCGACTCCAAAAAAATTGATGCACATATCGTCAGTTTGGGATATGAAGAGTGGTTGGCCTTTCTTAACGATCCAGAATTCTATCTCTACATCAAAGACGTTGCGATCGTGAATCCACGTAACGCTCTCGCAAATGCAAAGCAGGCACTGATCGAAAATCAATCTTTGTTTACCATGCAGGCAAAATAGAGATACGGCAAATCGGTCTGCTTTCGGGCAGACCGATTTGTTCGAAATGGGGATTTTCAAACATACAACTCTCTGCTTTGCAGTATACTTTGCCAACAAATCTAATCCCTACTACCTGATCACCTACCCCATGCACACCAAACGCTGGCTTGTTTCCGCACCAATCACTCCCGCTGCTGACGCGCAACTCGAAAAATTCCCGCCCATCCTGCGCCAGATCCTGTTCAACCGCGGCTACGCGACTGACGCTTCGGCGCGTGCCTTCCTGCGCGCCGAAGCCGCCTTCGACACGTCCCCGTTCCGAATGTCGAATATGGAGGCCGCTGTCGAACGCATGCTGCACGCCGTCGACCGGGGCGAACCCATCGCCATCTACGGCGATTACGACGTCGATGGGGTCACCGCCACCGCCCTGTTGGTGCAGGCGCTGCGGGCGCTGGGGGCTGGCGTCCGCGAGTACATCCCCAATCGCTTCGACGAAGGCTACGGGTTGAACGTCGAGGCGCTCGAGTCGCTCAAAGCCAAGGGCGTCCGGCTCGTCGTCAGCGTGGACTGCGGCATCCGCTCCCCCACAGAGGCGGCCCACGCCCGCGCCATTGGCCTCGACCTGATCATCTCCGACCACCACCACCCCGACGATTTCCTGCCCGCGGCCTTTGCTGTCATCAACCCCAAACAGCCCGGCGACGAGTATCCCGATAAGGACCTGGCGGGGGTGGGCATTGCTTACAAGATCGCGCAGGCCTTGTTTGACCGTAGACCGAGGACGGTGGACGGCGGGAATGCGGCAGATTTCCTGGCGGGGCTACTGGATTTGGTGGCGCTGGGGACAGTCGCAGATTTGGCCCCGTTGGTGGGTGAAAATCGCGCCTTGGTGCGCAAGGGTTTGCAGCGCATCCGCGCCACCACGCGCCAGGGACTGTTCTCGCTGGCCGCTGTCTCCGATCTTTCGCTGGCGCGCACGACGGCCATGAACATTGGCTTTATGCTCGGGCCGCGCCTGAACGCCGCCGGGCGGCTCGATTCGGCCCTGGCGGCCTTCAAGCTGCTGACGACAGCCAACCCGCTCGAAGCCGGGCAACTGGCGCAGCAGCTCGATATCCAGAACCACGAGCGCCAGACGCTGACGCGCAAAATCCAGGAACAGGCCGAAGCCCTGGCCCGCGCTGACGATCCTGAGGCTTCACTGCTCTTCGCCGCGCACCCCGAGTTCAACTCGGGCGTGGTGGGCCTGGCCGCCGCGCGCCTTTCGGAGACGTACTACCGCCCGGCGGTGGTCGGCCAGACGCTGGGAGACACGACGCGCTGCTCGTGCCGCTCAATCCCCGAATTCCACATCACCGACGCGCTCGACCAGTGCCGCGACATCCTGGTGCGGCACGGCGGCCACGCGGCGGCAGCGGGCTTCACCGTCCGCAACGAGCACCTGCCTGAACTGGTGACACGCCTGAAAACCATCGCCGCCGAAAAACTGGACGGCCGCAGCCTGCGCCGCACCCTGGCAGCAGACGTCGAAGTGCCCCTGGGCGAGCTGAACTTCGAAGTGCTCAAATATCTCGATTATCTCCAGCCGACCGGCTACGGCAACCCCGATGCGGTCTTCGTCTCGCGCAACGTGCAGGTCAAGTCGTCGCGCACGGTTGGGCAGGAAGGCAAACATCTCAAGCTGACGCTCTCCGACCCCATCTCGCGCCTGACGTTCGACGCTATCGGCTTCCGCCTGGGTGAGCTCCAACCCAGTCTGCCGTCGCGTGTGGACGTGCTGTATGCCTTTGAAGCGAATGAATTCAATGGACGCACGACGTTGCAGTTGAATTTGAAGGATATTAAGGCGGCGGGAGTGCCGGACTAGATCGATGCTCATGCAAAGAATGCAAAGTTTTTTCTTGACGACTTTGCGTGAACAACATCATAACGAACGAAAAGAGCCGATAGGTTTCCACCGGCTCTTTTGATTCATCTTGGTACTTATTTCAATTATTTTGACGATTTCCATTCCGAGAGCACCGCCGGGGATTAAAATCCCCGGCTCAGTCCATGAAAGCCCCTACAGGGCTGCACCATCACTTATTCCTTGAATCAAACAAACATTGTCCCCAAACCTAATCCCTGATTCCTAATATCCAATATCTAATCCACAAACCGATACTTTATCAGTGCCCACACCGCCTCAAACGCATCCTTCAACCCGATCTTCTTGCCTTCCGAATACTCGCGCGGGTTGAAGGAAATGCCCACCTCGTAAACGCGCACGTTCTTTTTCAGGATCTTGGCTGTGAACTCCGGTTCGAAGTCGAAGCGGTTGGCGCGCAGTTTCATATTGGCCACCACTTCGCGCCGGAAGACCTTGTAACCGGTCTCCATATCCGAAAGGATGGTGTTGTAGAGGATGTTGGTCATAAAGGTCAGCAGCTTGTTGGCGACCATATTCCAAAACAGGATCGCCCGGTGCGGCTCCCCCAGAAAGCGCGAACCATACACCACGTCGGCCTTGTTCTCTTCAAGGGGCTTGAGCAGGTTTGGGTACTCGCGCGGGTCATACTCAAGGTCGGCGTCCTGGATCAGCATCACGTCACCCACCGCAGCGTGGATGCCGGTGCGGACGGCTGCGCCCTTGCCCTGGTTCTTCTCATGCAGGATGACACGCACCTTGCCCTTGCCATCCAACTCGGCCAGGATCGCGCGCGTGCCGTCCTTCGAACCATCGTCGACGATGACGATCTCGTGGGCCATATCCATAGCCTGCACGCGGCCCACCAGCTCGCGGATGGTGTTTTTTTCATTGTAAACAGGGATGATTACGGAAAGGTTCATGCGCCGGATTATATCTGCTTTTCGAAAAAATAGATATTAAGTCCTATTCTCGTCCGGCGACATGGGGGACATGCTATAATTTTATGGAGTGCCCGCCACTACAGGCATGTCTGTCGGGTAAAGAAAATTTTCTCATCTCAATCATTTGTGCTCATCCCTTCGAGAGCAGGCAACCATGACCCAGCATACTCCCCCGCCATTCCTCCCCCCAGCGATCTCCAAGCTCGACGATACCGGCCTCTCGCCGCTCTGGCTGCAAGACCTGACGCTCAAGATCCTGTATTTCCAGGGCTATCTGACAGGTTTCAAGGTGGCCGAGGAGATTGCCCTGCCGTTTGCAGGCGTTATGGATCAAATCCTTGAATCGCTCAAACGCGAAAAGCTGGTGGAAGTCAAATCCTCGTCAGCGGGGCTGGGCGAAGGCTCCTATCAGTACGCCATCACCGGCCAGGGTATGGAACGCGCCCGCGAGGCCCTCGAACGCAGCCAGTACGCCGGTCCGGCCCCAGTGCCCATCGAAGTATACAATGAAGCCATCCGCCGCCAGGGCAAACACCGCATTACCGTCACGGCGCGCACCATGCGCCAGTTGCTTTCGCAGTTGATCATCTCAAATACCACCTTCGAACAGCTTGGTCCGGCGCTCAATTCGGGTACGTCCATCTTCATGTACGGGCCTCCTGGCAACGGTAAGACCAGTGTGGCCCGCGCCTTTGGCAACCTGATCATCCAGCAGCACATGTACATCCCATACGCGCTCTACGTCGACGGGCAGGTCATCAAACTCTACGACTCGGTCAACCACCAGCGCGCCCCAGACGACGACTCGTCCACCGCCTCGGGCACCGGCTCGCTGCGCGGCGGCAGCGTCCAACGCCGCGACCCGCGCTGGATCCACATCCGCCGCCCTTTCATCGTCGTCGGCGGCGAACTGACCCTCGAGGGCCTCGATCTGGTCTTCAACGACACCCACAAATACTACGAGGCCCCCTTCCAGGTCAAGGCCAACGGCGGAATCCTGCTGATCGACGACTTTGGTCGCCAACAGGTGCGCCCGCGCGACCTGCTCAACCGCTGGATCATCCCGCTCGAAAACCGCATCGACTTCCTGACGCTGCACACCGGGCGCAAGATCGACATCCCCTTCGATGTATTGGTCGTCTTTTCCACCAACCTGCCCCCACGCGACTTGGTGGACGAGGCCTTCCTGCGCCGCCTGCGCCACAAGATCGAAATTGGCGACCCAACTTACGAAGAATACCGCGAAATCTTCAGGCGCGTGGCCCAGGCCAAAGGGGTGCAATATGCAGACCAGGGGCTGGCCTACCTTTTGCAGGAGTGGTACATCAAACGCAACCGCAAACTGCGTGCATCTCACCCCCGCGACCTGTGCGACCAAATCCTCGACATCTCGCGCTATCTCTCGACAGAACCCGCCATGACACGCGACCTGCTCGACCGCGCCGCGCAATCATATTTCGTCGAGCTGTAGCTGCTCCTCTTTACGAAAAGCGCAATACGCACTACCATCAGGCGTATTGCGCTTTTTATTCCATGATCGAGTCGCTGCCCCAACCCGTCGTTTTTGCCCATCGTGGCGCATCTGCCTACGCTCCCGAAAACACGCTGGCCGCTTTCCGGCTGGCGCTCGAACAGGGCGCCCAGGCCATCGAATTCGACGTGAAACTGAGCGCCGACGGTCAGGTTGTCGTCATCCACGACCACACGGTGGACCGCACAACCGACGGCACAGGCCGGGTCTCGGGACTCCCCCTGGCCGCGTTACGCGAACTGGATGCCGGGTCCTGGCTGTCGGCGGCGGGCGCCCCCCCAGGACGTTTCCGCGGCGAAAAAATTCCCACCCTTGAAGAAGTCTTCGAGACCTTTGGCAAAAGGCTCCTGATGAACGTGGAACTGACCAACTACACCACGCCCCTCGATGAACTCGTGCCGAAGGTGGTCCAACTGGTCGAAAAGCATGGGTTGGAGCGTCACGTCTGGCTGGCCTCGTTTTTTCCACACACAGTCATACGCGCGGCCAGGCTGCTGCCCTCCGTCCCACGGGCGCAGTTATTGTGGCCCGGACCGGCCGGTTGGTGGCAGCGCGCCTGGGGAAGACTGCTCGACGTCCAGGCTGAACACCCCTACAAAGGAGACGTGACCGCGCCCTACGTCCAAAACGCGCACACCCACCGGCGCCGCGTCCACGTCTGGACAGTCAACCAGCCCGACGAGATGCGCCGCTTAAAAGCGCTTCACATCGACGGAATCTTTACAGACGATCCACCCACCGCCATCGAAATCCTAAACCCAAAATGAAGAACCGTCTTTTATCCATTTGCCTGCTGATCATCCTGTTACTCCCGCTCGTCACAACCGCCATCCCCGTCCAGGCCCAGGAAGATGATGCAGTGACAAGCCTGATCAGGAGCCTGACCCCCGAACAAAAGGTGGGCCAGTTATTTTTGATATCCTTCAAAGGCACCGACACCAGCCCCGAATCCCAGATCTACGACCTGCTCGTCAACCGTTACATCGGCGGCGTGGTGCTCACGGCCGCAAACGACAATTTTGTGGCCGCACCCGACACCGCCGGCACCCCTGGTGCCGCATTTTCGCTCAACAAGGCCCTCCAGCAGACCAACTGGGAGGGCGCGCGAAACCCTGAATCGCCCACCCGGCAGCACCCCTATATTCCCTTATTCATCGGTATTTCCCAGGAGGGTGGGGGTTATCCGAACGATCAAATTCTCAGCGGTCTGACGCCTTTCCCCAGCCAGATGGCGATTGGCGCCGCCTGGGACCGTGCGCTTGCCGAGGAATTGGGGCAGGCCATGGGACGCGAACTCTCTTCGCTGGGTTTCAACCTTTACTTTGGCCTGTCCCTGGATGTGCTCCAACGCCCCAACCTGGCAGCCAACATCGACCTGGGGACGCGCGTCTTTGGCGGTAGTCCCTACTGGGTAGGCGAAATGGGCCGCTCTTTCATTTCGGGCCTGCATAAAGGCAGCGCCAACCGCCTGGCAGTGATCGCCCAGCATTTCCCCGGTCGTGGCAGCGCAGACCGCCCCGCCGACCTGGAAGTGCCCACCGTGCGTAGCTCCCTCGAGGAACTCAAACAGATCGAACTTGCCCCATTTTTCGACGTCACCGGGGAGGCGACTTCCCCCGAAACGGCCGTGGACGGAGTGTTGGTATCCCACGCGCGTTACCAGGGCTTCCAGGGCAACATCCGCGCCAATACACCACGCCCGATCAGTTTCGATCAACAGGCGCTTGGGCAGGTACTGGCCTTGCCGCAGGTGCAGCCCTGGTGGCGCAGCGGCGGACTGGTGGTCAGCGACGATTTGGGCCTGCAAGCCGTGCGCCGTTTCTTCGACCCTGATAACACATCCTTCTCACCCCGTCTGGTGGCTTCCAATGCATTCCTGGCCGGGAACGACTTACTCTACATGGGCAACATCACCGCTAGCGATGCACCTGATAATTACGCCACAATCGTGCGTTCGTTGGATTTCTTTGCGCAAAAATACCGCGAAGACCCGGCTTTTGCCATCAAGGTCGATGAATCCCTACGCCGCATCTTGACCGTTAAATATCGCCTGTATCCTTCATTCTCGCTTTCAACAGTGCTCCCCGGTCCGCTCCCGCAAAACCTGGGCAGCGCCACAAATAGCGTCTTCACAATTGCCCGGCAGTCAGCCACACTGATCAGCCCACCTTTATCAGACTTGCCCTCCGTTCTGCCATCTCCACCGAACGCGCTCGATTACATCGTTTTCCTGACGGATCTACGTTACAGCCGCCAATGCACCACCTGCCCGGACGTCGAAATCATACCGGTGGATGCTTTCCAAAACGCTGTTATGCGTCTCTACGGTCCATCAGCAGCCGGGCTGGCTGCTACAAGCCATCTTTCGTCGTATTCGTTTGCGGACATAAGCCTGTTCCTGCAAGAAACGCCATCCGAAAACCTGGTCAGTGACTTGAACCAGGCTAATATCGTCGTCATCTCCGCGCTTGATCTGCCAGCCGGCCAGTCGGAGGTTGAAATCTTGCGCCGTTTCCTTTCAGAAAAACAGAGTTTGTTGGCCGGTAAAAAGGTCCTCATGTTTTCTTTCGGCGCCCCCTACTACCTGGACGCAACCGATATTTCCAGGCTGGATGCTTACTATGGAATGTACAGCCCATCTGCGCCGTTTGTGGAAGCGGCTGCGCGCCTGTTATTCCAGGAAATCTCCCCGCTTGGGTCGCCCCCTGTCTCCATCCCAGGGACAGGCTATTCACTGGAGACTGCCACCTCCCCAGACCCCGATCAGGTCATTTCGCTTCGTCATGATTCGCCATCGGTAGTGTTACCACCCACTGCCGAAGCTTCTGCAACATCGGGTTCACCCATTACCCCAACAGCAAAACCTTCCTTGACGCCTACTGCAACCCCGCCGCCCGTCTTTAAACAGGGCGACACAATTGCCATCCACACCGGGGTGATCCTCGACCGTAACAAACACCCGGTTCCTGATGGCACGCTGGTTCGTTTCGTGCTCTCACAAGAAAATGGTCTCATGCAACAAGTCGAAACAGCAACCACAGGCGGCGTGGCAGGAGCTACTTTCAGGCTGGACCAGCTTGGGCCTATTCGGATCGTAGCATCGAGCGGCCAGGCCAGAGTTTCTGACATAATTGGATTGAATGTGAATAACAACGAGGGCGGGGTTCCTGTAATCATTTCCCCTACGCTTGAGCCGACGCCTTTTCCCACGGACATTCCGCCTACCCCTGAACCAACCAAGCCTGCCTCGATAACGACCACCTCCGCAGGATATCCGACCTTTTTGGGCTGGTTCCTGGCGCTGCTGTTCATGGTCGGTGGGGCCGCGCTGGCCTATTGGTTGGGCTTACAATTTGCCGAGGCGCGCTGGGCGGCGCGTTGGGCGCTGCTGGCGTTCCTGGGCGGGCTGGCCGCCTATAATTACCTGGTGCTCGAAATGCCCGGCAGCCTGTCGTGGCTGGAGGGCCGGGGCCTGCCGGCGTTCTTACAGGCCATCATCCTGGGTCAAATTGTGGGGTTCGTGGGAGGATGGTTTTGGCGGTTAACGTCCCAGCGTGGCAACCAGGCTCAGGAGCAGTAGAACAGCCGAAAGTCCGAGCAGGATGCTTTCAGGGGGCGAGAGAAAGGTCTCCAGCGCGGTGATGCGCCGGGGACGGATCATCGGCCGCTGCGGGAGCTCCTTCGTCCCAAACAGGAATTGCCTGAAGATTTCAATCGACTCAGGCCGCTGGTTCGGGTGCAGTTCCATGGCCCACAGCAGGGCTTTTTCCGTACGGGTGCTGATGGCGGGGTTGATCTTGTGCGGTGGGACAAGGTGTTCAGGGTAGAGGAAACGATGGCGGGCATCGGCCGGTTGTTGGCCGGTGAGCAGGTGGTAAAGCGTTGCGCCAAAAGCATAGATATCAGAACGAACGTCGGTATGGCTTTCGGAGCCGCCGTACTGCTCAAGAGGGGTATAGAGGATGGTCCCCTGCCCCTGGATGATGGTGATCGTTTCCTCATCGGGAGCGAGCAGTTTCACCAGCCCAAAATCGACCAGTTTTAGCAGCCCATCGGGCGTGATCTTCATGTTTGAAGGTTTGATGTCGCGATGGACGACAGGCGGTTCCTGGCGGTGCAGGTAGGTGAGCGCATCGGCCAGTTGGCTGGCCCAATCGAGCACGTCTTGCTCGTCGAGGAAGGTATTCTGCGCTTTGGCTTCGAGCATCAGGGTGCGCAGGTCTTTGCCGGGGACGTAGTCCATCACCAGGTAATCTCTTTCGCCAATTGAAAAAAAGTCGGATACCTTGGGCAGGTTGGGGTGGTCGAGGCGCGCAAGAACAGTAGCCTCGCGTAAGAACTGGTCGCGGGCTTCTGTCAGGATCTTATCGGGCAGGTTGCGGTCGTGCTCCACTTCCTTGAGCGCGCATTTTCGCCCGGTCAGGCGGATATCGTCAGCCAGGTAAATATTTCCGATTCCACCCTGGCCGATTCGCTCAACGATGCGGTAACGACCTCGCAAGACCTCCCCCGGTTTGATCGGAAGCGGCATTGATGAGGTACTCCTTGCGGCACAACGTGCTGCTTGTACGGCTACGGTACTTCCACGGATGGTCTGCGCAAATGAATTTCGGCGTGTTTCTGCACAGAAAGCAATTTTCTGCTATATTATATTAGACTTTAGAGATTAGATGTTAGGGATTAGATATTCGAGCCAACCCTAATCTTTAAGTCTTTTCTTGTATCTGAAGTCTAATATCCAATATCCAAGGTCTAATATCTAATTGTCTTCCTATGGCAACTGAGCAGGATTATCCCGTATTGGTGGCCCAGAACGGCCCACTGGCGGGGGAACGCTGGACCATCGACCGCCCCCTGGTGCTGGGGCGTGAGCCTGGCTGTGAGGTGGTTGTCCCCGACCGGCAGGTTTCACGTTATCATGCCCGGCTGACTCCGGGCGCTTCGGGCGTTGTGCTGGAAGACCTGGGTAGCAAAAACGGTACTCACTATGCAGGTGGGCGCATTTCAACCCCAGTCGTCCTCCAAGATGGGGACATATTCCAGGTTGCCGTGGCGCAGGAATTCCAGTTCATCAGTTCCGATGCCACTATGCCGCTCGAAACCGGTCCGCTGCGCACCGGGCGGCTGATGCTGGACATGCGCTCGCGCCAAGTATGGGTCAACCAACAGCAGATGACGCCGCCGCTTTCGGCGCTGCAGTTCCATTTGCTCTGGGTGCTTTACCAGCGCCAGGGACAGGTCGTAACGCGCCCCGAGCTCGTTGCCGAAGTCTGGGGAGATGAACAGTCTGCGGGCGTGACCGACCAGGCCCTGGATGCGCTTATCCGCCGCCTGCGGGACCGCCTGGCTGAGATGGACCCCTCACATACGTACATCGCCACCGTGCGCGGGCACGGGCTGATGCTGGAAAATGCGGCGGACAGCGAATAAGTAATGATAGAACTGATATAAACGGCGGACGGGTGTACATCCCGTCCGCCG
>Ga0196964_10001105_pt1 | contig 14090 bp, 10 predicted proteins | sample S1_10metaG_FD_148615 | JGI IMG/M metagenome (GOLD analysis project Ga0196964, IMG submission 148615) | Soil microbial communities from Anza Borrego desert, Southern California, United States - S1_10 | ecosystem: Environmental > Terrestrial > Soil > Desert | place: USA: California | collected...
AGTTTACGCGCGCACGTGTGCCTCAAATGGAAGCCCGACGCGTAAGCGCGGGAGCACAACCAGCGAATTCCTTTCCCTCGCTGACGCGTCGGGCTTCCTTTACCTCTTTCGATTCGCAAACTCTGAATTTCGAATCGAAATCCGTCAACGATCCCTTATGTTTCTCCACGGTCCCTTTTTGAGGAGAAGCCATGAAGCTTGGCGCATTCACCACGTTTCTTCCCGAGTACACCTTTCCCGAAGCCTGCAAGCTGCTGAAGGCCATCGGCTACCAGGGCGTGCAGCCGCGCATCGTCCCTGCCGCGTCCGCGGTGTTCGATCCTTCGAAACCGTTTAATCCCTGGGGCAACAACAAAGGCGGCATCTCTGAGGACGACTTCTTCGCCGATCCGAAGGGCGTGCTCAAACCCGCCACCGACATCGGTCTCGAGATCACGTCCGTCGCCAGCTACACCAACGTCGCCGACATGGATCGCGCGATCAAGATGATCAAGGCTTGCGGCAAGGCTGGCATCAAGAACGTGCGCATCGGTGCGCTGCCGATGCCGAAGGAGCCGAAGTTCGACGGCTTCGCCTTCTTCGAGAAGAGCAAGGGCGCATACAAAGAGATGGTCGCCGAAGCGAAGAAGGCCGGCGTGAAGCCGTGCCTCGAGCTTCACATGGGCACGTTCACTCCCGGACCGTCGGCCACCGTTCACTTCCTGAAGGACTTCTCGCCCAGCGACGTCGGCATCCTCTACGATCCGGGCAACATGGTCGCCGAAGGCGCCGAGACGCCCAAGGTCGCGCTGAACATCATGGGCGCGTACCTGGCCGAAGTTCACGTCAAGAACGCCAAGTGGGTGCCGAATGGCGAAGATCCGCGCGGCACGAAGAAGTACAAGACAGCCCCCGCAGATTTGGAAGACGGCATCGTTGACTGGGCCGAGATCATCGATGCGTTGAAAGTCCACGGCTACAAGGGCTGGCTGGTCGAAGAAGGCCACACGCACGGCCGCGAGACACACGCGCGCCTGCAAATGGCGTACGACCTGTTGAAGAAGCTCGTCGGGTAACAACACGCCAAGGCGCCAAGACGCTAAGACACGAAGAATGAGAGAAGGGGCTGACCGTGAGTTTAGCGGTCAGCCCCTTTTTCATTTCGCTCATCTTGGCGTTCTTGGCGTCTTTGCGCCTTGGCGTGCTGTTACTCCTTCTTCAAGTACGGATCCGCATGCGGCTTGTGGCGCGGGATCACCACGCGCTCTTTGGTGGTATCCTTCTCGTCCGCAGTCAGCGGGCGCGTGATCGCGCCATACAGATCCGGGCGGCGCTGGCGGCGCAGGTAGCTGGGACTGTCGAGCCAGTCTGGTGTGTCCCAGGTCAGGCGCTCGAGCGGGCGGTTGTCGTGATCGATCGTGCCGCGCACGACTCCGGCGTCGAACTTGCCGCCACCGACCACCTGCCCGAACTGGTTGAAGATCGTCGATGACATGCAGGCGCGGTTCTGGAGCTGGTCTTCGCTCACGTACGTCGAGACCGCGAACGGCAACCCGTGATCGATGCAGCGTCCGGCGAGCCGTGCGCGGAAGTGGCCCTCTTCGAGCTCGCCCTGCCGCATTGTCGTCCACAGCAGGATGTCGGCGCCCTGCAACTCGTGGCAGCGGGTGAGCTCGGGGAAGTTGATGTCGTAGCAGATCAGCATGCCGAGTTTGCCGAAGGGCGTCTCGACCGGCTGAATGCTCTTGCCGGCTTCGAAGAACTCGCATTCTCCCGGCGCGATGTGGATCTTGCTGTACTCGCCCAGCACGCTTCCGTCCGGCCCGTACACGACGCAGGTGTTCGTGACCTTCTCACGCAGCAGCATCACGTTGGGGATCACGACCATCTTGTGTTTCTTGGCCAGCGCCGAGCACTCTTTCATGAACGGCGATTCGAGCGTCACGCCGACGATCTTGCGATACTCGTCGCGGGGCTTGGAGCGGTAGTTGTTCAGGCTTTCCGGCGTGCGGTGGTGATCGGCGAACTCGGGCAGCATGACGATCTGGCAGCCGCCTCTTCCAGCTTCGTCGATATAGGAGAGCAGTTCACGCCGGCGCTGCTCCATCGGCATGACCTTCATGGAACAGTTGATCATTCCAAGCGTGACGGGACGAGCCATTGAGAAGCCTCCTCGGGTGCTCCTTTATACATACACCGTTGGAGGCGGGGGTTACATTGCGGATTTCGGATTGCGGATTGCGGATTGGGACCGCAACGTCGCTGAGATTTAGATCACGCCGATTGAATGCAGAGCACTTAAGCCCGCCAGCACGAAAGCGCAGGAACTCAGCACGAGTACGCCGGGGAGCATGGCGCGGAGGATTTCGCTTGGGGTCTCGTCGGCCGCATGGAGGATCTTGGCGATCTGGCTCATGGTTGTTCTCCTTTTCCTGATCTTCTTCGGGAGTCCTATAGAACGCGGCGTGCCATCGGAATCACGGGCAGTGAAATTTGTATAAGTCCGCCAGGTAACATCACTTCTACGGAGCTGTTGAGAGCACAGGTTAACCTCGCGGCGCAACGTGTCCGATGCGCCGGACACTCGAACTGTCCGGTCGGACACTTCAGACAACCTCAACGACCGCGTACGTGGTCAGGTTCTTCAACTGGAACGCGGCGCGCGCCGAACCGCTCTCGATGACGGTCATCTCGGGCGGGGTCTGATCCGGCGAATGGACCGCGAGCTTCCGGCCGCCGCAGCCGGGCAGCGAGATCGTCGCGTCGGCCGCCGCGCCCGTGTAGTTCAGCACGTGAACCCAGCGTCTGGTGCCCTTGCCCCAGAGCACACAGACGACGCCTTTGGGAGCGGAACATTCGAGCGGGTTCTCGCCGTACTTCAGAAGATCGGCGATGACGGCGCTGACGAGCGCTTCGTTCGGCGCGCGATCATGCTCGCCGAGGTCTCCGGGGGCGTGGGCGTAATGGATGATGCGGCCTTTGCCGAGTGCGGCTTCCTCGCGGCCCAATCCCGAAAATGACTTCAGCCAGTCTGGACGGTCGGCTCTGCCGGTCTGAGTTCCCGCAACGATGGTTCCAGCGTGTTCGGTGGCGAACAATCTCAGCGCGTCTGCGGTTTCTCTACTCAGGCGTTGGAGATGGGCGGCAGTGAGGACGCGATACTTACGCAGCTCGAAATTGCTCAGATCGGCGACAGGGATGACGTCATGCTGAACGTTCGCACGTGCGAGCGCCTTCAACAGCTTTGCCGTGCCCACGATGCCGTCTGCGAGGGCATTGTCGTCATAGTCGTTCACGAGCACGCCAACACTGTTGATGGGATCACCGCAGAAGGCATCCGGGTGCTCAACAGCGAAGGCTAAAGTTGGCACATGAGCCGCGTTGTCGGCGCAAACCGCGCCGCAGGCGAGGATCTCGGCGGTAGCGAGCGCGGCTTGGGCTGGCGGCAATTCGCCGAAGCGCAGGCTCGATAAGGTTGTCTTGTCGCGCCCGCTGGCTTCAAAGAGTAATTTCAATTCCCCGATGTTGAAGAGCGAGCCAGGTGATTGGCCACTCTCCCTCAGCTTGAGATTGCATGCATAATTGATTGACGAGCTCGGCAAGCCATTCCCGAAGATCAGGAATGGTGTCTCGGGGTGTTTCTCACCCAAGGCTTGACGAAACGTCGGAACGAAGGCTGACTCACATGCGATGAGAAAAAACCCGTCGAACCCGGCATCGATAGCCTGAAGCGCTGAGTCAAGGATGGTTCGCCGCCACGCATCATCGGCAAGGTCGACATCGACGCACCCCATCTGCGCGAACGCCATGTCTCCTGGTGGATCCGCTTTCCACGCAGTCCTGCATTGAATTTCCGCGATCGCACGGATTTTCTTTTTCTTGAGCAGCGGCATCAGTCGCGCAATCACTTCACGCTGAGTACGCTCACTTTCCTGTGGCAATCCGGAAAACCAGGTCAGAACGACAGCATTGATGTTTCTGCTGACAAGTTCGTCGATGAGTTCAGGTTCATATCGCGTGCAATTCTTGTAGAGCACCGCCGGATCGTTGTTCCAGGCGCCACAGAAGACCCAGACAGCAGCCACCGACGGCCCGCCTTCGACAAACGCCAGTCTTAGCTTTCCGCGCGCCGCCCACGCCGGCGTCTTCTCTGCACCGCGCGCCCTGTTCGTGACCGCCATCTTCTGCTCCGATGTGTTGAGTCGTTCTCTTCTTTATCGGCGAGTTGGAGCTCAAGACTTCAGTGCGGAAAACGGCTGCGCGAAAATCCATTGCGAGCCGCGCCGCGCAGAGTCTAATGGCGGCGTATGAGCGACACTCCCGACAATCCGCCCGCAAAGGTCTCCGATGGTCCGCTTCCGCTCCCCAAGCCGGAAGCAGCCGCGCCCAAGAACGAGCAGGTCATCTTCCACGGCAGCGTTTCGATGTGGCTGGGCGCGAAGTCGATCGCGACGGCGGCGCTCTTCATCATCGTGGCGCTGGCCGCGCTGATCTACGGCTCTGTCAACCAGGGCACTTCACTCGGGACCATCGCGCTCATCGGCGGCGTGGCGCTGTTTGTCGCGAGCAATCTCATGCTGGGGTATGTGATCCTCAGCATCCGCAGCCTGAAGTACAAGATCACCAACCGGCTGATCGAGCGCGAGCAGGGCATCATCTTCCGCCGCGTGGACGCGCTCGATCTCGCGCGCGTCAAAGACGTGCAGCTCAGCCATTCGCTGATCGATCGGATGATTGGGGTCGGCACGATCGAGATTTATTCGAGCGACAGCAGCGACCCACAGTTGAAACTGGAAGCCATCCCGCAACCGCGCCCGGTCTACGAGGCACTGCGCGACGCTGTGATCGAGATCAGCCAGCGCCGCGGCATCGTCTCGATGAGCCAGTAAGCTACTTCTGCTCAGTGGGCGCAGGCGCCGGGGCCGGCGCGGGCTGTTCCACGGGTGCTGGCTGTGCTGGCGCAGGCTGCGGCGTTGGCGGCGCGGGCGCCTTGCCTTGCTCCTTATTATTCCGTTCGCGTTCACGGCGCATCGGCCGCTCGCGCGGGCCCACACCTTGATTCCCCGGCTGCGCGCCCGGCGGCTGAGCGACGATCGGGCGGCTGCGGTCGAACTTGTCCAGCCGCGCGACCTCTTCCGGCGAGAGCATCTCGCGGAGCTGCTTGATCGCTTCGCGGTCCGGATCGGAGAGCGTCTTGCGGCGTTCGGCCACCCACGCGCTCATCTTCTGCCGCATTTCCTTGCGCTTGTCCTGCTGATCTTCGCCCAGGCCGGCCAGTTCCTTCTCGACGGCGGTGCTCTTCTCTTTGTACTCCTTCTTGAACTGCTCTTCGCGCTGGAAGGACGAAGACCAGTTGCGGTGGCTGAAGTCCAGGACTTTGCGCGTGGTCTCGCGTTTGGGTTCGGGCATCGCTTCGACGAGCTTTCTTTCGAAATCTGCGCGCAGCGTCTCGACTTCCTTGTTCCAGCGCCTCGCCTGGTCGAGCACCGCCTGATCGTATTCCTTCATCACATCCTGAACCTTCTTGCGCGTCTCCTCGTCCATCTCGAAGACGTCGGCGACGTTTGCCGTCAGTGGTCCGTTGTGGATGTCGCCCGCGCGCGGATGGCTGCGCAACTGATCGATCTGGCCGAGCCACTCCGCGTCCTGCCAGCGCGGCGGCTTGCGCTCGGGCTGATCCATTGCGGAGAGCGGCTTGAGCGGCGGTTTCTCCTGACCCTCTGCAAGAACGCCACCAGCGAGGACGAGCGAGAACAACAAGGCGAAAGTCTTCATAAACGGTTCCTTAGCCAAGCCTGAAAGCGCCGATTCTAGGCACTCGCGAACCGCGGTAAAGAACGCTTTCCCGCGTCCAGTGCCAGAGTACCATTCGCACAGACGCGCGGCGGAGCAGCTTTCTTCAGCATGGCCAGTGATGCCCCTATCACTCAACCCGTCTTCATCAGCCTGACCACCAGCGAGCCTGGCGGCGAGGGCCAGATAGTCCGCGTCGAAGCATCTCGCGAGATCGATGGCTCGCTGCAGACGCTCGAGCGCCTCGTCCGTGCCCCGCGGCTGACGCTCGCGCAAAGCCGCATGACCGGCGTGACGAACTCGGATCTCGACAACGCGCCGGAGCTCGATGAAGTCCTGCAGGCGTTGCTCGACTTCTGCGAAGGTGCCGACGCCTGGGTCGTCGAAGAAGGCGCCTCCGCGCGCGTCGCGCTGCGCACCGCCGGCCGCGCGTGCGGCTATCCCGGTTTCCCGAAGGCGCAGATCATCGCGCTGGATGAACTGGCGGCGATCGTGGAACCGCATCGTCGTGGGGGTGTGGAAGAGGGAGAGACACTCCGAGCTCGTTTTGAACACCTCCTCTCCGCCCTCCTCCGCCTTCCCCTGCCCGTCCTCTCCGAGATGAACTGGCTCATCAGCCGCAGCGATCATCCGCTCAAGAAACTTCTGCGCGCCGCTGAGGCCCACGCGGTCAAACATCAGTTCTCCGAGACCCTCGACACTGGACGCGTGGCGCTCGAGAAGCTCTTCAAGGACTACTCCGAGATCATCGACCGCCTCACGCCCGCCGGCGAGAAAGAGGAGAGCGATCCCGACGAGCCGCCGCCGCTCCCGCCGCCGCCATCACGGCCGATCACCGCCGAGGAGGTCGATGCGTTGCTCGGCGCAAGCGGGCCGCTCGCAAAGGCGCTCGACGGTTACGAGGACCGGCCCGAGCAGCTCGCCATGGCGCGCCGCGTTGCCGAAGCGCTCTCCAAAGGCCAGCACCTGATGGTCGAAGCGGGCACCGGCGTCGGCAAAAGCCTCGCGTATCTCGTCCCGGCGGCGCTGTTCGCGCAGCGCGCTGGGCGACCGGTGATCGTCTCCACTCACACCAAGAACCTGCAGTCGCAGCTCTATCACAAGGATCTGCCGTTTCTGCAGAAGAACGCCGGAACCGAGTTCACCACCGCGCTGCTGAAGGGGCGCCCGAATTACCTGTGCCTGCGCAAGTTCATGTACACGCTGCATGAAGCCGCGCATGAACTCGACGATGAAGAACGCGCGCGCATGCTGCCGCTCATCACCTGGGCCACGCAGACCGAGACCGGCGACGTGTCCGAGATGGAGGTCTTCTCGCGCGAGCAGGACGGCAACCTCTGGTCGCGTCTGCACACCGTCGGCGAGGATTGCCTCAAGCGGCAGTGCCCCTTTTACAAGCGCTGCTTCGTCTACAAGGCCCGCGGAACCGCGCGAACGGCCGACATCGTCGTCGCGAACCATTCGCTGGTGTTCGCCGAGATTCAGATCGAAGCCGGGACGCTGCCGCCGTACAGCGAGATCGTCTTCGACGAAGGCCACAAGCTCGAGGACGTCGCTACCGAACATCTCGCCTGCGAGGTCACGCCGCGCCGCATCTACACGATTCTCAACAAGCTCTATCGCACTGCGCCCGGCGCGACCGCCGGAAAGGGCTTGCTGCCGGCGCTGCTGATGCATGTGGACAACTGCCGCGCGCAGTTCAGCGACAGCGTCTACACTTCGATCCGCGACCACATCCTCAACTGCATGCAGGCGACTCAGCCCGCGGTTGAAGGCGGCGATTTCTTCTTCCACACCATGCGTTCGTGGACGGATACGCCCGTCACCGATGACGACGCGCCGATCGAATCGTACGTTCCGCGCGAGCGCGGCCGCCCGCCCATCGGTACGGTTCCCTCGCGCATGCCCGAGCCCTTCAGCGACGAGCCATCCGCTCGGCCGCAGTTCCCACGCAAACCGCGCCGCAACCAGGGCAGCGATGAGCGCAAGCGCTTCTCGTCATCCACGCTGCGCCCCGACGAAACCGAGCGCCTGACCAATGGGAAGGAAGCCGCCATCGCCACGCTCGGACGCCTGCGACAGGCGCTCGAGAAACTCGAAGAGGACTTCGCCGAGATCCGCAAGCGCGCCGTGCCGCGTGCGCGCGAGCTGATCAAAGAGATCCAGGCGCAGAACTTATTCATCGCCGAGATCATCCACGACATCGAGTTCGTGATCCGCGGCGAGGAGCCCAACTACGTCTACTGGAGCGAGCGCCTCGGCCGCCGCGCCGCGCGCGTCGTCGCCGCGCCGCTCGATGTCGCCAAGCTGCTCTACGACCAGCTCTATGAGAAGAAGCGCTCGATCATCATCGCGTCCGCGACGCTCTCCGTCCGCGACATCGATGCCGGCGATGGATCGGGACTCACACCCTGGCGGCCGCCTCCGGTTCAGATCCGAGACAGCTCACTCGAACCACCTCCCGGCTACGAGGACGACGAACCCTCAGCCGAACCCGCCGGCCGCGTCGCCGAGAAGCCGCATCCGAAGAGCTTCGAGTTCCTCAAGAACCGGCTCGGCCTGTCGCTCTGCACGCCGCAGAAGCTCTCCGAACTGCTGCTCGGCAGCCCCTTCAACTACGACGAACAGTGCCGGCTGCTGGTGCCGACGTTCCTGCCCGAACCCGGCTATCGCGAACGCGAGTTCAACACCGCGTTCACGCAGATGGTCGCTGACCTGGTGCTGCTCAGCCGCGGACGCGCGATGGTGCTCTACACGTCCTACACGGCGCTTGAATCGAGCGCCCAGGTGCTGCGCCCGCTGCTCGCGCCCGAAGGCATCGAGGTTCTCGCGCAGGGCGCCGATGGTTCGCGCGAGTCGCTCCTTGAACGCCTGAAGACCGGCGACCGCACCGTGTTGCTCGGCACTGCCAGCTTCTGGGAAGGCGTCGATGTGCGCGGCGAGGCGCTCTCGCTGTTGATCATCGCGAAGCTGCCGTTCGCGGTCTTCACCGACCCGATCGTGCAGGGCCGCTGCGAGCTGCTCGAGGCCAGCGGCAAAGACGCATTCCTGCACTTCAGCGTCCCGAACGCGATCCTGCGCTTAAGGCAAGGCTTCGGCCGCCTGATCCGCAGCAAGACCGACCGCGGGATCGTGGTGCTCGCCGACAAGCGCGTGCTGACCAAGCGCTACGGAGCGGCCTTCCTGCGCGCGCTGCCGGCGAAGGCGAGAACGATCACCAGCCAGGACCAGCTTCAGCGCGTCACGAAGGAGTTCCTGGACGAGCGGGGGGAGACGAGCAGACGCTGAGGCGCCGCTCTTTCCCTATTACATATACCTGTTTGCGAACGCGATTTTTCCGCGGATTCGCGAGAAAACATGTCAATGTTTGTCGACGATCTTCCAAGTCATATATTCGCATGGTGTTAGGGTTGCAAGTTTTCGACAAAATTTGTCGTGCACGAAGCGCGATACGCAGCGACCAGTGCAAGTGGCAGTGTCTCCAGTGGGCGGGTGGCATTAATTTTGGCACCCGACCGCGGCTTGCGTCCGTTCGGGTGCCATGCCGTCTGGGGCAGTTTCCAGACGCATGCTCGGGCGCGTTGCATTCCAGGATCGCCCGCCTCATCTTGCAAGCCTATGTCTTTTGACTTCTCCTCACCTCGGCGCGAGACAGAGATTCAATTGATGAACGCACGCACGGCTGAAACTGCCGCACGACTGGAAACCGCGCGGCTTGAAGCCGAAGCCGCGAAGGAACGGCGTCACGTTGAAGAACTCGCGCGCGCAGCAGAGGCGGCAGAACGCGAAGCACAACGAGCGCGTGCAGAATCTGAACGCCGAGAAAAGGAAGGAGCACAACGCCGCCTTGAAGAGGAGGCCGAGACGGCACGACTGGAGGGTGAGCGTCTCAAGAAGGAAGCTTGGGAGCGTAACCAGGCTTTACTGAAGGCGCAACAAGACAAGGAACGGGCCGAAGCCGATGCAGCCAGTGCGACGATCAAGGCTAAAGAGGAAGAAGAGCGACGTGCAAAGGAAGACCGAGAGCGAAAACTCGCAATAGAGATCGCGCCGACGTACGTGACGCGAGACGGGCGTAACATCAAAGCGTTGAAGGTCGAAAAAAATGGAGATTTCTACGCCATTACCGACGCGAACAATAAGACGGTGTGGATCTTGCGGGAGGATGTTGTAGAGATCGTCGGATCACGAACCAACATCTCTGATGCCGCTGCGGCAACGCCAGCCTCCACCCCCGCAGCTCCGAAGCGTGAAGATCCTTTTGAGCGTGAGCGCCACGCGGTCACTGTTACTGCGAGAGCACGAGCCGACGCAGAAAGGCAGCTTGCTAAGTGTGAAAGTGCCGTTCGGGTGTACGAAAATCAGATGCAAACCGCTCGCGATGCTCGCAATAAACTGAACGCCATGCAGCCTCAGCCCGCGAACTTCTCTGAATTATCCAATCGCTACGAATCGGAATATCAAAGCGCGGAGCGCAAGCGCGGGGATGCGCGACAAGCAATTTTCGACGCAAGACAGTTGTTACAGCAGGCATTGCGCGAGGAGGAGCAAGCCAAGCGTACGCTCGAAGAAGCGCAAAAGCAGAAGTGATCCTCCGGAACGGGGAAGTGTTTGTTTCAGCCACGTCCGCGATCCGGCGACGGGCGGGTGGCACCGACGTTCTCAGCAACATTGATCGCGGCGACTGATGTTGCTTCAGCTACGTCAGTGACACCCCGACGGCGCAAGCCGCGAACAACGTTTGTCAATAGGTCAGTGCCACCGGCCCCTTCAGCACGCGATGCTGGAACCGGATGCGAGCCGCGATCGGATTACTCCAGAAATCTAAACAGATCGTCCAGAAGCTCAGGATCCTCGAGGAGGTAACGGTGGGGTGCATTGCAGGACCGCACCTCGTCCTCTCTCGCCCTGAGGGTTGCGCTTGAGGCTGTTACCGTTCCGTCGCCCGGCTCACTTCGTGTAAAGCGTATTCCCTGCGCGGTCAATTCCGCGCCTGCCGCTGTGGCATGACTACGGCTGGTATAAAAGCGCACCGGCGGTCCCCGCCACTCAAGAGCGGCATTCACGGCATTCCTCACAGCTTTTCCGCGTGCGAGTTGCAGACGCAAGTGTTCGTAGAGTGCAGTTTCCCTCTTTCCTGCAAAGACGCCCCAGCCTTCGTGCTGCCAGGCTTGCGCGTCCCACAGATCCGGACCGCGATCGCCAAAGACCTTCCCGTTGTCGGGAAGCGCATCGAAGAGCGCCGGCAGCGTGAAGAGCAGCGCCGGATCGAAACGAATCCCGATCGGCGCGAGGCGCAACCCCTCTGTCAGACACTGGAAGCTTTTGAGCGTGCCGCCACGAGGACAGCCGACGAATGCGACACGGTGGACTTTTGCCGCCGCTTCCTCGGATGAGAGCGCCAGGTCCACGAGCAGGCCGCCTGTGCAGTGGGCGACGATGCAGACCGGTTCGGTGCTCCGTAACAACTCAGCGCGCAGGGCCTCCACCCACTGTGTGTGCGAAAAACGCCAGTCATAGGCGAAGATCTGAATTCTATTTCTTGCCCGGCTCAGGAAGCGCGCATAAATCCCTCGCACCATTCGCTCAACCGCGCCGCAGGCCGTGAATGGAGCAGGCAACGGGGATGGCGCGAGCGGAAGTTGCAAGCGGGCCGAACGCCAGCCCAGCGCGGCGGTGAACGACCCCCACACCAATTCCTCGCGGCAACGCAGCTTTGATCCCAGGAGGCCGGGAACCAGCAGGATGGGGTGTAGCATCGGATCGGAAGAGTAGCATAATGAATCGACCGCAACATCCGCACGAAGTATTTTCGGCGCCTATCGAAAACCGGGAGGCGGTTCCTTGAACCGGACGCAGGATGTCATCGTGGTCGGAGCAGGTCCGGCCGGACTCTGCGCCGCGCACTACCTCAAGCAACGGCAGCTTTCCTTTGCGGTGCTTGAGAGGGCCGCCGCGGCCGGCGCCACGTTTTCCGCGCAACCGGCATGGATGCGCCTGCTCTCTCCAGCTCCACTGAATCGCCTTCCGGGTATGGAGCGCCTGCCTGAGGCGTATACCCCTATGCGGCGCTATGGCGAGATGCTCGAAAGGTACGCTCAAACCTTCCCCATTCATTACGAAACGCCGGTCGAGCGCATTGCCACTGAAAACGGAGCCTTCTTTATCGAAACGCCGGGAGGAACCTGGGAGTCTCGGGCAGTGGTAATAGCGGCAGGAATCTTTGGTCATCCGTTTTATCCCGAGATCCAAGGCCTCGATTCAGCTCGCCATATTCACTTCGCCGATCTGAACCGGCATCCCGAGCCGACGGGACAGCGGATTCTGATCATCGGCAACGGCATTTCTGCTTTTGAGACCGCGTTTCGCTGGCGGGAGACGAACGAGGTCTCGATATCCGGCAGAACGCCCAAGCGCTCCTTTCCGCGCTTTCTGCTGGGATTGGATGCGCATTACTTTTTCCGCCCACTGGAAAGCCTCCATCCACGGAAGGATTCACGCTTTCGCGAGGGGATTTTTCGCGAGTGGTACCGTGCCTTGCGGAATTCAATGCTGCCGCCGGTTTCACAGGTGCAAGGTGAGCGCGTCACTTTTTCGGATTGCAATGTCCGTTCGTTTGACCTTATCTTAATGGCCACCGGTTTTCGTCCCGCGGCCGCACGTATCAAGGGGTTGGAAGGACTCTTTGCAGGATGCCGCCCCGAAGTGGACGGTCTGCAAAGCTTGGCGATAGCCAATCTCTATTTTATGGGGATTCCGCTGCTGCGCACTTTTGCCTCCGGATATGTGCGGGGGTTTCCGGCGGATGCCCAAGTCGTTGTGCGACAGATTCATAACGCAGCAAGACGCATGAAGCGATCCACTCTTCGATAGACGTTCCAGGGCTTCATCTATGAACGGTGATCCGGTTGGACTGGCTATTCGACCTTCGCCTTCTCCGGAGACTCTGGAGGAAATACGCCGAAATTTCGGACTCGATCCTGCCCAGCGGCTCCTCAAGACCACACAAAGCCTCTGTCCCACATGCCTGCGCAAGATTCCCGCCGCGGTCTACGAAGACGGTGAGCGCGTGTTGATGAAGAAGTCCTGCCCCGAGCACGGGCTGCAGGTAGCGCTGCTGGAAAACGACCGCCGTTTCTATCATGTGTCGGATCTCGATGCGACCGGGCAGGTGCTTGCGCCCGACGCCATTCTGCCTTCGGGCCGGGCTACCGCTTGCTGTAATGGGGGCGCCGCGCCTTTCAGCGCCAGCGGATGCGATGGCGTGGCCAAACAGGACGCAAATCCGGCCTGTGTCACAGTGGTCGAGGTCACCGACGCCTGCAATCTCGCCTGTCCTGTCTGTGTCAGCGACAGCCGCGGGACCGCGTTCATCTCGGAAGAGCGCTTCGAGGCTCAAGTCAAGGCGCTGCTGGATAAGCGGCCGCTGGACATCGTTCAGCTCAGCGGCGGCGAACCGACGATTCATCCCAGCTTCTGGAAGTTCGTGGACTGGCTCAGCCGCCAGCCGCGCGTGAAGAGCATCCAGGTTCCGACCAACGGCCTCACGCTGGCCAACGAGGAGTTCGCGCGAAAGGCCGTTCCCTATCGCGGGCGTCTGGCCTTCTCGCTGCAGTTGGACGGCATCACCGATCAGACGCATCAGGCCATTCGCGGCGCCCCGCTGCGCACGGCCAAGGAGCTCGCGCTAAAGAATCTAGCCGCACTGGAACTTCCCTTTCAGGCCGTGATGGTGCTGGCCAGGAGTGTGAATGAGGAGGAGATCGCATGGGTACTGGACGCGGCCGTCTCGAACCCACTCATGCGCAGCGTGGTCTTCCAGCCGGTCACTTACTCGGGACGTTATGATCTTCAGGTGGACGGCCTGGAACGCCTCTGCGTCTCAGACATCGTGAAGTTGATCGTGCGGCACGGGCGTGGCCGTTTCGCGGAGCATCATTTTGTTTCCGTTCCGTGCTCGCATCCGATGTGCGCGACCGGAGCGCTGTATCTCCGGAAATTCGGCCGTATTCACAATTTGAATCAGCATGTGGATATGGCGCGCATTCGCGAGCGGATCGCCGGACGCGTACTGCAGCTCAAGCAGGGCGAAGTCAACCAATGTCTCACAGACGGGGCGGCGACCTGGAAACAGCGACTGGCCGCATGGATGTTGCGAAATCTTTACCGTGAGGAAGAGAAGCTGGTGGTCTTCATCAAGCCGTTCATGGACCGCCATTCGTACGATCAGGACCGGGTCGCCTCATGTTGCCACCATATTCTCGACACGCACGGCGTACCGGTCTCCTTCTGTGAATACAACGCAACGGTGCGCACGC
>Ga0196964_10001106_pt1 | contig 14077 bp, 16 predicted proteins | sample S1_10metaG_FD_148615 | JGI IMG/M metagenome (GOLD analysis project Ga0196964, IMG submission 148615) | Soil microbial communities from Anza Borrego desert, Southern California, United States - S1_10 | ecosystem: Environmental > Terrestrial > Soil > Desert | place: USA: California | collected...
AACTGAAAAATTGAATGAAAAAGTTTTAGAAAGTGAAGAGGCAAATTTAAAAAATGAGTTTGCAGTTTCTATAACTGATGGTCAAAATTCCGGTTACAACGGTTACACGGTTACAGACAGTGCCCAAACCCAGGCAAATCAAGGTGTTCTCGCTGTAACTGAAAATTTGGCGAACTCGGTTACAGTAGAAAATCCGGTTACAGCCCAAACTGACGAAGGAATCATTGCCGAGGCTGCATCGGCACTAGCTAGCTGTGATTCGGCGATCGCTCTCCAGCAGTGCCGGGAAATCTACCAACCAGAAATACTGAAGAAAGCTGCTAAGACCCTACCGAAGGAGCAACAACGAAAAATTAGAGCCTGGGTCAAGGAAGCCACAATAGCGATCAAGGTGCTAGCCAACTGTGAAGACGTGATAGCTTCTCCAGATTTCCAAGATCAGGAAGAGGTGCGGCAAGAGCCGAACTTTAAAGTAGGCGATCGCGTACTCCTCAATCGTCCTGGTAAGTCTGCTGTACTGCGGGGTGAGATAGTTGAATTCCAACCACTAGAGCCTTGCCCATACCTCGTCAGATTGGATTCTGTGGACGGCAGCATCATGCAGAACCGCGCTAAGGAAGAATGGCTGAGGCGGGAATAAACAAACGTATTCCCGCAATCATTGCGGGAACGGTGCAACACCACCAACCACAAGCGCCATGAATACAACCCAAATCACCACGCCCACTCAGTTTGATGAGAGAACCATTGATGAGGTCAAGTCAGTGCTGGCGATTGCTGTTTGCTGCAATGACCCCGAACTGCTAGCCCGGTGCCGCGAGGTCTATGAGCCTACACTTTTGAATGTCGCAGCGAAGCGCCTAACGCCAGCGCAACACGCGACAATAATAGGGTGGGTTTTGTCAGCCACCAAAAGGGACTTCCAGCCATGACGCCCAAATGCAAATATTCTTCGTTATATGTGGATAAGCTGCATCGCAAACTTGAATCGCTCAAAGCCGAACGCCTGGAGCTGATAGCAGAACTCCACAGACTTGGCGATGAGAATGCTTACCTAAAATCACGGCTGGCTCAATACAAACCCTCGGCAATCGAGGATCGGGAAGCGTGGTATCACGTCTTTCGGCGGGTGACTCGCTGACCAGTTGCGGAAGGTCTAACCCACTACTCACCAAACAACCCGTTCGTACAATGATGGTACGAATGGTGCAACACCACCACGTCCCGGATGTTGACAGCATCGGGGGATAATTAATTATCGATAGCGTTTGTTAGGATAAATAAAGTACTATTTACCTTGCTATACAATCGTTATAATGGTTCTGCAAAGATAAATCACAGCCAACTTAATTATTACCAGGATTCTAAATGATTGTTGCCAGAGTATTTACTAATTCAAGTAAAGAGCCTTCTTGGGAAAGAAGATATCTCACAAAATATTCGGTTTTACCAAGAATAGGAGAGTATATACAGGTAAAAGAGGAAGAAAAAGAATTATATCAAGTAGTTGCTGTCGCACATTGGTACACAAACGAGAAAGATGAATTGGGGAAAGAGCCAGAGATATTTGCTACTAAAATAGAGCGAACCCCAGAGAACATTGAAGCTCTGTGGTGGGGGTAAATATTGTTATTCATATCGACATTTCCACCGGGCTTTAATTCTGGTGGAATGTCGATATGAATGAAAAACTATTATGAATTTTCTAGCAACTGGATATCCGCAATCATTGCAAGATAATCGCCATCATATGATTTTTCCTCAAGACAGGGAATATCATTTCTCCATCGATAAACACGTAGGCAGAATTTAGCTATGCTGGTAGCCCCAGGCGGATAGATTCTTAGAGTAAAATTAGGTTTATTGAATTTGTGGTATGGATTAAGATATGACCAAAGTTCATAGGGAATACCTTCCTGCACTGGGTCTAAACCGAGTTTTTTTGTAGACATATGTATTAATGCTGCCAAACGATTACAATCCTTATTTGAGAGGCTTATTGGTGCTTGATCCATATGTTGTGTATTACTAAGTTTGCTTCATAACCTGCCAACCTAATTAATTCCCAATTTTGCCACATTTGACGAAAGTGAAGCTGCCTCTAGTCAAGCTGCGATCGCGCCTAGCCTAATGTAAGCCATCGGGAAGTGTGGTATCGGATTTTCCGCAGAGTTACGTGCTGATGCTCCCGTCTAGGAAGCGGAAGCATCAAAGGTGTGATCGCTCTCCCGACCCAAACTATCAGCAACCTCAAAAAGGTAAAATCAGCCCAAAACCTCGCAGCCTATGGAATAGACTGCGATTCATTCTGTTTTTTTACTAACAGCAACTAAATGGCTTTGCCAACTGATAGAACCTCAAACCAATAATCGAGGTTCTATAGGGGACGGAAGCTGAAGAGGTGACAAGCACGCCTTCAGATTTTGCCCCAATTTTCTATACCGACTTTGTTACGAGCTTCTCTAACTTCCTGTAACTTTTCTAAACTACTTCCTACATTGTTGATTAGATTAAGTAGGTGAACATCCATTTCAGCCCAAGGTAGCTCACTCCACCTTGCATCTGCCAAATCGTGGCATTTACCCTTGTGAACGTGCCGGACTTCAGTCATTTCCCCTACATTTGGACGTTCACAATCAATTACTGCTGCTAGACTCGCGTTGTCAATAGCCTTACCGCAAATGTCACAAATTATTACAGGTGCGTACATTCCGTCGTTATTTATAGTTTTTATCATTGCTTTTTGCACACGTAGAGTTTGGTTGAAATTTAAAAATATATTCTCATAATCCTCTACCAATTCGACGTACATCAGAATTCCGTTTTTACTCTGAAAACCACAGACTTAAATTAAGTTTTATAACAATTCCCGCAGATGATGCAGAAATTGGGCAAGTGACATATTTTGTGGTGTGCGATCGCTCCTATTCCCCGTCTCTGTAAATAAATTACAGTAATATTACTATAAGCAATTTACAGTCATGGGATATGAGACGAACCAATGCAGACAAGTGGAATGAAGTTAGGGCGACGTTAGAGGATGAGCAATGGCAACAAAAGAGCGACAGAGCGATCGCTGAACACTGCGGGGTCAGTGCGCCGTTGGTTGGCAAGGTTAGGCGCGAACTGGTAGAGAGTGGCACTGTAAATATTTACACTGAACGCCTAGACCAGAAGGGGCGAAAAGTTCGGGTTGAGAACATTGGCACCAAGCCCAAGAAGGGAAAGCCCCATGTAATCTGCGATGACCTGCACACGCCCACGTATACCACCGACCAATACCAAATCCTGGCAGAAAAGATTCACGAATTAGAGCAAGAGCGCGAGGGGCTGCGAACTGAGATTAAGAAACTAAAACAGCAACTGGAAGATGAAAGCTATCAGCGCCTGCGAGGTGAAATTCGGGAGCTTGAGCAGAATCTAGCAGCCAAACACAAGCAGATGATTGACCAGCGGGACAAACTTTGGAAGGAAATTAAGGATCTAAAAGAACAGCGTGATAAGTTTGAGCGCAGTTATGTCCACGTCGCCAAAGAGCTTAGGGCGATGAAGGAACTATTGCCGGATGATGACGAAGTGCGTTCGCTTCCAGATGCCGCCGAATTACTTCAAAAACTCAGGGGCAAGTCACCGAAGTCTAAGACCAACTTGCGGGATGTTGAGGAGTTGCTGAATTTGATTACTTCCTAGAAGTCAATTTCTGCTAAGTAGTTCTCTGGTTCAAACCATATGAGAATGGTGATTTAAAAATCTATCACTAGGTGCGATCGCAGGCAGGCAACTGTAAATAATTTGCAGTGAACTACCAGCGTACTCAGGTAGTCCACTGATGTACTACTGGCAACCGAGCTTTCTCAGAACCATTGCTGCCAGATCTTCGGGGCTGGGTGATTGAGGCTGTGGGATAGTTTTCTTTAAGCCAGCGGAATATTGCTGAATCTGCTGTTGCAACTCTAGTGGTAGCAAGTGCGGGTTATGCGCCAGATTCTCGGCAGTCTGTTCAGCCATGAGACGTTCAGACGCCATCGTCAGCGCTTGAGCCATCATGCGGTCTGGGTTGATGGCAGTGTACCCGGCAGCGCCTGGGCGTTGTTGCTCTATTAATTCAGCAGTTTCTATGGGCTGCTGGGATAAATCAGATTTTGGAGGTTGGGCGATCGTACTTTGCTGAACTGGTGCGATCGCTGATTGCTGAGGATATGGGAATCCCGCGTCGCTGCCATGCTCCTTTATATAGGAGTAAAGTTCGTCAAGCTTTGTGACCCCATCGGCTTCAACATAACCAGCAGCGCCTTTTCGTTCCTGAAGTGTACTCAGTCCTAGCCTGTTCATCCGGTTAGTTAGGGTGCTTCGGGATATCGTATACCGCGCCTCAAGCTCGTTTAGGTAAAGCCGTTCATAAACTTCCAGGTTGCCTTGAAATTGCAGTTCTTCCATATGTGCCGCGTCTCGCTGCGAGGTGTGCCGTTTCTCGTTACGAGATGTGCCGCGTCTCGTTGCAGAACTCGTAACCCTCGATTTTATATGCAACTCCTTTGGGGCGTCAATCAAAACCTGTTGGTTAAATTAACAAAATATAAAAAGAGTGGATAAACCTATGCGCTACGGAAAAATCAATGTACAGAGGTGGGTTAGTGGTAGATGCAAATGATTGTGATTACCAATCATCAAGGCGTTTGGGCATCGTCTGCCCGTTTTGTTCTGAGGCGGTCTACCTAAAGAAAAGTTTTCAGTATATCCGCGACGGTAAGGAAATCACCGCCAGCGCTGCATTGTGCCACTACCACTCAGACAGCCCCACAGCTCAAGAGTGCGAACTGCGATCGCTTCGGCGCGAGGGTGAGGAGTACATCAAAAGCCTGGAGACTCAAGCCAGGGGTCAACGGCTGGAACTGTACAACAAAAGGCTCTGGGACTTTATTGGTAAAGACATGAGAATTGGTTCACCTATTTGGGCTTAATTTTGTTTAAGATCCGTTATGGCTTATTTTTTATTAAAGTTCACTTTAGCTTCTTTAACAGGTATCGGCTCAGGCTTTCCCTTGAGCCTTCTAAAATGACCGCGCCGAAGGTGTGGAACTGGGGAAATATGAGTTCCTTTAGGAGTATTCTCTAAATGAGTGTAGGTTGTAACAATGTTCTCCCATTCAAATGACCTTGGGTATCTGTAAACTGAATTCTGACCAAATCCTTCAAACCCCGCTTCACATTCACTGATTGATATTTTTCTATAACCATCAGGCTTTTTTTTAAAGGTTAGTAATGTGTTAAAAACTATATTCTGTACAATAGAGTGTTCCCCAAAGGTGACATCAAGAAAATCATTATTAAATGTACAGAATCTAGAACAATGCCCCCCTTTTATATCCATGTGAGAGATTAGCAGCTTTGATTCGTTATCTAAACCATGACCTAGACGAGCTAGAATATCTAAACTATTATCTATATCTTTTGAAACACCTTTTTTCAAAAATCTGACAGCAATGTAGTCAACTTCACTACCAGCAGCAAAGGGAATTAAACCTTTTGGAACTGTTAAAATAAAAGAAGACAGTTTAATATCGTCAGCATTTAAGCGTTGTGGCTCACTGTGGGCATTTTTTAGTAAATCATAAGCATCGTTGTTAATAGAATAAATAGGAGCATTGGAATAATGCCAATCCCTCAATGGTAGATGCATCTGGTATTCTGAAATATCATTTGAAAGAGCAAATCTGTCTACTATATTTACTGAATAGCTAACTATTCCAGACAGCTCCCTCCACTGTATGTGGTTTTTTGGCATTTTGTAATTGTGTTTTTTATAAACTCTTTCCATCTCACTTTTTAAAGCCTTATTTTTTTTCAACTCCAACTTTATAAAAGCATCTCGCTCATTTAAATTTGTAGCCATAAAATCATTAGGTTAGTGTTCAAAAGTTCATGTTTTAATTGGGAGATATGTCCCCTTTAGAAATTATACCTAATCGCCTGCCTAACGCAGTTACCAGTCAAACTCCTCTTTAAAATCAAAGTAAGGAAATAACCATTATCACAGAAATTTTTCAACCAGCGCCTGAGCCACAAGGCTAAGCCATTAATAAATTTTATCTCTGTCAGCTCATTACCATAGAATGCTTTAATCGATTCCTTCTGATTTTAATTCTATTGGGGTCAGTCCTATTTTCTGCCTATATCTATTACAGATTTCAACACCGTTATTGGTTAGTTTAAAAAGTTCACATAAAGAAGGACGCGGTTTGCCTAAAATTTCATTATAATTCTTCTCCATAGCTGTAAACCCATCTTTTAGTATTTCAGCTATCTCAGAGTCAGATATTTGACAATGCAAGCTACTTTGTGTATGGCTAATAGCTTTATCTCTTAACTGTATTAACCTGTCAACAAGTTCATTTTTTTCGCGGGTTACAAATTCTTTATCTTCTTGTAATTGGTTAGTATCAATATCCTGTAAGTCCCAAATTTTATAGTGAGATTTGACTATCCCAATTATCTTTAAAAGACCTAAATTCTGTTTGTTTTGGTCATATGCTCTTGTTAGCCGTAGAGTTCCAGCCTCATAAAGAGCCATAATTAACAAACGAGGTGAGTATTCCTCTAGACTAGCAATTTGAGGTGGGTATTCCTTTAGACTAGCAATTTGAGGTAAGTATTCCTCTCTGTCTTTAAACATCTTTTCACAAATTTTTAAATAAGAATATGATAACCATAAATTTTCTGTAACTTCATTTATCTTGACTTCAAAATCTTTTCTAGAAACAGACATACACATTTTTTATTACACTGTACTATTCTAATTTTAGCTGTTGGATGTGGGTTCCATTCAACTGTGTTTCCCAGCGAGTGGGAAGAGTTCGTCTAGGAGCCTTTACCCAGAGTGGGTTTCAGACGCCAAATCGACGCATCTCTAAAAAGTCTAACATTTACTCCCCAAAATTGAACAAAACACACACCTTAAACCCTTGCTATGTAAGGTATCGACGCATCTCAACGGAAGATATAGGGTTTCAGCGATTTGCTGAGGTGTGTAGATGGGTGTGAAAAATCCCCCAGTTTATCGCTGGGGGATTGGATATTAGATATCGATTTCAGTTACCAGCCCTGTTGTTTACCTAGCACTAATAGGTTTGCCAGCATCTGCTTACCTTTCTCAAAGTTCCTGCCTTCTTGTCCCAAAATTTCCTTAATAATTTTGGAGTCACTTTCACCCATAGCTCGTGCTGAAAGTACCGCTAGATAGTAGGGCTTGAAAGAGGCTGCAAGTGCTGGGTCACTTTCAGGACTTTCAGCACTTTCACTTTCAGCACTTTCAGAGTGACTTTCAGCGGTAACGGTTCGGTAACGGTTTTTGGTAACGCCGTTACCACCCGCCCCGTCTACGTTACCGCTGTTACCAGATTCGTTACCACCGTTACCACTTTCACTTGCAGTAGGTGAAAGTGACTGCATCGCTGCTGCCTTGTACTGTGTCTCTTGCACATGACAGGCGACTGCTAATTGTGTTAGAAAATCCCGCTTTTCTGCTGCGTCCATCGCCTCAATTAGTGGGCTTATCTTCTCTAACTGGTGTCCGCAAGCGACGGCTGAAACTCCACAGACTAAACCCGAAACTAGAGCAATATAACGCAAGCTGACGTGTACTGGATTCTTAGGGTCGTTGGCAGCGAAAGGTGTAGCGCTCCAAATTAATAAACCCCCCAGGCTACTGATACCACCAATGAGCAACAACATTGCCCGGTTCTGTCTTAACTGCTGTTCTGGACTTGAAATTTTAATCATTGTTTTTTACCGTACCCATTGCAAAAGACCACCAATTAATGCAATAGCAACGAGGGAGATAACTAGCCCGATGTATTGGTAGTAACCCAGTCCTAACCATTGAGCTAAAAATTCATCTGCCAACCCCGCGACAATCAACATGATTGAAGCCACTACGCTGATCCAAAATGTGAATGCTGCCATGTTAGGGAACGCCACGGCAGTATAAGAAAACAGTCCTACCGACGAAACACCGATTAAAAAATAGCCACAGAACTGGTAGACTTTGGGCATTGATTTACCTCAATAAGAAGGGGTGGGTTTCACGTACCCACCCTGAACTATTTAGAAATTACCCGCCAAAACTGGCGCGGATGGCATCAATTGCAGCGTTGGCGGCATGGTTTGCCTGTTCAACTTTCTGCGACATGGTTTCGTACTCTGGACGCATCCCATGCAAGGCTTCAGCGAGTTTTGTGTTAGACCGCAGCTTCTGGATTTCGTTCTCAGCCAGCAGTTTCTGATAGCGACGATGGGTGCAATGCACCGTGGTATCGCTGCTATCAATTTCCTTGAGAGCGCGATAGCTTTCTACTGTAGTTTTAGCTAGCGCTTTCTTTTCTTTGGCTAAGGCTGCAAGAGCGGCCGCTTGCCGTGCATTGAAGTACACGGGCTTCTCGACAACTGGAGCGCTGCGGATGCTGGAAAAATCAGCATTGTGAGGGCTAGGAACACCTTTACCTGTAGGTGCAAGTGCGCTTGCCTTGTCGATGTTGTGTCCAGAAATATCACCAGCGTTGTTGTTAGCCAGCTTCCCGCCGAAAATCCTTTGCATCAAAGACATCGGTCTGTTCTCCTTGTTGTTGGTTGGTGTTAATTTCCCAGGTGGGTCAAAGGACAAATTAGAGTTAGTCGTCATTGGCTGTTGCCTCATGTTGGTCATTGCCAGCGATTAAGCCAGCAATATTTGCGCCGAGCAGTGCTGTCGGATCTACAGGCTTCAAGCCCAATTCCGACAGCACAGCGACACATTCAATCGTGGTCATCGGTGGTGCGTTGTTAGTTGCGAGGTTGCGTTGCACCTTCTCATCCAGGCGTCGTTGCAGTCTGGGGGTCAGTGCGTCCGCCAACATATCAATCAACGGCAGATAGCGACTTTCAAGCGCTGAGGGTTCTTGAATGTCGTTCACATTCACTTCTGAATGCGGTTCACATTCACCTGAATGTGCTTCACTTTCACCGCCCTCTTTCAAGGTTGAAAGTGTTTGAATGCCTTGCTCTGTCCAGAATAGGGAGTCGTTCTGCTTTACCCAGTGCAACCCCTCTAGGAGTCGGTTTAGGTTACGGCGCTTCCAGGTGTGGATTGTGCTGATTGAAACTCCCAACAGTTCAGCCGCCTGTGCAGAGGAATAAATGTTGTTTTCTGACATCAACGCCTCCCCTGTAAGTAGCCTAAGAATTTCCCCTCGCAAAGAATGGTTTCTTTCCGGCTGTCAGAGAGTTGCTGCTTGAGTTCTGCGATCGCACTATCCTTGCGCTGGGAATCATCGAGGATGGAATTAATCCCAATGAATGCAACAGCGACGATTGCAAGTCCAGCCAAAACTGCCACACCATCAGTGGAATTTTTGGATTCGTTCATGCTGCCAGTACCTCCCGAATTCTTGATAAAATACGGGTGGCGCGTTCGTTGTCACTGACAAGTTGAAATGCTTCAGCCCATTGCCCCGCGTTCACTAAATCGGCAACAGTTCGCGCATCTGGTAGGGGGACGCCATTACCTGCTAATTGCCCGTCAACGAGACTGACCTCATCGTTGTTTTGTATCAAGCTGTGAACTTGTCCCCATTTTTGGGATATGTTGCAAGTTTGATACAAAATCACCTCAGAATCTGCATTTCTGTAACAAGCTCTGAACATCTGGTCATTTTGACCAGAAGTCGAGGCTTCGTCCAAACTATGAGCGATCGCAGGTTCATTTTGTATCAGGGTGAACTTGTGATCATTTTGATCACAAGTTACTAGCTTGATACAATTTGGGGTTTCCTCATGAGCGATCGCAGCTTCTGCTTGCTGGTTGGCGGCCGCCTGGATTGCATTTATCCAGGTGCTGCGGCATCGCAGATCGCCGTGCTTGCGGATGTCAGTCACGGGGATATTCAGCTCCCTCGCACGCGATCGCAATTCTTTAAGTTTTTGGTTGCCAAGATCAGGCATAAATGAGATGTCCTTCCTACTAGGGTTGGGCAGAAGCCAGTGGGGGAGCGTCCAAACTTTTCCCGCTGGCTTCAATGTTTTGTGCGTATAAGCTAAGATGTCAGAGACGAATCTATTTGCTCATACACATTTTCTAGAGTAACATGGATTTATAAAAGTGAGGATGGTTAAGTAAAAAATAATGTATCCACCTGCTAACACAGCTAACAGGAAGGGTTATGCCAACTAAGGGACATAAGAGCCAACGAGGTAAGCCAGAGTTCTATGAAACTCTAAAGCAGCGATACAACTTGACTCTGACACCAACCGGAGCTGAAGGCTTAGATGCGATCGCTTCCAGCTTAGGGATATCTCGGTCTGAATTGGTTGAGCGCATCGGGCGGGGCATTTACCCTGTCGTCGTTACCTCTGGTAACACCCCGAACCTCGATGCTGATTATGCAATAGAAATGGGAAAGCCCTTAGCCAGCTAATCTCCCTCGCCCATGATGAGTTAGCTGGTCGGGGAATATTCAAGGGGAAAAAACCGAAGGGCGATCGCTCTGCATACCTCCAAAATCAGATCCAATTATGGGAGGGACTGATTGAAAAATTAGATTCAGGGGAATAAGCTTGTACGTCGATTTGGCACACATTTAGCGTTATTCCCGCTTTTTTTAGGGATATTTGCGCTGTATCTAGCATTTCGTGTATTCTCAGATCCAAAGGATTCAAAGCTTTAAGAGATTGACAGGATAGGGTTTTGCATATAGGATGCTCTATCCAAAAAATCGGGAGATGTAATCTCTGATGAAAGCAAAAAAAAGGCAGCACTCGCCGCTGCCCCAAGTTTCAGAAATCTGCGGGGTAGTTTCGCCGCTGCCCCATTACAAAATAAGAGTGCCCTAATTATATGACATACACAACAGCATCTAGCACAGCTAGACAAGCATCGACTCAAGATAAGTGTCCACTCTGTGACCAGCCGGATTACTGCTTCCTAATCAGTGAGCCGGGTGGCGATATCTATAGAATCCTCTGTAGTCGCACTTCATCAGACCAGGCTCCTCTTGGCTGGCGGTACTACGGACAATCCAAAGATAATCGGCAGAAGTTCATCAAAGAAGGCTATCGCCGTCAGCGTAAGAGCAAGAAATTTCCAGCAGCAGTAAGGTTAGATCCACAACCTAAGAAAGATATCCCACAGTGGCAAGATCTACAAGTTCCACTGAACGAGGCACAAAAGGGGCATCTGGTATTACTCAAGCCAGAATTCGCCATTGGTGGGGTGGAAAGACTTTATCGCATAGTTCAGATTAAAGGTTCCGCCAAGGGACTAAAAGCCGTCCTAGAGGCAGAAGTATCGCTCGGTGGCAGGCTTGAAGTTGCTTTTAATAATATAGACTGCGTTGTCTGCTATGACTCCAAAGGACGTGAGCAGTTCATTGAGTATCATTACTCAGAAACCCAGAAAGTAGTCCGCACCCAGTGGACTGACCGCCGAGAAGCTTATTCTGGGAAACAGACCAAAAAGGTGCGTCCCTGGTATCTTACAGAAGCTGGAAAATGGGAAGAAGGTAAGGGCGATTCTGAATGGCCGCTGTATCGACAAGACGAAGCGATCGCATCTATCAAATCTGGAGAAATAGTATTTTCAGTAGCTGGTGAGCAAGCTTGCGAGACTCTTCACACATTAGGTCTAACAGCAGTCTGTCCTCAAGGGGGGGAGCGAAATTACAGACGCATTGGCGAAGCATTATCGCCAACTTTCCAGGAAGTAGCACGGCTACGGGAAGCTGACGCTGACTCTGCCGATGATTCTGAATCTGTAGGAATGGCTGACTGTAAGCCATTCATCGTTAGCTGGGGGGATAATGACCCGACTGGACGGGATACTGGGGAGGCACTTCTAAAAGATTGTTATCGCTACGGGATTCCCGCAGTCGCGATTGACCCTGTTGCACTATGGGATGAAATGCCACATAAAGGAGATGCAAAAGATTGGATCGATTGGTGCCGCAGCCAGGGTATGACTGATGACGAAATCCGATATCGCCTAACAGAAGCCATAGAAGAAGCCATTGACCAGGCGGAAGTTGACGCCCGATATCGCTGGCAACGGAGCCAATGGAATTCTCCAGTATCGCACCAGGGCGAGATTGGATTTTGGAACGAGGATAAAGATGGAAATCGTACCTGGGTTCCTGCCTGCAACTTTGATTTTCAAATAGAGCGGGAGATTAAAGACTCTGATGGTGGTGGCGTGGTTCTCCAAGTTAAACGTTGCTTCGAGGTTGACCAACAACGCATCATCCTAAATTCTTGTGACTACACAGCACCTGATAAATTTACTGATGCACTGAAGCGGAGCCTCGGAACGGGTATCGTTTGCAATCTGAGCAAGTTCCAACTAAATGCTCTGATGCACTCCCGGCTACATGAATACCGCACCAATCGCCAAGGGAAAGTTTACAAACGGATTGACCGCTACGGGCAACAGGAAGACGGTACATGGGTTTTCCGCGATCGACAATTCAAGAAAGATGGAACGCCAACCTCGGAAGATGAATCAGGCTGGGTCTTTAATCCAAACCTCGGAAGGGATGATTTTATCCCATGCCCTGAGCAAGCTGAATACAACCCTGATGCACTAAAGAATTTATATCGAACTAGCAAGGACTTCTTTGGTGCCACAAACATTCACCAAACTCTATACACCATTGGCTGGACTATAGCTGGCATCCATGCCCAGGAAATATTCGCCCATGACGGTTGCTTCCCCTTATTCGATGCTCACGGTGAACCGGGCAGTTGCAAAACTTTAGCTGCTGAAACTGCTTTGAGTCTAATCGGGAAGAACTGGCCACAAGTTGGAATGTTAGCGCGGGTTACGACCTCTGCTTTATATGAGCATGGTTCGCGCACAGGCTCCCTAGCATTCTTCTGGGATGACCCAGAGCGATCGCCTGAAGCGGAAGAACTATTAAAATCTTGGTTCAACTGGAAGCCTCGTAAGGTGCGGGGCAACGAGCAAACCCCACGCAGTCCACTAGGTGCCACAACAAACCATGTCCTTGGTGGAGAGCAGGCAGCGACCTACACCCGGATTGCGAGGGTTGGATTTGAAAAAGCTGCTGGTGGGAATAAAGCAGCATTCCAGGATCTCAAGAAAGCTCAAGAGCAGGCATCAGGTGCATTTCCATTGCTGCTAAAAATTGGTTATGACTCTTCCGCGATCGCATCCATTGAGCTAGAGCTTTTAAATCATCTACCTCAAGCCCATGCCCGAATCGCTCAGTCGATTGCCATCATCATCTGGTACGCCGAGAAGTTTTTAGCTTTGGTCGGTGGCACTGAAGATATCCGCAGTTGGGTTATCAAAAATATTTGTCAAGCCGAGAACGACGCCGACAATTCCGGTGATTCGCTCCAGGACTTCTTAGATAAAGTTAGGGCTTTGGAATCAGAGTCACTCATTGGAGATTGGAATTATAACCCTCGTTACCAAGACGCCAATGGTCAGAGCTGGATCGCGATTCACTACTCTAATGTGTGGCACGTCGTAGATGGCAGGATGAAGTCTGCAACCTACAACCTGAAGGCACTGAAAACTTTGGTTATCAAGGCTGGCGGTCACGTTGATAAGACTGTCCGCTTCGCCAAGTCCCGTGATGAGGTGCTGGCATACTACCGGGCGCTTATCGCACCCAGGACAGATGATGGCGTAGAAGTCGCGCCAAACCCACCAGAGACTAAGCCATGCAAGGCTTGGTTGCTCCCTATCTCTCTATTAGGAAATGACGGAGACGGTAACGACGATGGCGATGGGACGCCACCCTCACCCCCACCGACTACACCTATTACAGATGTTACACAGCCTCACACTAGCCACCCCTCTGTAACCGCTGTAACCGTCTGTAACCAAAAAACGGTTACAGCCTCAAACCCAGATATATCAAGGGATGCAGCACCTCAAACTACCCCTTGTAACCATGTAACTGAAAAATTGAATGAAAAAGTTTTAGAAAGTGAAGAGGCAAATTTAAAAAATGAGTTTGCAGTTTCTATAACTGATGGTCAAAATTCCGGTTACAACGGTTACACGGTTACAGACAGTGCCCAA
>Ga0196964_10001107_pt1 | contig 14069 bp, 5 predicted proteins | sample S1_10metaG_FD_148615 | JGI IMG/M metagenome (GOLD analysis project Ga0196964, IMG submission 148615) | Soil microbial communities from Anza Borrego desert, Southern California, United States - S1_10 | ecosystem: Environmental > Terrestrial > Soil > Desert | place: USA: California | collected...
CCCGGTTCGCGATCGTATCGTGCGCACGTTCTACGACCGGGATGGAAATCTCATTGGCGCGCTCAATCCGGAAGGGGCGCTCAGCCGGTTTATCTACGATGCGGCGGGCAGAAAGGTGCAGGAGATCGCCTATGCGAACCTCACCGATCCAGCCCAGCGCGCGTCCGGCACGTTTGACGCGTTGCTCGCGTCGTTTGCGGCGGACCCCGCGCACGATGTGTCGACGCGTTATGTCTACGACGGCCAGGGGCTGCTTCGATACACGATCGATGCGCTCAGCCGCGTCACGGAATATGTCTACGCCGCGCCTGATTTGCGCACCAACGGCAAGGCGCGCATGACGATCGTCTACGCAACGCCGCTCGGCGTTCCAGCAAATTACGCCTATGCCACCATCAAAAGCGCCGTCGCCTCCCTCAGCAACGCGTTGGATCGCGTCTCCTACGCTGTTTACAACGAACGCGACCAACTGGTTTACTCGATAGACGCTCTCGGCGCCGTCATCGGTTTTGCGTATGACGCCTCGGGGCGCCTCATCAAGACAACCCAATTCGCCGACATCTACAATGTCGCCGGCCTCGGCACAGATTGGAAAGCGAGCGTCGACGATTGGGCTGACGATCATCTCGCCGGGGCGCGCATCACGCGCACCTATTACAGCGAGCGCGGCGAGATTCTCTACGTTGTCGACGCAGAAGGTTATGTGACCCGCCGCGACTACGATCAGGAGGGGCGCCTTAGCTTCGACTACAGATACGAACTCAACAATTTGGGCGTTACCGACCAGACGACGCTGAGCCAAATTCATAACGCCAACAAGGGCGCCAGCGTCCTCACCACGTACCAATACGACAAACTCGGTCGACTAGTCGATGTCTATGACGGCATTGGCGTGCGCCGAACCAAGTCTTATCGCGCCAACGGCCTGCTGGCCCTCGAAATCGTATCATACGCACAGGGCGCCGACGAGCAGCGCATCGAATACATCTACGACCAAGCCGGAAAGTTGGTCATCACGCGCGAACACACGAGTGAAGCGTCCAACGCAACCGCCATGGGGGCGACCCAAACGGTGCTGATGAGCGGCCAGAAGCTCGTTTCGGCCAATACCCAATATCGCGCTGTGCTCAGCCGAGACGGCGCGTTGCGCGTGTACCATAAAGGCGAATTGATCTGGACCAGCGGATCTCAGGAAGAGTGGAGCGGCGCCGATTATCGCCTCGCCGCCGAGAGCAACGGCAGGCTCGTGATCTACCGCCAGGTCACGGGCCAAGCCGATGTCCAAATCTGGTCTTCGCCGGCGACCGGATATTCCGGCGCGACCTACTTCGAGATGAAGGACAATGGAAACTTCGTCCTGCACGGAGGAACATCGCCCACCCAGAATGAAATCTGGTCGACGCAGACCACGAACCAGGTCGCAACGAACCCGGACGCGGCCTACGAACTCGACACCGTCTACACCTATGATGGACTGGGCAATGTCCTGACCATCAAGGACAAGCGCAACAACATAACGAGCTTTGAGTACGACAGGGCAGGGCGTGTAACCAAGAGCATCAACCCGGCCTCGCTTGGCGGCTTCACCAGCTTCCAATACGACGCGTTTGGACGGGGCGTGAAGACAATTGATGCGCTCGGCGGCGAGACGTTCTCGTATTTCGATCGCCTGAGCCGCGTCATCCTACACATTGCCGCGCACGTTGAGGGTCAGGGGTACGCGGTCGCTACTGCCTACAATGCGTTCGGCGAAGCAGCGAGCGTCACACGCCACGCGACACCGATAACGGCTCCGGCTGTTGGCGCCCCGCCCACGCCCGCGACCGCCGCCGCCGACGAAGTGACAAGCTTCACCTACGACAAGATCGGCCGGACGCTTACGCGCACCAACGCCGAAGGCGGCGTCGCGGCTTATCAGTACGACGCCTTCGGGCGACTGGTGAAGTCGACCGATGAGCGCGGCAATCCAAGCTACTTCTACTATGACGATCTCGGCCGGGTAGAGCTGGCGATCGACGCCGAAGGCCACGCCACAGAGACGAAGTACACGCCCTGGGGCTATGTCGAACACGTAACGCGCCACGCCGAGACGGCGAGCGGTTACTCCGTCACCACGCGTCCTAGTCTTGTGTACGCGCAGGGCGTGGATGCGCGCACTTCGTTCACCTACGACGCCGCGGGCCGCTTGCTCTCCCAGACCGACGCCGAAGGGGGCGTCACGACTTATGCCTACGATCGGCGCGGCAACGTCGTGAAGATCACCAACGCGCTGGGGGGCGTGACCGAGCGCAGCTACGATAAAGCCGATCGCGTCATCAGCGAGACCGTGTGGTTCGGGACCTATAACGATCCGAACGCCCAGAAGGCGACCACCACTTTTCAGTACGACAAGAACGGCAATCTCACCAAAAAGGTCGAAGCCGGCATGCGCACGACGCTCTATGCGTACGATGCGCTGGACCGCCTCACGCAGATAACGCATGACGCGTTCCAGGCCGCCACAAGCGCGACGTCTGGAACGAGCAGCACGGCGCCGACCGAAACCTTTGTCTATGATCTCAACGGCAACGTCATCGAGCGCGTGGCGGCGGGCTCGCGGACGCTCTATTGGCGCGATAAACTCGGGCGCGTCACGCACGAGCTGAGCCCGGCCGGGACGCTGAAGCGCCACTTCTACGACGCCGCGGGCAACGTCATCGAGACGCGCGTGTTCGCCAGCGTCGTCGCGCATCCGCAGAATCCGGGCGGCGATCCGCCCACGGAGCCTTCTGCGTATCGCGCGACCATGTACGACTACGACCGGCTCAATCGCGTCATCGAGGTGCGCGCGCCGAGCGCCAAGCATGCGACGTTCGCCACTGGCACATTGGCGGTCGCCGACGCCGTCGCAATCACCAGCTATCTCTACGACGCCATGGGCAATGTCGTGCGCACGACCGACGCCAATGGCGGCCAGACCTTCGCCTATTACGACAAGCTGGGGCGCAAGCTCACGCAGATCGACGCCGCCAATTATCGCACCGACTGGATCTACGATAGCGACGGCAACGTCGAGAAAGAGACGCGCTACGCCAATGTTGCGGTCTGGGGAGCAGAGGGACCGAACATCACCACGCCGGCGTCCGTCACGCCCAATCCGGGTCAGGACCGCGTCACCAGTTTCACCTACGACCTGATGGGCCGCCGCCTCACCGAGACGCGCGAAAAAGTGCTCATCCACAACACGGCAAGCCCCGGCGCTCACATAGAAGCGGCCTTCGTCACGATCAGCTACACCTACAACGCCCTGGGCCAGGTCGAGACCAAGACGGAATCCACCGGCGACAGGATCAGGTACGGCTACGACAAGGCCGGCCGCCTCACCCTCGAGCAGCGCTTGCGTGCCGATAGCGCCAATCCGGCCAACGATCTCTACGCCTATCTCGATTTCGCCGGGGCCCAGGTCACGCCGACGCTGGAATATGCCTATGACGGCCTCGGCAACCTCACGCAGACGCGCCAGTTCGGCAACGCCAACGCCGCCGAGCGCGTCACGACCTACGCCTATGACGCCACTACAGGCTGGCGCCTCAAAAGCGTGACCGACGCCGAAGGCTTCAAGCGTTCTTACGTCTACGACGTCGCCGGCCGCGTCGTGCGCGAGGAATACAACCGGCTCGATTTCACCGCTGGCGCCGTCGCCAACGAGGGCGTTGGCTACGATTATGACGCCGAAGGGCGCGTCACCAAACAGGGCTTCCTGCGCAAGATTTCAGGCGCCTGGACGCGCAGCAGTCTCGACGCCGCGAACAACGAAACCATCGACACCACGCACACGCTCTACAACGTGTTCGGCGAAGTGATCGGGCGCGGGCTGAACCTCGCGCCCGCGAACGTCGGTAACGCCGCGTACTACAGCGAGAAGTTCGAATACGACAATGCCGGGCGCCTCGCGCGCACCAATGCCGGCGACGGGGTGTGGAAGCTCTTCCTCTACGACAAGGCCGGCAACCAGACGCTGATGATCCAATCGGCCGGCGCCGATTTTTCCGCCGCGGCGCTCGATACAGTAGACGAGGTGCTGGCGCTTTGGTCGAGCCACGCGGCCATCGCCACGACAAATGTCGCCGGCGTCGTCGCCACGATCACCAAATACGACGCGCGTAACCAGGCCGTTCTCGTGCTGGAGCCCCAGCGCCAGCTCACCAGCTCGGCCTCCGCGGACCTGCGCACCTCGCGCGCCTACAACGCCTTCGGCGACGTCATCCGCGAAACCAACGCCAACGGCCATGACGCCGGCGGCAATCCGATCGCGAGCGCGAGCATCGAATACGCCTACAACACAATGGGCCGCCTCATCCAAACCACCAGCCCGGCGGTCGAGGCGCGCGGCGATAATGGCAATTGGATCACCGGCTACACCGCCGCCGGCGCGCCGAACGCTTCATCCACGACTGCAACGACATTCCGCCCGATCGAGCATCGCTATTACGATCTCTCTGGACGCCTCGTCGCGTCGCGCGACGCCAACGGCAACCTCACTAAGCTCTCGCTGCTGGCTGGGACGGGCTACGGCGGATCGGAAGCACTGGTGCGCGTCGTCACCACGGCCGATAATGCATCGGTTACGACCGACTTCGATATTCACGGCAACGCGCGCAAGATCACCGATCAACTCTCGCGCGTCACCACGCAGAGCTTCGATAAGCTGGGGCGCCTCACGCAGGTCGATCGGCCCGGAGCGCCTGCCAATCATCTCATCGAATACTACGCCTATGACGGGGTGGGCCAGCGTAGGCAGCGTTGGAACAACCTGCTCGGCGTCGCCAACGCAGAGAGCACAACGTACGATCAACAGGGGCGCATTCTGCAGCACGTCGCCATGGGCGGCGACACGACGACTTACGCGTATGGCTGGTCTTCGGCCATCGCCACCAGCGGCATGGGAACGTTCGGCGGCTGGACGCAAACGACGACCTACGCCAACCAGAAGCAGCTGATCGACAAGAGCGACATGTTCGGGCGCGCCGTGCAGCACACGGACATGTCCAGCCTCGTCAGCGATCTCAGCTACGACAAAGCGGGCCGGCTTATCCAGCGCACCGGCGGCGACGCGCTCAATCACACCTATTTCAACACCGGGCGCCTCGCCACGCTCTTCGCCACGACGGGCGCCGTAACGCGCACCGGCGCATTCGGCTACGACAAGGTCGGCAATCTCATCAGCGAGACGCTGGTCTCCGGCGCGCAGCAATTGAAGAACATGACGGCGAGCTACGATGCGCTCGGCCGCATGACGAGCTGGGACGAACTCGGCAGCGCAAATATGCCGGCGGCCTCGGTCGATTACGCCTACGACGCCAACGGCAACATTCGCCGCGCAAGCGCAAGCTATCACCTGCTTGACGCCCAAGGCGCGGCGTCGGCCAGCGCGATCACACGCGATCAATGGTATCGCTTCGACAAGCTGAACCGGGTCGTGCTGCAGGCGGGGACCCTGTCCGCCGGTCAGATCTCAGGCCGGATCATCGCCTATAATGACGCCGGCGAGCGCGTGACCGAGATCTCCGGCTTCTGGGCCAGCGAGATCGTGGAGGAGCCTTGGTTCAATCCGCAGACCGGCATGTGGGAGATCAGCGAACACGAAGTCGAATTCATGAACGAGCGGCGCGAGGATTTTTCCTACGACGCGAACGGCCGGCTTTCACAAGTGCGCATCGCCTACGGCGCGTACGATCCGATCACCGGCGGCAACACGCCGCCCTCCGGGCCGGGCGCTGTTCGCGCCGACTACACCTACGATCTCATGGGTCGCATCATTCTGCAGCGCGACTATCAGTATGGAACGGTCGTCGCCTACAGCCGCGAGGTTGTGTACAATTCCAAGAGCCAGATCGTCAGCGAGGAGACGAACACCAAGCGCGGCTCTGACATCTTCACCACGGAAACGGCGTTCGCCTACGGCGCAGGAACAAGCTACGCGCTGGGCGCTGCGCTGACGGTGACGACCGTCAATTACCTGAACAACAACGAGCAGGACACTTCGCTCACCACCAATTCCTACGCCTGGGCCGACGGCGCGATCCAGACGCAGATCACGCACAACCCCGACATCGACCAGAGCGACACCGATCCTTCGATCTACAGCTACATCACGGTCGGCGGGCAAAAGCAGCTGACGACCGTGCAGATCTTCGACAACCGCACGCGCACGGTGACGTGGCGCAACGATCTTCATGGCCAAGCGATCAAGCGCGACGAGCAGGACAACCTTTCCAACGGCGATCCGCACGAAATCTGGTATCGCTTCGGCGGCAAGCAGATGGGCGCCATCGGCAATAATGGCGAGTTCGGCGTAAGCATCGCGCCGGGCCCTGCCGGCACGGAGCGTCTCGACAAGAGCTACGACGCTTCGATTCAAGCGCGCACGGCCGAAGAGGACACAGGGCCGTTCCGGTATGGCCGCTGGACTCCCATCGTCCGCGCCAATTTCGATCAGTCGCTCGCGCCGATCAATTCGTTCACGTCAGGCGCGAGCGGGGGCGGCGCATACGTCGTGCGCGACGGCGACACGCTCGCCTCCATCGCAGCATCGCTTTGGGGCGATGCGTCGCTCTGGTGGAAGCTCGCCGAAGCCAACGGCCTCTCGGCCGGCATGACGCTGGTCGAAGGCCAATCGCTCATTACGCCTGCGGGCGTGGCGAAATCCACGCACAACGCGAACACGTTCAAGCCCTACGATTCGCTCGAAGCGTTGGGCAACACGTCGCCAACAGCGCCGAACCCGCGCCCGGACAAGATGGGCAAATGCGCCACCTTCGGCATGGTGCTGATGGCGGTGGTGGCCGTCGTCGTCGCAACCAAGCTCGGCCCGCATGTGCTGAGGTTCTTCGGCAATTTGCTTGCGTCGACACCAGCCCAACTGGCCGCGGTGAACACAGTCGCAGCTGGCGGGACCGCCACGTTCAGTTCGCTCGGCGCCGGCGGCACGGCTGCGGTCGTTGCGGGCGGCGCAACGACCGGCGTCGCCAGCTCGGTCGCCAGCCAAGCCGTCGGCCTCGCTACCGGCGTGCAAGAGAAATTCTCCTGGAACGCCATTGCGCTCGCCGCGCTCAGCGGCGGCGTCGGCGCAGGTCTCGGCGCGGGCGGCGTTGGCGGCGCGGGCTGGGAGGGCGCAGCTCTGCGCGGCGCGGTGGGCAGCGTCATCACACAAGGCGTCGGCGACGCGCTCGGCTTGCAGAAAGGCTTCTCCTGGGCAGCAGTGGCTGCATCGGCCGTCGGCGCCGGCATCGGCGAGCGCTTGCAGCAAGCCGGCGCGGCCTTGGAGACGCAAATCACCGCCGCCTCCATCGCCAACGCCGCAACACGTTCGCTGATCGAAGGCTCCGACTTCGGCGACAACATGCTGGCGGCGCTGCCGGATATGATAGGCGCGATGCTGGGCAATGCTCTCGTCGGCGCTTGGGATAGCGTTGGCGCGGATGAGCCAATAACCGTCGACGCGATCGCAGTCGAGGATCTGCCGCCTTCGAAGCCTGTGCCGCTGGACCCGATCACACCGTTGTCCTCGTTGCCCCGCGTCAATCCGCGCGCAGCAGGCGATATCTGGGGTTTGGGCGAGAGATGGGTGCTGGGCAGTGCCCAAGGAAACAACCTTGAGGGAAGCAACCGCGCCAAGGTCAGTGCAAATTGGTGGGAGCTGCCTTCGAGAGATGCGCTCTATCCGAGGCCGGCCGTCACGCGCCTGATCGAGTCCGGCGACATTGGCGAGCCCATCACCGATCCCTTGCCGGCGCCTCTGAGGCGCGCGCTAGCGGCGCAGGGCGTGCGCGACGGCATCATTGACGGCGCTCAGCGTTATGCCGGCGTCTTCGTCGAAGGCGGGCAATCGGTCGCCAACCTGATGTTCGGCGCGAGCTTCGACCTGCTCTACGGAGGCAATACACCAGAGTTGGCGCCAAGCCTCCTTAGAGAAATCGACCGCAACATTCAGTTCGCGACCAACGGCTTGCCGGCGCTGGCCACAGCCGGAGGCGTCTTCCTGCTGAAGCATCCCGAAGTGTTGGCTGGCCCGCTCGGCCTCTCATACGCCATGGGCTCTGAAGGCGTGGAGGCCGGCATTGCGCGAGCGAACGCCTTCATAGCTCAAGACGCCGTCGATCCATACGGCGCCCACCGAGCGCTTGCGAGCGACGCCACTTATGGGGGCCTGACCGTCGCTTCGATAGTCGTGGCGCCGGAGGCGCTGGTCCTGAAAGCTCCATCCGTTGTGACGCGGCTATCACCAGTGCGAAACGCCGACATTCTCATCGCAAGGTTTGGTGATACCGAACTCGATCTTGATCTTTCTGCTTTCGGTACGGCCGCTGGAAACTTGCGAGTCACGAGAGGTTATCCGGCAAGAGCTGTTCGATCGGAGGATGGCGACGGCTTTGACTTAATTCTGCGCTACAGGACCGGTTGGACGGCGTCGCAGCGGGCGGCGGCGGCGGCCAAGGTCCAAATCCTGAACGATACCGACACCGTCGTCACATTGGTGCAGCGATCTTCAACCTCGGCTTCCAGGCGATACAAGGCAGCAGGTGGAATTGTACCTGCCGCTAACGATGTGGACCACGTCGTTGACCTGCAGCTGGGGGGCTCTGACACGCTCTCAAACATGCTGCCGCTAAACTCTAGCGTAAACCGAAGCCTTGGTAGCCAAATTGGAAACGTGATAAGGGACATGCCGCCAGGCACACGAATAAAACGAGTCACGATCGAGGATCGCTAATGTTTGAGGCTTTCCAACGAAACTACTCTCGGGATACCTGGACAGGTTCGAGGAGCGGGAAGACGTCGATCGACCCAATTGGCGAATTGCATGAGCTTTTTGAGGTGTTCGGCGGCGCCTCGTTTAGGGACGGTCTGTACCGTGTTGTCCATCCTGCAGATTTCGTTCGTTGGCAAGAGCGTGTGCTGTTGCCATTTCCGGAATTCAACGGGCGCGCAGCCTGTTTTGGATTCGACTGGCTGGGAAGAGTGTTCGCCCTCGACTCGGGGAGGCTGGAAGGTGGCCGTCCCGCTGTTCTCATGTTTGAGCCCGGAACGGGTCAGGCGCTCGAGGTTCCCGCGAACATTGAGACCTTTCATGAGCATGAGTTGGCGGAGCAACACGATGCGGCGGTTGCCAGTGCCTTCTATCATTTGTGGCGAGCAAGCGGGGGAGCCGCGCCAGGTTACGATGAGTGCATAGGTTACAAGAAGCCGCTTTTTCTAGGGGGCGTCGATGGCGTCGAGAATGTCGAGCTCTCTGATCTCGATGTGTATTGGCATCTCATGGGCCAACTGATCGCAAAGGCCAGAAATCTGCCGCTGGGAACACGTATTCGGATAGAGGGGCAGTAGCGATCCGTCGTCGGCTCGAGCCAGCTCAGCTCCGTGTCCCTTCCGAAAACTCATTTTTCTCGGCTTCTGAAGTAGCGCCGATGCAGCCCGGCCAGCACGCGGCGTGAAATGATGCGGCCTTTGGCTTCGATCGGTTTTGAGCGAGGCGAATCCTTGCCGAGTGCGAGGTGTGTGCGGTCGCGGTTATAGTATTCGGCGTACGCCCGGAGCACGCAGCGCAAATGCGCGGCGTTCAGGATGATCTGATGGTCCAAGCATTCTCGCCGGATCGTGACTATGAGGCGCTCAACATGGCCGTTCTGCCACGGCGAGCCCGGCTCGGTAGGCCGATCGCGCACGCCGATCGCGCGTAGCGCTTGACGAAAGGCGGCGCCGTAAAGCCCGTCGTTGTCGCGGACGAGATAAAGCGGCGCTGGATTGCGGCCGAACGCTTGCACGATTTGGCCGGCAGTCCACAAGGCGGTCGGATGCCTGGTCGTCTCGATGTGAAGAATGCGCCGCCGGCCATGGCCCAGCACGATGAAGGCATAGAGCCTGGCGAACGTGAGGCTTGAGCGCGCACAACGCGAACACGTTCAAGCCCTACGATCCGCTCGAAGCGTTGGGCAACACGTCGCCAACAGCGCCAAACCCGCGCCCGGACAAAATGGGCAAATGCGCCACCTTCGGCATGGTGCTGATGGCGGTGGTGGCCGTCGTCGTCGCAACCAAGCTCGGCCCGCATGCTGCGAAGTTCTTCGCGCAGATGTTTGGCGCGTCAACTGAAGCCGCGGCGGCCGCGGCGCTTGTCGCCAAAGGCACGCCGGTCGCCGAAGCGCTGACGGCAACGGGCGCGACAGCGCTCGGTACGGCAGGAACAGCGGGCGTAGTTGTTGGCGGCGCAGCATCGGCGGCGGCCGGCAGCGTCGCCTCTCAAGCTGCCGGCATCGCGACAGGCGTGCAGGAGAAATTCTCCTGGAACGCGGTTGCGCTCGCCGCGCTCGGCGCGGGCATTGGCGCCGGTCTCGGCGTCACCGGCATTGGCGGCGCTGGCTGGCCGGGCGCGGCGGCGCGCGGCGCGCTCGGCAGCGTCATCACGCAAGGCGTCGGCGATGCGCTCGGCTTGCAGAAAGGCTTCTCCTGGGCCGCAGTGGCTGCATCGGCTGTCGGCGCCGGCATCGGCGAGCGCCTGCAGCAAGCCGGCGCGGCCTTGGAGACGCAGATCACCGCCGCCTCCATCGCCAACGCCGCCACCCGTTCGTTGATCGACGGCTCCGACTTCGGCGACAACATGCTGGCGGCGCTGCCGGATATGATAGGCGCGATGCTGGGCAATGCTCTCGTCGGCGCTTGGGATAGCGTTGGCGGAAATGAGCGGGAGCCGATAACGATCGACGCTGCACCGCTCGAAGACCTGCCGCCGTACACGCCCGTGCCGTTGCAGCCGCTAATCGACTTGTCGTCGCTGCCGCGCGTCAACCCAACGACCGCGGAAAAGTTGGGCGACAAGCGCGATGTGCAAGCCGAGACACGCGCCGCGCAGGCGGCCGCGAGAAGGCAAGCACTGGCTCAGGCAGTTCGAGTGGCCGGCCGAGGAGGAGCGATCGCTGTTGCGTTGTGGCCCTACGATCTGGGCGGTAGCGATCGCGACGTCATCACACTTTCAGGCATTGAGGACTTTCGCCTGACGAAGCATCCCCATGATTACATGTGGGACGTGGAGCAGTGGGTAGGCGGCCGCTCCGATGAGGAATTGATGGGCCGGGGCCATTGGGTGCGCACCCGTGGCAGATACGTGCACCGGGATGGCGCCCTTGTGCTTGATGAGACGACCGTGTCAGCTCGGATCGCTGAGCGGCTTCCCAACACGATCATGCTGAATGAGCGCGAGGGGCGTGATGGCCTGCGGCGCGGATTCGGCGTTAGCGTCGAGAACGACGATGAACGACAAATCCTGAATGAGGGGATCGGGCAGGGTTGGGACTCGGATCGTATCAATCGAGAAATCGCGGCCCATCGCAGTTCGTTTGGCGCCGCGACATCGCTCTCCGGCGGACGGTCGGTCTGGGATCTTGGATGGGCGGCGCGGGGCATTGAACTCGAGACTCGCGTGCTAGGCACTTACGCAGACAACCCACTTCGTACGCCGCCTTGGTATAAGAGAGTTGATGAGTTTAATCATGCAACGGGGCATGCCGTGAGCGTGAAAAGCATCAACCTAAACGCGCCAAGCTATCACGATATCAACCAACTGGACCGGCAGTTGACGAACCACGTCAATAGTGTGTTTGAATTCGACGGTTGGTTGCAGCCCTCAACAGGATATGAAATCCGCCCCGGAGTGATAAGGTCGCGAGAGCTAATTATCGTAGTACCTAATGCAGGAACCACGGCACAGCAGGCGGCAATGGCACGGGCGGTCCAGTATGGCGCCGACAACGGCGTCGCTGTCCGCTACCGGGAGGAACGTGAGTGAAGGAGCCATCCGTGAAGCATGCTGGAATCTACTGGAGAGCTGGCAAGTTGTTTGTCCACAGCAAGCACGGGATGGCCTCGGGCCTCCGCGCACAGGACGATTCTGTCGCTGTGACGGAAGGGGACCTCGAAGGAATTGGTGCAGCCATAAGGTCAAAGCTTGAGAGTTATCTCGACGGAGCCCCTGTCCCGCGTTGGGATCTTATGAGAGGGGATCAGTATCCCAAGCTCCATGCGGCAGCTGCAGTTCGCTCCTCGGCTGAGTTCACAAAGGGGGCAAAATACGTCAGCGCGCAGCTTGAGAACGGACAAATTACGTTGATCCCATGGAAAAATGAAAGAGGGCGTGAAGGGTTCTCTCCTCTAAGAGGTCGGGATCATAGCATCTCCGAGCAGTCATCTGATTTTGAACTCGGTACCGCGGTGATGGCGGCCGTCGGTGACGCGGAGTAAGCGATCAAGCGCGACGAGCAGGACGGCCTTTCCAACGGCGATCCGCACGAAATCTGGCATCGCTTCTCGGGCCGCCAGATCGGCTAAGTCGGCAACAACGGCACGCTCGACACCGACTACGCCACCTCCATCGCCAACCGCACCGCGCAGGGCAATTCGTACGCCTTCTTCAACGGCCAGCACTCCGCGCCGCTGCACGCCGACTTCGATCTCGCCTACGACAGCACCAACTCGTACACGCAAGGCTCCAACACCGGCATCTACACCGTCCAAGCCGGCGACACGCTCAGCAGTATCGCGGCGGCGCTCTGGGGCGACGCCTCGCTCTGGTGGAAGCTCGCGGAAGTCAACGGCCTGACGGCCGAGAGCACGCTCCCTGAAGGCCTGCCGCTCATCATCCCCGCCGGCGTCATCGTCCACCACAACAACGCGCAGACCTATCAGCCCTACGACCCGCTCGAAGTGCTGGGCAATACGAGCCCGACTGCGCCGAAGCCGGCAGCGAAAGGAAAGAACTGCGGCGGCGCGCAGATCATTCTCGCGATGATCGCAATCGCCGTCGTGATCTACATGGGCCCGCACGCGATCCGGTACTTCGGCAACATGCTTGCATCGACGCCGGTGCAGTTGGCTGCGGTGAAGACAATCGCGGCAGGCGGCGTCGCAGGTTTTACTTCGCTCGGCGTTGGCGGCACGGCAGCCGTTGTGGCGGGCGGCGCCGTTGCCGGTGCCGCGGGTTCGATCGTCAGCCAAGGCATCGGCTATGCGACCGGCATCCAGGAGAAGTTTTCCTGGAACGCGGTCGCCATGGCGGCGATCGGCGGGGGCGTCGGCGCTGGCTTGAAAATCCTGGGCGCAGGGTCATCGTCCGTCGGCCGCGCGCTCAGCAACGATGCTGTACGCGGCGCCGCCAGCAGCGCGATCACGCAGGCGATCGGCAAAGCGCTCGGCGCGCAGGATAAATTCTCCTGGGCCGCTGTTGCCGCGGCGGGCGTGGGCGCCTGGGCCGGCAATGCGGCCGGCGGGGCGTTCCGCGGCATCGGCTCCGATCTCGCCTACAGCACGATCAAACACACTGCCGACGCCATCGCGAGCGCCGCAGCGCTCACTCTGATCGAAGGCACAGACTTCGGCGACAACGTGCTCGCGGCGCTCCCCAGCGTGATCAGCTCGGTCGTCGGCGACATGATCTCGATTGAGATGAGACCGGAGGCTGATGAACCGGAGCCGGACGCGCCGACAGCCGACGAATTGCCGTATGGCGCCAGAACCGAGCTCGGTTTCGGCGAATATGGCGTCGACCCTCCCCGCAGTTCCAGAGACTGGATGATGACGCGGCTGCGTTACTTCAATAGTCCAGAGGCGGGCGGATCGCGGCGCAGTGGCTGGAGCAGGTTTTGGGCGGGCGTAGGCGATGCTCTCGAGAGCGTCGGCGATTTCATCAGTGATCTTACCGGCTGGAACGACGGTCAAGTCGGTCTGAACGCGCAGCGTTCGCAAGGGCTAAGCGACGCACTGGAAGAGGTTCGCGTAAACGCCCAACGCATTCCACGCGAGGTGAATGCATTTCTCGTGGCCTGGGACGGGGAAGGTCGAGCCGACTTGCCGATCCTGGAGCATCACCCCGGGGCGAATGCTGGCATTCACACCCGCCGCTGGTTTGAGCATAACCGGCCCATCCTTCGAACATTAGGGGCGGTGCAGGGCGTCGCCGGTGTTTTTGAGGCCGTCGGTGGCATTGCGCTAGTCGGCGGTGGTGCAGCGACCAGCGAGATTGGCGTTGGAATTCCGATTGC
>Ga0196964_10001108_pt1 | contig 14069 bp, 10 predicted proteins | sample S1_10metaG_FD_148615 | JGI IMG/M metagenome (GOLD analysis project Ga0196964, IMG submission 148615) | Soil microbial communities from Anza Borrego desert, Southern California, United States - S1_10 | ecosystem: Environmental > Terrestrial > Soil > Desert | place: USA: California | collected...
CGCGCAACTTCCGCACGTGCCGTGGCAGCGCTTTCTCGAAGCACAGGAACGCACGCTGGCGCGCGGCGATCTGAGCGTCAACAGCGCCTGGCCCGAGCCGCTCGCTGATGCATTGCGCGCGCAGTACGGCGCGAAGGCGGCGGAACTCGATGAGGCGCTCGCGCAGGAGCCGCCGCAGACGCTGCGGGCAAACACTTTGAAGTGCTCGCGGCAGAATCTGCTCGCGCGGCTGATCAAGCACGGATTGAAGGCGCGAGCGAGCGCGCTCGCGCCGGCCGGAATCGTGATCGAGGAACACGCGGATGTGTTCTCGCTGCGCGAGTTCAAAGATGGCTGGTTCGAACTTCAGGACGAGGCCAGCCAGCTTGTCGCGGAGTTGCTTGGCCCGGCGAAGCCGGACCTGTGGGTTGACTATTGCGCCGGCGCAGGCGGAAAGACGCTGGCGATGGCGGCAATGCTCGCGAACCGCGGACAGATCATTGCATGCGACACGTCCAGGCGGCGCGTTCAGGAATTGACGCGCCGCGTGAAACGCGCCGGCGCGGGCAACGTGCAGAGCGTCGAGTTCCGCGACGACGCGGACGCGCTCGCCGTGTACCATGGTAAAGCCGCGCGCGTCCTGGTCGACGGGCCCTGCAGCGGCACGGGCGCCCTGCGGCGCAAGCCGGACATTCGGCTGCGCTTCTCTGGCGATGAGCTGACGCGGTTTCCGAGGATGCAGCTCGAGATCCTTGAAGCGGCGACAAAACTGTGCGCGCCGGGCGGACGGCTCGTCTACGCGACGTGCTCGGTGCTCCGCGAAGAGAACGAAGATGTGGTCGAGAAATTTCTCGCGCGCGGCGGCTTCGAACTCGAGCCGGTCAGCGGCATCCTTCCCGAGGAACTATTTTCACGCGTCGCCACGCCGGATGGCCGCTTCATGCAATGCCTGCCGCACATTCACAACACGGATGGATTCTTCGCGGCCGCATTGAAGAAAAAATAGCCACCGCTATTCGCGCATCATCGCGCGGGCGCCGTTGACGATTCGTTCCCAATCCAGGGCTGGCCCGGGATCGACCTTGTTCGTCTGGATGTGATAGTGCCCCAGCAGCCCTCGATAGCTTTTAAGTTGATCATCAGGGAGCTTGTGCGGAATCAGCATGCCAGAATCGTCGCGCGGATAGTCGCACGGAAGCTTCGGAAAAATCCTGCACAGCGCCGCCGTCAGCCGAACGAGCGACTCGTACTGCTGCGGCGTGAAATCGTATTGCATGAGCGTCTTGCCCTGGATCTCTCCAGACACCGGATCGGGCGTCAGGGGGCGCGCGACGAAGCCGGGTGTGCGGACTTCTCCTTCGGGAAGCTTGACGCGCCAGCCGTTTTCATCGCGCGTGTACCAGTTGTTGAAACGATCGCCGAGCTCCTCTTTCGTGAACGCGCCGATGTTGGCAATCTCGATGCCGACAGAACGTGAGTTGGACGTCGTCGCATGCCATGCGCGCTCCTTCAAATCCAGCGTCTGGTAGATCGTGCCATCGAGGTCGATCATGAAATGAATGCTCAGGCAGCGCCGATCGTGCAGCGTCTGGAAGCAGCGGCGGCTCGTGCCGCTCTGGTCGTAATGGAGCACGAACTGATCAACGACACCCTGCAACAGTTCGAGATCCCAGCCGCCACCCCGCACACGCTCGATCTGTTCTGGAGTGAGTCCTTCCCTGCGCAGGTTGTAGCGAGCGGGCGTCTTCAGCTCTTTGTTCTGCAGGCTGGCGACTTCCCACGCGGATTGTTCGATGGGTCCGAAGCGGCACTCGGTGCGGTAGGCGTCGTAACCGCCGGGATCGGTCCACAACACGACCGGCGCGCCGACGTGAAAGAGCTGGCCGCAGACCATGATCTCGTCACCGCTGCGCGCCAGCTTATCGCCGGGTCGCACGAGCGGCGCACGATCGGGCGCTTCGAGAGTTTCCTTGTCCGGCGGCAGGCGCAGCAGTGCCGCCTGCGCGACGATCAGCAGCGGAACGGCAAGCACCAGGAAGCGCGTTAGAGCGGAGTTCATCGCCGCCAACTTACCGCGTGAGCAACGAGCCGAAAGAGGCGCGCGCTTAAACCCGTTGAGCGGTCAAAATCAGTGATACGCCGAACGGCAGCCGCATCTTTCCAATAACGTGCCGTTCGCTGGCGAACAGCGCCTGCAACGTTCGGTTGACGGGGCTCGATGGAACCGCGAGGTCGTCGCTGCCGCCGAAGGTGTTCTTCCACACCCGGATCGATGTGATGAGGGGAAAGAGCACGCAATTGAAATAACTGCAGTAGCGGATCTCGTAACCGGCCTGCTCGACTGTCGCGCGCAGTTGTTTCCGCCGGTAGCGCCGCTTGTGATGATGCGCGGCGTCATGCTGGCTCCACAGAAACGGGAACGCAGGCACCGTCACCAGCAGCCAGCCGCCGGGTTTCAGGCGCTGATAGAGCCCCTTCAGCGAACCGCTGTCGTCATCGAGATGTTCGAGTACGTCGAGCAGCAGAATGAGATCGAACTGCTTTCCGTGGAATGGAATCTCATCCGGCATCCGGCCGGATTCTATCTTGCCGAAGCCGCGGCTGATGGAGATCGCGCGAGCGCTGTCATCGAGTTCCATGCCGTACAGCGAACCGAAGTGAGACAGCATCTCGAGATTACCGCCGGTGCCGCAGCCGGCCTCGAGAATCGCAGCGTCCTTCGGCAGACTCAGGCGCTGCAGCATGCGCGTGAGAATCTGGCGCCGCGCAAGCCACCACCAGTGGACTTCCTCGTTGCGCGCCATTTCTGGATAGAGTGCGGCTTCCACTAGCTGAGCGCCTCACTCTTTTCGGCCGGCACAATCGCGGCTGCAGTGACGGCCGGCGCGGCAATGGGCTTGATGCCGTACGTATCGCGGACCAGGTACAGCGGTCGCGCTTTAACTTCGATGTAGATGCGGCTGATGTACTCACCGAGTACACCGAGCGTGATGAGTTGGACACCACCCAGCAGCAGCACGGCTACCATGATCGAAGCGTAGCCGGGAGTTTCGATTCCCCAGCCTAACTTCAGAACCACCAGGAACACGGCGTACACAAAGGCGCATGTTGCGAGGAACAGGCCGATGTAGCTCCAGATGCGCAGGGGCAGCGAGCTGAAACCGGTGATGCCGTCGATGGCGAAGTTCCACAAGCGCCAGTAATTCCACTTCGTCGTGCCGGCGTGACGCGGCTGGCGGTCATAGAAGACGGCCGTCTGGCGGAAACCGACCCAGGCGAACAAGCCTTTCATGAAACGGTTACGCTCGGGCAGCCGCTTCAATGCATCGACGGCGGCGCGGCTCATCAGGCGGAAATCACCAGTGTTGCGCGGGATCGCGAAATCGGTCGTCGCATCGAAGATGCGGTAGAAGAGATCCGCGGTGACGCGCTTGAACACACCTTCGCCCTGGCGGGTTCGGCGCGTGGCATAAACGACATCGTAGCCTTCCCGCCACTTCGCGACGAGTTCCCCGATGACTTCCGGCGGATCCTGCAAATCAGAATCGATCGGAACAACGGCATTGCCCCGCGCATGGTCGATCGCGGCAGTCAATGCGATGTCTTTGCCGAAGTTGCGCGACAGGTTGACGACTTTGATCGCCGGATCTTTCTGATGATGCTGCACCAGCCGTTCGAGCGTGTCATCGCGGCTCCCGTCGTTGACGCAGACGATCTCGTAGCTGAGGTTCAGCTTCTGCATCACGGCACGCACCCGCGTGAAGAACGTGTCGAGATTCGCGGACTCGTTGTAGAAGGGTGCGACGATAGAGAGTTCGGGCGGACGATCGATCAATACCGGCGGTGGAGCGCCGTCGATACTCTCAGCCATTGATCGATACCAATCCCTGCTGGGGTCTAACAGAAGTGGATGCGGCCCGCCCCCCGCGATACTTTTATCAGGAATGACTGAATCGGCAACATGACAAGGCGCTGAATGCCACACGGATCCCGGACGCTATCTTATATCGTTGCAGTCGTGTGCGTGCTGTTGGCGCTGGCTTCAAGCTGGGTCATTCCCGCGCGGCTGTATTTCGGAGAGGGCCACTCGTACTACACCTTTGCAATAGTCGGCGATGAGCCCTACTACGCCGACCGCATCCAGGCGTTGATTCCTGGAACGACCGCCGCCAACCCGCACAACGGCGTCGGTGATCCGAGAGCCATCAGTCCGCTTTTCCTCGACGGGCTGTTGCGCGAGATCGTGACTGTGCTGCACATGGACGTGCTGACGGCATTCTGGATCTGGCGCATCGTATTCCCGGTCGTGATGTTCGCTTCAATTTTCGCACTCTCGCGTGCGGCGCTCGGCAGGCGGCGCCCGTGGCACGACGTGGCCATCTCTGCGGCGCTGGCCTACGCCATCATCCATCTGGTGTACGAGTTGATCGTCTACTATCCGAAATTGCAGGGATGGATCATCCGCATTCCAACAGGCGCGGAATACGTCCTTTCGGTTCTCACGCTTCTGGCTTTCTGGCGAATGCTCGTGCTCCGTAACACGCGTTCCGCGTTGTGGCTCGCGGCAGCGATGGCCGCGCTCGTTTACCTCCGTCCGTATGCCGCCGTTGCGTGGGGGCCGGCTTTCGCACTGGCTGCGGCTGTTTCGATTGCATTACGTCGGTTGCCGCTTCGCACGGCACTCATTGCGGGCGCCTTCGGGCTGCTACTCCTGATCCCGATGCTCGGCGTTCAATTCTGGAACCGCGGCATTCCGGCGTATACTGAGTCCATCCCGCGCTTCCTTATCAACGTTCCTTACGAGATCCATCCGCTCTGGCCGCGGCTCCTTGCCGCCGCACTGGCAATCATCATCCTTGGCGTCCTTTTGAAAGGGCGTGGCAGGATCGCTGTCGTGTCGATGGGCATCGTCGTTGCGGCGCTGCCTCTTCTGGCTGGAATCCCGGCGACCTTTCGGAACGAGCTCGCGGGGTACGACCGCTTCGGCTGCACTTATCTTGTCGCGCTCGGATTCGCAACGGTGTTGCTGCTCCGCCGACGGGCGCAATACTCGTCGAGCACGCCGTACGCGGCCCTTGCGTGCGCGCTGTCCTGCGCCGTTCTGGTCCACAACGCCACGGCTGATTTCAGCAACCTTCCACAGAGCCCGTATAATGCAATCGTTCATGAACAGCGCTACCTGGAAGGCTACCGTTACATGGCCGCGCACACGCCCGAGGACGCGCTGGTTCTGCTCGATGATCGCACTGACTGGTCAGTCGTTCCCATCGGCGATCGCGAAGCCGAGGCCGCGTGGTACCGGCAGCACTGGTACGACGACACGTTCTCAATTGTGGCCCGCCGCAGGCGGGTCAGTCACGTCAGGCTGTATACGTGCCCGATTAGCAACCAGGATCTGAACCTGATGATTTTCCTGCAGCGCGCCACCTTCGGATTGCGCTATCGCGACGAGGCAAAAGTCGACCGGCTGTACGCGAATGTTCTCGAGCTTCATCGCCCGCAATACATCTTCTGGAAACGCGATGCGCCGGTTCCTCGCGGACGCGGCGCGCGGCTGAAAAGTGCGGCTGACGTCGTCTACACGGATGAGGCGTGTGAAGTCTGGAAGCTCAGGTACCCGGACGCCGTCAAGGTTTTCGAGAATGCAGCGCATGAATCCCGATAGCGAGAGGACAACCCATCCGCTCGGGATGAAAGCCGGCGCCATCGGCCTGGCGCTGCTCGCGCTGGCCTCATGCTGGGCCATGCCGCTGAAGATGTTGCTTGGCGATGGCGGCTCGTACTACACGTTCGCAGTCATCGGCGACGAGATGATCTATGCCAACCGCACGCAACCGTTGCTTGCGGGGGCGACCATACAGAATCCGCTGAACGGCGTATGTGATCCCAACATCCTTTCGCCTTACCTGCTCGAAGATGTCGTCCGCGAAGTCGTGACGCTCTCCGGCGTCCACATCATCACCTTCTTCTGGATTTGGCGCTTCATCTATCCCGTGGTGCTGCTGGCGAGCCTGGTTGTGCTCGCCCGCGCCGTATTGCCGAAGCGCAACAGAGGCTGGCCGGAGATTCTCATCTTTGCAGCCGGCTTTCAGGCGCTGTACTTCATCGTTTACGCCATCACCGTCGACTACCCGCCGATGGGCGGTTGGATTCTGCGCATCCCGACGAACGTGGAGTACCCGATCGCCGCGCTCCTCGGAGCAGGCGTCTGGAACTTCGCCCTACACCGCCGCCTTCAGGACGGTTTATTGAGCGCGATGATGCTGTCGGCGTTGATTTACCTTCGGCCATATTCAGCCATGCCGTGGGCCATCGCTCTATTCCTGGCCTTGATTGCCATGGCCGCGCGACGGCAGCTCAGGATCAAGACAACAGTCATCGTAGCAGCAGCTCTGCTGCTTTCGCTCGTGCCGCTGCTTTACATCTTTCAGCACAACGCCGCGCTGCCGTCGTACAGAGAGACGATGCTGCGGTACTTCAGACCGGTCGAGTACGAAATTCATAAGAACGCACCGTACTTCATCGCCATCGGCATCATCTATCTGCTGGCGGCATGGAAGGGGCACCGCCGCCTGCGCCCGCTCCTCTGCGCCTGCGCCTTTGTCATGCTGCTGCTGCCGTTCATCTCTGGCGCCTTCGCATCGATCCGTGACGAACTATTGTCTTTCGACCGCTACACGCCCTTCTACTTCACACTCATCGCCGCGTGTTGCGGCCTGTTGCTGAAGCTATCCGAACCCCGCCGGGTCGTCGCTGCCGTCGCCGCTGCGGGCGCGCTGTGCCTTGCGGTCAACTGCATACGGTACGGGAGCTTCGATTACTCGAAGTACCACCTCGGTTCGTACGGATACATCCAGGCGGATCTGCGCTCCATTCCGGCGTACGACTGGATACGGAAGAACACACCGGCTGATGCGATGATCCTGACGGACGAACGCATTCATTGGGGCGCGCTGGAATGGACGCATTGGAGCGAAGGGCTGCGCGCAACGTGGGTGGAAGACTTGTTTCTCGTCGTCGCGCGCCGCCGTCCCGTCTATCACTGGCGCATGTACGGCAACTTCATGTCGCACGCGCAATATGCCGATCTGGTCTGGCTGCAACGCGCGACGTTTGGAATGCAATTGAAGGATGAAGCCGCGGCCGATCGCGCCTACGCAAAGCTGCTTTCCTGGTACCGCCCTGGGTACATTCTATGGAGAAAGGGGCGGCCGGGGCTGCGAGGCCGCGGGGCACGCCTGGAGAAGATCGCGTCGGTGGAGTACAGCGACGACGCTTGCGAGATTTGGAAGCTCAATTATCCCCATTCGCTGGAGCGCGGTCAGGGGCAGCCGGAAGACTTCCTGGCGCCTGCTCGCTGACCGGTGGCCGCACGATGTACCAACTCGAAGCAAGCAGCAGGACCTGGTACGAAGCGGGAATCGAATACGGCTTGCGGTAGTTGGGCGTGTCGAGTGTCAGCCAGCCAACATCATCCCACTCCGCACACAGAATCACCAGATCGCAGCGGTCCACATCGAACACGCGCTTCCAATCTATGTTGTGGTCGTACCGAATGACGTGGTGCTGAAGAGATTCGCCGAAGATGGCGTAGTCCCACTGGTCCGCGTCGGCGCAGAAACCAATGCGCGCGGGCGGCAACTGGCTCAAGCTCTGGACCAGTGGCACATACTGCGGCCGCGCCCGGTAGCGCTGCTGCTGCCGTGACAGGTTGAACACGGAAGTTCCCGACGGCGACTCGAGCAGCGGCTTGCTGTTGTTGTAGAGCAGAACACATGCGGCTCCGGAGAGCGACAAGCCCACGAGCGCGTGCCACCAGACTCGCTTCCACATGCGAGGCAAACCCGCCAGCATCTTCTGCATTCCATAAATGCCCAGCGGCAGCATCAGCAGCATGGTTGCGCAGAAGAAGCGGCTGCCAAACATCTGCCAGCGCAGGAACACAAAATGCAGCAGGCACCAGCCAGCCGGTACGAGCGCGAATGCGAGCCACTGGGTTTCGCAGCGCCGCGCGGCGCAGAACACTCCTGCCACGCCGAACGCGACCCATAGCGCACCGGTGAGGCCGAACCAGGCGCGATCTTCGTGTAAAGGCTGCGGCTCAAACCTGTACGGTGCGTGCCAGTAGGTGGCACGTTCGGGATTGATGCCTTTGAGGTCGTGGACAAGCCACGTTCCCAGCGTCTTTTTCCAGCGCCCGCCGGCTTCAGCCAGCGGGGGCGGCAGCGAGTTGAAATCCAGCAGCTCGCATCCGTATCTCAGCGCGGTGGCAGCGGTGGTGCCGAGGCTGGGATCGACCGCCTGAACGCTGGGGTGCTGCGCAAGCAGGTGTCCGGTCGCCTGCAGATTTCGCAGCAGGTGCGGCATGCAAAAGACGCTGAGCGCCATGGCGCATGCTGCAGCCAGGCGCAGAAAATTCGGGGTGGTGAGCGTTTTCCTTCGCGCCGCGAGAAACAGCACGAAGAGCGCAACGCCGGGAGCGAAAAGCCACGACGTTGGCTTCGTTCCGGCAGCGAGGCCCAGCGCGACAGCAGCGATGAAGCCGTGTGCGCTCATCCCTGACTGCGCCCACGCGATCAGGAAGTAAACCGCGCCCGCAACAAGCGCCGCCGTCGTCAGATCGTTCTGCGTGCTGGACGATTGCAGCGCAATCTGAGGCGCTCCCAGCAGAAGTGGAACACAGATGACCGCGTAGCCGCGGCGCAAGCCAAGACTGCGAGCGATTCCGTAAACCGCCGCCCCGCAAAAAACGGCGGCGCTGAATTGGACCAGCGGCGCAAGCACATCCGAACGCAGAAACACCATGCTCCAGAGCATCAGGAGTTCTGCGTTGCAGCCAAATGAGACCTGCCGGATGTCGTTGGTCTGGAAGTGGCCGAGGTGGCCTTGCTGCAGATAGTACGCGACGCGCGCGAGGTGATACGACAGTGAATCCCAGGTGTTGGCTGGCGTGCAAACCGCGACGAGAAAGATTCCAATATAGAGGAGTCCCATCCACCGCAGCGCGAATGGAATCCCCGACACTGCGCGGATGTTCACAGCCGGGTCTCGACGTATGAACCGGAGGCCAATGAGGAAGAGCAATCCATGGAGGGAAACCCAGGCGTGCGGATTTCCGAGCTGGCCCGACAGTGAAAGAAACTCCGCGGCGCCGACGATCATCCCCGCGGCGATAATTGCGGAGCCCAGACTACGATCGAGAGCAGACTCCAGGCTGTGGCGGGCAAGCGCGCGCGAGAAGTAACCCAGGCACAATGCCGATATGGCGAACTCGATGATGCCAATGAACAATCCATGTCCTCAGCGAAAGCATCTCGATCATAAGCTTGCAGCCGTCAACCGGCAAGACAGGCGGGAACCGACGCGTTAGTGTAGTGCCCCAGACTGTTTGACGTTTCTGCTTGAGGCTTTGAGCCGTGCTCGTCGTTGCTTGTGCCGTCACAGGTTATACAAACATGCTCCGGCACAAGCGCCTCGATCACGACTCAAATCCTCGGCGCATAAACGTCAACAAGTCTGGGGCACTACACTAGACCTCCGATGGGAAGTGAGGAAGAAGCGAGATGGCACTCCAGGTCGTCAAAACTCCCGCCGACATGCTGAAGCTTTCGAAGCAATGGACGCGTGATGGCAAATCGATCGGCTTCGTGCCCACGATGGGCGCGCTTCACGCCGGCCATGTCTCGTTGATCGAGCGCGCGCGCAAGGAAAACGACGCTGTCGCCGTTTCGATCTACGTCAACCCGACCCAGTTCGGTCCGGGGGAAGACTTCAGCAAGTATCCGCGCACGTTCGACGAAGACCGGAAACTCTGCGAGGCCGCAGGCGCCGATGCGATCTTCGCGCCCGACACGCTCTACGGAAAAGATCCCCGCATCTTCGTCGATGTCGGCGAGCTCGGCGATGTGCTCTGCGGCATGTCCCGTCCGGGCCACTTCCGCGGCGTCGCGACCGTCGTGACCAAGCTGCTGTCGATCGTGCGGCCCGACCGCGCATATTTCGGAAAGAAGGACGCGCAGCAGTTGCTGGTCATCGAGCAGCTCGTCAAGGACCTGGACCTCGGCTGCGAGATCGTGCCCTGCCCGATCGTGCGCGAACCCGATGGACTCGCCATGAGCAGCCGCAACCGGTATCTCTCGCCTTCCGAACGCAAACAGGCGCTCTGCCTTCAAAAGGCGCTGAAGTACTGCGAGACGAAAGTCGCCGCCGGCGAGCGCGACGCGATGAAACTCATGGGCGAGATGGCCGAGATCCTGCAGAAGGAGCCCGATGTAGAGATGGACTACATCGCGCTGGTCGACGCGCACACGCTGGTGGATCTCAAGCGCCTGCGCGGGAATGTGCTCGTCGCGATCGCCGCGAAAGTGGGCTCGACGCGCCTGATCGATAACACAAGCTTCAAGAATCTCTCTTGAGGATTCACGCCCTCCCACTTTCCTTCAGTTGTCATCTGCTATGCCGCCGTAAAATGGCGGGACTCGACTTCAACGGGGGAGCCCATGCCGAACGCGTCCTTTGAACAATCCAACGGGGTACTGATCGTCACCGGCAGCCTCGATCGCGCCGGCGACGCTGAACTCCAGAAGGAACTCGACCGCTACTGCAAGGACCCCGCGGTTCCTGAAAAGATCGTCGACATGTCGAACGTCCGCTGGCTGACACCAACGGGTGCGAAGGTCCTGATCCAGGTCGGTCAGGACATGATGGAGAAGGGCAATAAACTCCGCGTCGTCGCGTCGCGCCACGTCAATCAGACGTTGAACCTGCTGGGCGCGAAGACGTGGCTCCAAATTGAAAACGCGATCACACCGGTGAAGAACAGCGAGCCCGATCCAGCCGCCGCCGCGCCGGCCAACCTGACCGACAGCCAGAAAAAGATCGTGCTCAACGGCGGCGCTGCCGCGCCGGCGCCGGAAGCCCCCGCACCTGCGCCCGCGGCTGCGGCCCCCGCCCCGGCGGTCGCCGCGCCTGCGGCCCAGCCGATCCAACAGACGGCAACCGCCAGCGGCCTGTTGCAAGCGATCGCTCGAACCGGCGCATTGGCGTCGCCCAACGAGGAACTCAGCGGTGGCGCGCATCTGCTGCGCATCCTCTTCCCGAACCGCCGGTACTCCTTCCACTTCTCGGGCGGCAACGACATCATCGGCGTGGTTCGTGACCGCGTTGGCGGAAGCTGGATCCTTGTGGAAACGCAGAGCACTCGCAAGATCGTCAACCTGGACGTTGTCGAGTACTGCGAGATTCTGTAGCTCTTGGCTCTTGGCTCTTGGCTCTTGGCTCTTGGCTCTTGGCTCTTGGCTCTTGGAAGCCCGACGCGTAAGCGAGGGGAGAGCCAGTGGGCGGTTCCTCACTCCCTGTTTCCCTCGCTCACGCGTCGGGCTCCCATTTCCGGCCAAAGAACCGCCCTCATGAAATTTCCCGCTGATGCTCCCGTCACAGCCGCGAAGCTTGATGAGCTTCGAGCACGCATCGCGCGCCTCCGAATCGATCTTTCCGCCATCGACGAGCAGGCGGTCAAAGGCAGCGGCCCAGGCGGGCAGAAGGTCAACAAGACTCAAAGCGGCGTGCTGCTGCGCTACATTTTTCACGCCGCCGGTAATGGAGCACTTGTCGTGAAGTGGACTCGCGAGCGGCAGCGCTCGCTGAACCGCTTTCTCGCGCTGCGCGAACTCGTGGATGAGATCGAGTTGCGCGTGTCGCCTGAGACCAGCGAGCGCCTGAAAGAGCAGTCCCGCATCCGCAAGCAGAAGGACCGCGCGCGGCGCAGGACCCGTGCGAGTTGAAGGCCCCGGCCCAATCCTAACAAGGTGCGCAGATGAAGCTACTGTCCGTAGACAATCGTGGACATGTCTACGATAAGTGTCTAAGGTGCCTCGGCAGAAAACGTATATTTCTCCTATATTTTATCTTGACACGGCGTTGTCTACGGTGTTTAATCCCGGCGGAGAATTCTTATGAACACATCCTTCACCGCCGTCATCCGCACCTTCTCACCCGACCTATAGCTACCGTCAGGCGCGGTGCCCGTCCTCTCTTACACTGACCCGGACTGAAGCCCGCCCAAGCCGCTGATCATTTCTCGCGTCAACTTAGCTGATTGGACCGTGTCGTGTGCCACTGATGTCCGAGCGAAAGCTCGGATGTCAGTGCGCTTCCGCGGACGCGCGCAGGGAGCTCGGGGCGAATCCCGCGAGCTGGAAACGTCTGTCCTGCAACCGGCACTGACATCCGCGCTTGCGCGCGGACATCAGTGGCACTCGAACGGCGGCCAATCAGCAAACTGAGCCACAAAAAGAATCTCTGTGCTCTCTGTGGCCTCTGTGTCTCTGTGTTGAAGTCGTGAGTTGCGCTCTCGCTTTCAGAAAGGACTCCCGCATATGAACCAGAATCTTCCGATCCCCATGTGGCAGCAGCTCTCCGGCCTGACGCGAGAGGCCGAGCCGAAGATGTCAGACGAGCAGCGCGACGAAGCCATCCGCGCGCTGCTCAAGAAAGCCGACGAACTCGCCGCCGCCGAGTACTCGCGCGCTGCGCCCGAGGGCGAACGCTCCTTTATATGGAACCCGATCGAGCGCATCTGTTTCAGGCTCGGCATCGCACGCTCGAAGCTCTCCGCGTACTGCCGCGAACTTACGGGGCTCTCCGCGTACGAATGGGCCGATCGCTACCCAGCAAAGGCGCTCACAGAGCGCATCCGCGAGTGGGCCGGTTCGCTTCTGAGCAATCTGCTGGACCGCATGAAGAGATCGATCGGCAACATGCGCTCGCTGAAAGAGGACTTCAAAGTCACGTGGCGCGAACGAGCGCTCAACATCGTGCGCGACGCCCGCAAAGGCGCGGCGAAGATCTGCTGGGCCTCGGCGCTGAAGTTCGCCAACCTGGCGCGTCTGCGGCGCGCCTGCCTCATGACGCACGGCGTGACGATCGAGGAACTCGAAGAGCGCACAGTTCACCAACTGGTGCAAAAATTTTTCGACGAGCTCGAGGAACACATGAAAGGGCTGCCGGAGCCTCCGCCGCCGAGGTACCTCTTTACTACAGGCGTCGAGACGGAAAAGTTCGTGCGTGACTTCGGGTTTATGCCGAAGTCGGCAGAAGAAGTATGGAAAACCCTGCAGGCGCGCCGGGATCGTGAGAATCAGGAGGCGGCTGAGAAGAAGCGCCAGCAGGAGGAGAAGGCCAGGCAGGAAAGGCAGGCAAAGCTTGAGCAGGCGCAGGAAGAGGCGAAGAAGCGCCAGCAGGGTGAAGGAGGGGGCGGCGGGCTCGGCCCTCCGCCTCCGCCACTGCCGTTCACGTCGTTCTTTCAGTAGCACGAATTTTTATAATCGTGCTACTACATATGCCCTGGCAAGTGCGGTGAGAGTGTGGCAAGTGCGGCAAGAGTGTGCCACGGGCAGCCTTGCCGTTGGCTGCCCGTGCGCCGTTGGGAAGACGCGCGGCGCCGAATCGTCGTGGGGGCGTCTCGCCCCCATCCGCCGTTGGGAAGACGCGCGGCGTAAGAAGAGGGTGGCCCGGCACGTGGGCCGGGCGGCGAAGCCGCAAGAAGCAGCGACAAAAAATATTCCCGAACGGTTCGAGGGTCCGGCGGGGGAAGAACTGTGCAGACGCAAGACTGCGGCACGACGGACGCCACTGTGCTGGGGAGGAATTTATTATCGCTGCCTCTTGCGCCTGCGGCGCCCACCCTTCAGGTGGGCCACCCCGGCGATGGGGACGTCCCCGGCACGACGGACACGCATCTGAATGGGAGAATTGTAGATCGCTGCTTCTTGTCGCTTCGCGACGTGAGCCCACGTGCCGGGTCCACCCCTCACCTGCCACCCGTCACTTGCCACTCGCCGGTCACACCGCGTTTTCGCGCAGCTCCGGCAGCACGCATTCGCCGGACTCGAGCAGGGAGATCATGTTCTGGACCGTTTCGCGCAGGTCGAAGACGAGAAACTTCAGCAACTGCCCTTTCGCGTCGGCGGCGCGCTGCGGATCGCCCTTCAGTTCATCGCGGGCTTTCAACGCACGCTTCAGCGCGCCGGCGAAGTTCTTCGCGTCCACGGCATCGATGATCTGGCCTTTGCCCGGCCAGTACGCGCCGT
>Ga0196964_10001109_pt1 | contig 14067 bp, 28 predicted proteins | sample S1_10metaG_FD_148615 | JGI IMG/M metagenome (GOLD analysis project Ga0196964, IMG submission 148615) | Soil microbial communities from Anza Borrego desert, Southern California, United States - S1_10 | ecosystem: Environmental > Terrestrial > Soil > Desert | place: USA: California | collected...
CGCAGCGGTCGCACAAATCGCCTTCTCAATCTCCGCCTTGGTCTGATCGCTAAGGCACAGAGCCTGTGCAAACTCATAGGCACGGAGGAGACGTTCCAGGCACGCCATGGCGGGGCTCTCGATAATCGCAAGGCGCTCAATGCAACTCATGCCAAAGGCCCTTTCACTGACCACAGGCGCAGCTTGACGCCATCGTGGCTAACGGTTTGGTTATGGTAGGCGTCGCGATGGCAACGCAGGTGGGTGCGGAGGCGATCCTGGCTGAGTCCGGTGCAGCTGGCCAGGGCGGCGAGGGACATGGGCCCCATGTGGCGGAGCACAGTGTGCACGGGAAGGTCGGTGCCGGGGACGGAGAGCATCAGTCGCAAACCTGCTTGCCACCGATAGCCCGGAACGCCTCCTCCGCGGCCGTCAGGGCGACCATGGCAAACCAATCCCTGCCCACCCGACCATCGTGCTTAACCCACAGGCTGTGCTTCCAGATGCCGGGGAGACGCTGAATGGCTGTCTCGGCCGCCTTGTAGCCATCCGCGACCATCAGCACCGTCAACGGCCTCGGATTCCCGGTCTTTAGTTCGTCCACGCGCCGGTACGGGTCACCGGCTCCGATCTTGATGGCGGTTCCGTCCGTTAGGATGTAACAGGGGCCTTTGTTGTCCGGAGCCTCGGCAATAGCGCGGTGAATGCTGGAGTAGTCTGCGTAAGGCATACCAATTCCGTTATGCCTTGAACCCGAACCGAGCAATTAGGACGGAGTCGCTGCGGTTGTGATCCGGCTTGCGTCCCTTGCCCCGGATCAACTGCGCCTCGGGATGCAGATAGCCCGCAGCGAAGACGCTCGACAGCTTGGTATCGTGCTGCTCCGTCAGCCCGGCCAGGGCGAACATCGGGCCCTGCCATTTCTGAGGCGTCACCCGCACGAACGGGAGGCGGCAATACCAGAGCGTTCCCAGCAAAGCGCCGTACGCCTTGCAGAACGTGGTCAGGCTCTTGGCGCTGTTGCCGGGCCGGCCCCAGACATCCTCGATGGTGATGGAGCGCGCATGGTACTTGTTCAGGAGCTCGCCCAAGGCGCGGGTATCAACCTCGCGATCGTGCGGGCCCTCATACAAGGGCATGTCCGCCACCTCGATAACCAGGCCGGTGTCGCAGGCCAGGAAGGCGAGGGCGCCCGACACCCCGGGGTCGACTCCAATGCAAACGGAACTCACGCGGCCTCAACCGTACCGGGCAGGTTGAATAGCTTTCCCCAGCTAGTCCAGGCGCGACCTACCGCACCGGAACCGGGGAACATATCGTGGAGTGTGTCCTCCGGACGAGCCCCCACCATTTCAAAGGCCCACCAGCAGACCTTCTCGGGCTTGGCGCCGGTCAGCCCGCGGCGCATGGTCATGGGGCAATCAATCCAATCGCGCATCACCTGTCGGCGGTTGTGGACCGGCTTGCGCGCGGCCTTAACGATCACCGGCTCCCACGCATAGGCGGGCATCACGTTCTTTTTGAACGCGGCGAAGGTCTTGACCCACGCCATGATTCGGACGCCGGGGGGCAGCAACGGCACAACGATATGAAGGGTCGTGCTCGCGGTATGGAGCACCCACCCGTCATAATCCCGCTCCAATCGGGCGATCAACTCGGCGTGGTCGACCTCGCCGCCGTAGTCGGGGTGGTCCTTGTAGAAATGGGACATACCGGGGTATGGCGGGTCCGCGTAACCGATTCGCTTAGGGGCGCTACTCATGGGGTTGGGCTCGGCCACACTGTACTACCGGTAGTGTTATGAGTCAACGGCTTTCCTTTGCGCCGGTCTCCCGAATCATCGTCCAGGCGGCGTCGATGTAGTGGGCGCGGTCCAGCGTAGTCATCTCCGAGACCGTCAGACCTCCGATGGTCAGGGCCAGGGTGGCCTTGTGCCCGTTGGGGATCGTATCGAACGTGCCATTGGGATTCTTGCGACGGATTGGAACGGCAACCGTGCTGGCATACCAGCGCGCGGTCTTCCCGATGAGCGTTTCCCCATACCAGAGGTCGCCCCCATTCTTGGCCCGCTGATAGAACAGGAAGGCGGTCGGGTCGGTCTCATTCGCGACGGTCTGAGCCGGGTCCGTGCCATGCAGCAGGTAGGCAATCGCGGCCTTGCGGATCACAGCCCCATCGCCCTTGCCGCTGTCGGCGTTGAATACGCCCTTGGTCTTGAGCTTCCCGTCAGTGGCCAGAGCAACGTAGTTGTTGACGTCCCGTCGGCAGACCTTGGCGAACTCGGTACGCTCCAGCTGCATGCCGGTCCCACGCTCCCACGCGCTCATCACAGCCGCCAGGCTGACCCCTCCATGGCGAGGCGCACGGATCGTCACGCCGTCGGTATTGGCAGAGAGGATGGTAAAGCCCGTCTCGGCCAGGGCCTCAATCAGCATCATCAAGAACAACTGGCCATTGATCGTGACCCGGAAGGCGTTGCTAACCGATCGGATAGGACTCCAGTTGTCGTTCAACTTGCCGAACGTTGCATTCAGGACGATCTTGAGCGCGTCCGCGGTGGTCTTGTCCCCCTCCCGCTTGGCCTTGACCCGGCGCTCACGGAGCTCGGTCATGTTCTGGATGAAGTGCTCCCCCAGCTGGCTGGGATAGATGCCCTCCGAGATCATCAGCGAGGGGTAATAGCTGGTGACGTCCAGGTCCACGATCGCCGCATCATCGGTGGCCGCGATGATCCCGGGGCCATCCACAGTATGCAGGCCACCCACCCCCAGGCTCAACTCACAGCCACCCAGGTGGAAGGTCTCGGCCAGTGGTTGTCCATCGAGCTCGATCGCCCACGCCTTCTCCTCTCCCTTGACCAGGCGGCCGGCGCGGATGCGGTCCAGGAACGCCTGGAAGGGCGGGGTAGCGAAGCGGACCTTGGGCGAGATCAGGTCGGCCAGCGGGAGCCGATCGTTGGCGTTCTCGGGGGCGGCTGCCGCCTTTGTCCGAACGATGTCGGACGACGTCTTGATGGGAACGAACTCGGCCCCCTTCCCCTGCGCCTCAGCCTCGCTCTGTTTCCGGCGGTTCTCTTGTTTGACGTGCTCCTTGTGCAAAGCCAGGAATGTGGCTTGAGCCAGGCCTTGCTCTGAGAGCGCGTAGGCCCGGGTTCCGAGGCCAAAGGCGGTGGCGAGGGTCTCGCGCAACTGCACCAGGGGCCACCGGGTGAGGAGGATTTGAGCGGTCGCCAGCACGTCGTTTCGGCAATACTGGCGCACGCTCTCGACCATCGCGACCGGTAGCGGTTGCTTGAAGTCCGCGGGGCTCTCGGCCACGGTCGGGAAGCCGATGCGGCACTCCCACTCCTTAAGGCTGCCCTTGGCGTTCAGCAGCTGGAACACGTCAACGGAGTAGGCCCAGGGGCGGCCCTTATACCTATCGCGGAAGTTAGCATCCTTCTCGGCCTGGTCCTTGGGCTCGATGATCCGGGTCGACAGGCGATAGATCGCGGCCGCATTCCGGTTCCGGCCGTCATAGGCCAGGCTACCGATGATGACATCGTCATAGCCGTGGTTATTGAAGCCGGCCAAGACCTTGCGCTTGTCTTTGATCCATTCGGCGAGTTCGTTTAGGTTGGTCTCATTGAACTCAACCCACTCCCGACCGTTGAAGGCCGAGAACATGAACCGGTTGGGGAAGACCTCGCAGTCATAGACCCAGAGCTCCCCGCCGCCCGGAGGGGTGGGCCAGGGCTGGACCCAGGGGGTGGGACCACCGGGACCACCGGGACCACCCGATTTCGGCTTTTCGGTTTCGGTCGGGGTCTCGGGGGTCAAATACCCCTCAATGTGCTGGTCCCGGTGGTCCCACTTCATAAGTTCTTTATCCTCAATAGAGTTAAGTGGACCAGCACTGGGACCACCGGAAAGATTGTCGGATGGTCCCACCCCCGATGTGCTGGTCCCAGGGTCCGCAATCGGGGCAGTAAAGCCCCGGACCTTATTGGGCCGACCGCCTCGCCCCGGCTTGAAGCCCTCGGACTTGAGGCGCGACCCCATTTGGGTCATGGAGTACACGAACTCTCCGCACCGATTGCACCAATCCCGATATCGTGCGTAGAGATCCTCCGTGGCCACGAACTCGCCCGGCACCATGGGATCGGCCTCTATCCACAGCTGGACCGAATCCCGGTACGCATGCTCGGCCTGGAGAATCCGGATCCCCTCCAGCCCATCCTTGATGGGGGCAGAGTCCGCCTCGGAGACAGCCTGCCAGAGCAAGCCATAGTCGATCCCGTTGATGGCGTCCCAATCGGGCTTGTCGCAGACAGCGATTTCCACGAACCGCCGATTTCCTGTCGGGTCCCGGATCACGCTGGCCAGGGGCTTGTTGGAACTCCCCAGGAAGTTCATGCGCCGATACACCTGGGTGTTGCTGTTGGTGTGCAGCGGCCGGTAGGAGAGCGTCTGGCTGGTGATGGCCCGCTTGATGGCCTCCACGTCCCGCCGATCCGCCCCCTCCATTTCATCCCAGATGCCAATGGCGAAGTTGCCGAGATCCCCCCGCTTCCGCTCATCGGCCAGGGTCTCAGCTGTGATGTCGTCCGTAAGCTCGGCTAGCGGCCCGGCCAGTTTCTTGAGCGCCACACTTTTGCCCGTGCCCTGGCGTCCCACCAGAACCGGCATCACGTCATACTCACGCTGGCCCCCCGTAAGGCTCCGCTTCACGCACCAGAGGAAGTGCCGCAGGGTGACCATCCAGACCGTCTCCTGCTGGCTATCGGTCCCGATGAGCGCCCGCAGGAACCGCGCGAGCTCCCGCCGGCCCGCCTCGCTAGCCGCCTGCCCGGTCACTCCACCCACCAGATGGCGGAACGACTCCTCCATGCAGGCAATCCTGGCCTTCTCGACCAGCACCGCGACGGTCTCTCTGGACAGGTTCTTGCCCAGCCTGGTCAACTGGAACCAGACGTCATTGGGCAGAAACTTCACCTTATCGGGGTGGAGCAAGCCGCCCCCATTGGCGGTCATCGGGCGCCACCGCCCCACCGCATCCACTCGCAGGCCCATGCCATCGAGGCACGCCCCGACGTTGCGGAAGAGGGTATCAATCGCGCCGGTCTCGTCCCCGATCTCATACCTGGCCACGCTCTTGACCACGGTCGCGAGCTCACGGTCCGGGAACTCATAGCCCTTGTTCTTGTTCTCAACCCGCAGCGCGGCCAGGATCTCCTCTTCCCCGTAGCCCAAGCGCCGCAGCTGGCCCGCCCGGCTGGTGAAGTAGTTGTTCCGGCCGCCGGCTTGCTCCGGGGACTTGGGCGCAGCCTTCTTGGCCGGTGCTTCGGAATCGGGCTCACCCGTTGCGAGCGTCCGAATCAACGACGCGGGATACCGCGGCCACTCTTCGTCTTGGTTGAAGCTGCTCACTTCTTGACGACCTCCACAGCCTTCGGCTCCACGCCCTTACGATTCCACGTCCCCGGCAGCCGCAGCACGCGGGCCAGATCCCCGACAGGGTCAAGCCGCCACTTGTACTTGGCTGCCACTCGGTTTGCCCTGGCAACCCACCCAGCACTGGTCTGCCCAGCCTCGATGCGGTCGGCCCCGCTCTTGAGGATCCAGGGCTCATCAAAAAGCCACCAGCCTTGAAGGCCGTACCCGCTGCTCACCACCACCGTGGGACGCACCGGCATCTCATAGATCAGGTCGAACGCCTGTTCCCGCGTCTCCGGGATGTTCTCGGCCTTGTGCGCATCGGGGTGCCGGACGTCCACATCCAGCCACACTCCCAGCAGCGCGCCCGCCTGGTCCGCGGTCCCTCGGGATCCGGCGTTGATGCTGGTATAGGGGCAGACGCCGAAGTAGACGTCCTGGCTTTCGGCCCGGGCCTCCGCATTGCAGGCCGCCCCCTCTAGGTCCGGCAGCTGAAACGCCGCCGTGGCCTTGGTCTGTCGGTCCCAAATGGCCAGGTACAGACCGTTGAGGGAAGGATGCCCGAAGAGGAGCGAGAGGAATTCGCGGGAGGTCATCATGGGTCGGCAAGGCTCCTCTGGCCGGGGCTGCCCGGCTTTTCAATCCGCGTCGTCGTCGTCTCACTCTGCTAGCGGTGGGTTAGTCTACCCGATCCGTTATGCATTGGCAATTTGAATCCACGTCGGAACCAACCCCACATCATAGCGCCAACGCGAGACACTGGCCACATGGAGGCCCGCGGCATCGGCAACGGCCTGCGTCTCCACTCCGGGGGTGTGCAGCGCCAGCGCCTGGTCGAAGCTCAGGCGCCCCAGCTTCCGCTTGGCAACCGGCTCGCCGCGCAGGACCCAATGGCCAATAAAGCCGTTCGTCTTGCGCCAACGGGAGAGCGTGCTGGTATCCACGCCGCAACGTTTGGCGATGTCCGCCGTCGTCGCACCCGGAGTGTGAAGGCTCTGCACCTCGGCAAAGGACAGCCGCCCGAGCCCGAGCCCGGGGGTGTGGCAGGATCGCCCGGCGTACGGGAGCCTCCCTCGCCCCCGCCCTTGACCCGGACCCGCTCCACCGCCACACCCACCATTCTCCTCTCCGGGCCGCGGAGCCTCCAGGCTCTCCGCCTCCGCCTGACCCAGCGGCACCGTATTCGGCTTCCCCCTGGTCGCTCGCAGGTCGTTCAGGATATACCCGCGGATGTAGCGCAAGGCGAAGTTGGCGAACGACGCCGCCCCCGCGCCCCCTGGCTTGTGCCGCTCCAGGGCCTTCCACAGACCGATCGTCCCTGCCTGGACCATCTCGGCCCGACGATCCGGGCGGTAGCACATTCCGCGGACGGCGAAATGCACCAGGCCCATGTGGCTCTCGATTTCGGAGTCGGTAACCGCGCTAGTGCTCATGGCCCGATGTCTACCGCATGTGTTATGCGTGCGCAAGGCCGGAGGCCAGCCGGCTTTCGATCTCCGCCAGGCGCAGAGCCTCCCGACCGATGCGGGCTTCCATGGCCAGGCGCTCGGGGGATCCCTGCTGCAACGTCTGAATAAGCCGGGTGTACTCCGCGATGCAGTCGCGGCAGCTGGCCGCCTTGCTCTCGTCCAACAGTCTGGCGCCACTACCGTAGCTCATACCTCGTTCTCATTCATGGTCTGGTCGCACATGGCGATGATGGCGGCGGAAAGAGCGTCGACCTTGTCAGCGGTGCCGTCCGGTGAGTCCTTGTCGTAGACATCCAGGTGGTTCAACACCTCGGCCAGCACCTTCACGCGATGCATGGCGCCCTGGTAGTTGCTGGCAGTCTCTAGGTGGTTGTCGCGGGTGCGGCTCACTTGCTCCCCTTGTCGTACTCGGCGAGGGCTTCGACGGTCTTGCGGTGCGCAATGTGCCTGGCGCTCGATCCCTCGGCCGGGTCGAAGCTGGCATAGATCCGTACCTGGAAGACCACCGCCTCCGCCTTCCTCAGTCGCCCGATGAGCGCCAGGATGGTCGCGGGGTTGGCGAGGGCGATGAACGCGGCGTTGTCCTCGTTCGGAGCGAGGCACCGGCCCTTGATCTCCTTGCAGGCGTCGCAGACGTAGCAGCCAAGGACGGTCGGGTCCCGATCCTCGCCCCACTCCGAGCAGAGAGTCGGCAACGTGCCGTCGTCCCAATCCCAATGCCACGGCCCCGGCGTCGCGACCCGCGCGGCTGCCTCAAGCTGGCTGAGGGGGTCGGGCAGCTTGGCCGGGTTGTAGTGCCACTCGTTGTGCTTTGCGCTCATGCGCTTTCCTTCATTCGATGGGATGCCATTCCGCGAGGGAAGGCCGAGAAATAGATTGCCGGCATGTAGCGGTCATAGCGGCGGTCCATGATCTCGGTGCGCACGGCCTTGCGCTTCATCTCGCGGAAGAACTCGGCGCGGCGCTCAGGCTTGCTCACGCGCTCTCCTTCGGGGTGGCTGGGGGTGGGGTGTAGACGAACGTGGCTTCCGGTCGCACGCGTTGGACCGTCACGCGAATGTCCACCTGGACCTGCTCATCGATCCGCGCGGTGTCGAGTTTGGCGAACACCTCCGGGGCCAGGGCTGCGAGGATGTCTCGGGAGGCTCGGTCCCAGCCGTGGACCAGTATGTCCGAGGCGTCTCGTGCGTAGTGGTACGCCTGTGGCATGAGGCAAATCCCGTAGTGCAGAACGTCGCCGCTCACTTCCGCCCCCGCTTCTTGGGGGCCTTCGGCACCGCCGGGATGGGCACCTTGACGATGGGGCCGACGGGACAGCCCTGATCCTTGAGCCAGGCACGCACCGCCCGGGCCTTGGTCAGCGTCATGGCGTCATTGATGAACACCGTCGGCCCGGCGTACTGATCGCGCGTGTAGAAGACGTAGTAGTGCGTGGCTCTCATGGGGTTCTCCTGCAAAAGTGATGGGACATATGTTCCACTTATCAGACGCTCTGTTGAGGGTGCGCCAGGTAGTCGCTCGGATAGCGATAGACGTAGACCTTGAGCATGCGCGCATTCGCCTCGGCAATCATGTTCTTAGTGCCCTTCGACACACCGTCCCAGACCGCGATAAGGGCGTCGGCATAGTCTGCCATCTGAGCGTTGCGGATCGGTCCGGCTCGCAGCCCGTGCTTCCCCCACTCGGCCGGGAACACGCGAACCGGAATCTTCTCCTCCGCGGCCCAGGCACCGGCACACATATCAACGCCGCGACATCCGCCGTGAACTACTTCCTCAATCTGGAAACGCCACCCGCTCTTGTCGATCGCCTCGCGGACGATCTCGGGGTAGTCCAGGTCTCGGCTTCCGGCGATGATAACCTTCACTCACCACCCCCGATCAGCTTGCGGATGCGGTCGGCGCACTCCTGGGCTTCATCGTTGGCCTCGTAGTTGTGGCCGCGGGTCCGCTCCTCGCACACCTTCGCCGCCGCCTCCAAGGCGTCGCGCTGGATGGCGCGGATGAAGTCCTCCGGTGACAGCCCCCAGCACGATGCGGCCGGGTCCTTCGCCCACTCCTCGGCGCTACGCATGGTCGGACTCCTTGTGGGCCTCGGGGGTGGGCGCGTGCTTCCGATACCCTGCCGCGAGGATCGCAGCCGCGACGCGGGCCGCTTCGCTCCACGAGATGTCACCCTCGTCGTGCAGGATCAACTCCAACGCCTCGCGCTCGTGCCGCGCGTCCTTCCCCTCGGGGGCGAGCCGCGTTGCAGCAGACCTGAGCCTGTCGGCGAGGCCGCGGTAGGACGGCCAGTGGTCGGCGTTGCCGCGCTTCTCCGGGTGCGGGTCCAGGGCGTTGGCCGCTTCGATCAGCAGCGCGCTCAGCCCCTCGGGGGGAGCGGAGGGCCGCAGGCCCGGAGCGGGTGTGCTCTCGCTGAGTGGGACCTGCTTCCGCCCGGCCCGCGCTTCGCGGAGCGCAGCGGCCGCCAGCTTGTCGGCCTCGGTGTCCTCGCCTCTGCTCATGGCGTGGCCTTCTTGATCAGGTCGACGATGTAGCTCGGAGAGTGGAGCACGTGCAGCGTGCGACCGTTCTCCAGCGTCAGGATCGCCTGGCCCGCGTGCGGCACCGGCTCGATGCTCTGGATCGCGTCCACGAACACGAAGGCGCGGCCTTCCAGCGCGGACTCGCGCTCGGGCGACGCGTAGACGTTGAGCCACAGCCCGACCAGGCCGAGGGTCTTGGAGTAGTAGGTCACGGGCTCACCTGTTCCGTCTCTGAAAAACGACGCGGTGTCAGTACGGGCACACCCCAGCAACGACGGCGATGCGTCGAACGGAGGCGCGGAGTGGACGCTATCAGTGGGGCCATGGTCGTTTCCTGTAGGGTGGCGCGCACCGGACTGGGGGTTACCGGACGCGGCGTGGAAGGTGGGGGACGTCAAGCGCGGCCGCTGTAGTCGAGCAGGGCGAGCCGGAGCAGCCGATCCGGCGGCACGTCGAGGTACTTGGCGATCCAGAATGCGGTCGGAACCGTCAGCATCGTGCGGCCGCGGATGATGCTGCTGACGGCCATCCGCGAGTAGCCGAGGAAGTCGGCCAGTTCGGTCTGGCTGACGGCCTTCATGTCCAGCAGGCGGCGGATCTCTTTGCCGAGCCGCGTCCTGGTCTTGATGCGGGCTGCGCTCATCGCTTCGCTCTCCTCCGCGCGGTGCGGGGTATCAGGTGGTCAGTCGTCGGCGGGGTAGTGTTCATGGCAGGTGTGCCGGTAGCCCGCATCGCTCGGCCATCCGCAACTCGTCAGGTTCTTGCAGCCGTCCACGTCGCACATCATCTCGGCGGTGTCGATGCCCTTGCAGTCCGGGCAGCCAACGACGCTCTCGTCGGGAGCGAACGGATTGGGGCCGATCAGCAACGCCCCCTCCGGCCCGGTCCAGTAGCACTCAGAGCAGCGCCAACGCTTGGTGCTCACGACCCCTCCCCCTGCCGCTGCTGGGTGGCACCAGCGAGGGCTTGGCGGGCGAGGTCACGCGCCTTGGTCAGCGCATGCACCACCGTGTGAATGTCGCCGCCGCCAGAGAACCAGCAGATGGCATGGTTAACGTCGGCTTGAAGGTGGGTCAGCGCCTCCCGCAGCGCGGCGGCCTCGGCTCTGGCCGCGTCCCGCTCGGTCATGTACCGCTCGTCGTTCTCCTGCTTGGCCTTGCGGTAGGCGTCCCGCTCCCTCTCCGCAGCCTCCGCACGCGCCACGGCGGCGTCGCGCTCGGCCTGCGTCTGCTCCCACTTGTCCTCGACCCAGGACAGGTGCTCCCTGAGCGCAGCGTGCTCGTTCACCGCCTCCCGGCTCACCCCGCGTTGCGCGAGGCAGGCGAGGATGGCGTCGGCGAGGTCGCCAGACGCGGCCTCTCGGTCCAGGGACCAGTCGGCGATAAGGGGTACCAGCGCGTCGCGGTCGGAGGATTGGGATTCGGTGCTGTCCATGGACGTGGTTTACTACCGTTCGCGTTATGAGTCAAGATCCTTTGGGCGACTCCGAATCCCCACCCCGCTGGCCCCAACCCCCAACACCAGCGCCAGGCAGCCCACCAGGGCCATGATGGTAGCGCCGTACCGGTTGGGGTCTACCACCCCCGTTAGGCCGATGTAGCCGATGAGGAGTGATAGCAGGCCAGCCACGGCGAGAGATCCCAGCAGTCTCACGGGGTGCCTTGCTGCATCAAATGCAACGCCAGCCGGATGGCCGTAACCATGACCGCAATAGCGCACAGCTTGAACCACAGGTCTACCAGCTTGGTTAGGAAGTCCATTGGCCGCCTCAACCAACGACAAACCCCGCCGGTGAGGGCGGGGCTGGCGTACCGGTGCGCTCCAATGCCTCTAGGCGTAGGAACCGGCTTAGACGGTGGGCGCTGTACCAGACGCACACTTGCTACCGCCTTCGCGCGCGGATGGTGGGCGGGTGAGGTTTCACCTACCGTTTCGGGCTCGCGCGGGGCGATCAACTCCCCGTCAGGCACGTGCCGTACTCCTCCCTTGTCGGGGCCGCCCGTGAAAGATCAGATAGCCGCCTGGCTCTCCTTGGGCTGCTTATCCATGAGCTTGAAGTACATGCCGACCGGGCTGGAAGTGACGATGAATGCCACTCGCTTGCCGATAAGTTCCTTGGTTTCCAGGCGGACGCGGCCGTTGACCATCTGCCCAAACAGCTGGACAAGAACCTTGCCGTTCCCCGGATTGATAACGATACCCTTCTCCTCTTCGTTGAAGTAAAGCACCCACTTGCTGAGGGGCTTGCCGGTCTTCCGGTCCTCAAACTCCGCCTTGCGGGCGTCCTTGATCGTGAGGACCAGGCGCGAACCCTCCTCATAGCTCTTGGCGCTCAGGTACTCGCCCTCAAAATCCGTCGACATGTCCATGGTGTGTTTGTGTCCTGGTAGGGTTTCAGTGTGGACGCCTAGTATACTACCTGTCGTGTTATGATCAACGCTTTTTCCGCTGTTTGGCCAGGGTCTTCAAGACCTTCCGCCAGTCCTTACCCCGATTGAATATCCGCTCCCACCCCTCCTCGTATCGACGGCGGGCTTCCTTGTCGCCGCGCTGGATGTGGCCCTTGCCGTTGCCGCCGCTCATCCGTTGTCCACCCATCCGGTTTCAACCCACTCCGGCGCGGTCAACCCGAAGCCGATATAGACCTCGCGAACCTCCTCTCGCCAGCGGGCGCGTTCAAGCCAGCGACTCTCATGTCCAATTTGCTTTGGCTGCCAGAGGAAGGCCGTGCGGATCCTGGTATCGCCCTTCTTGGGCGGCTGTTTGTGGTGCCATCTCACGCCAGGTACTCCTTATGATCGACGATGCGACCGTTGACCGAGAAGCCCCAGCTACCCCGGCGGTTGAAGCCAAAGAACAAGGACCACACCTCTTTCCCGCCCGGAAGCACCAGGCGGTGCCGACTCTCATGCCGTCGCACTCGCAGGTATCCCGGCCTCCGCTTGTAGGTTCCGTCCGGCTGCACCTCCTGCATTGAACCAGCCAGCTGGCAGGCGACGTAGGCGAAGGGGTGCGTGTGGAGGTGGGCGTCCGAATCGCTCTTATGGATTTGATGCAGGGCCAGGAACCAGGGCGAGGTGGCGTTGCCGGCGATGTACCAGCGCGAGAGGTACGGCGAGGACTTGTCCACCCGGTCCGCGATCAAGCGGTGGCGGCACAATCGAGCGGCGAGGAATGAGAGGAGCCTACGCATTAAGCGTACTCCTGGTCCCAAATCATCTCCGCACTCGGCCCGATCTCGGCCGTGTCGGGGATCACATTCCAGTTGCCCAGCGCATACCGCTCAGCGAGCCGCGCCAGGCTCTCGGTATTCTTGGCTCTGCCGTAGGCAACCAGATCGGGGGACAGCCACTCCAGGCAGCAGCGGTGCGGCCAGGACTTCTCCAGCCAGACGATTCCCTGGCGGTACTCCTGCTTGAACTCCTCTTCGGCCAGGTCGGCGTAGTAGGGCAGCTGGCGGTAATACTTCCGCTGTTCCCGGACACGGGCGCGGTCGTTAATGTCCTCGATGGTCTTAACATCCAGGATGACCCCCTCCGCGTGGCTGATCGCATCGAGCCGACCTTGCCGGCCGAAGCCAAGCGAGGAGTAATCGCGACGGATTGCAACCTCCGCCGCGCAGCACTCCAGCAACTCCGCGGCCTCACGGTTGCGCCACAGGCTGGCCCGCATGCTCATCAAGAGCGCGCATTCCTTGGCGCTCACGATCGACTTGCCCGCGGCCTCCTGCGCCGCCTCCCACTCCTGGCAAATCTTGGAGTTGCGGTTCCACGCCTTCTCTTCCCCGCCCTTGCCGGGGTAGGTGCGCGGGGTGACGGCGAAGCGCCGGCCGAACTCGTCGGCCCCCTCCAGCACCATGCAGTGGGCGGCAGTCCCCACAGCCAGCGCCCGGCTCTCCTCCGGCTCCTCATCAGGGATCTCGCCCTTGATGAAGCGGCGGTGGAACAAGTCCTCATCCTGCTCAAAGAGCTTGAGCCAGGAGAACGAGACCGCGGACCGGGTGGTCTTGTAGTCTACCGGATCCGTTATAATCACGGGCACTCCGTCGGGCGTTCGCGCCGCTTAAGCATCCGCATAAGGCCCGGGGTACAGTCCGGCCGCTTGGTCAGCAGGCGCGCGCACTCTTCCACTGCCTGGTTGTAGGCTTCCAGGATCAACTCCTCCGTATCCCGGATGTCGTCGTCCGTAATCTTGCGCTCCAGCGCTTCCGTGGGCGCGCGGGTCACATCGTTGGCCAGCGGGGTCGGATCGGTGCTAGTGAGGCTCATACCCGCACCCCCAGCCGCGCGGCCTCGGCCTTGAGGCGATCGAACCAGTCTTGCCACTGATAGACCTGGAGGGCGCGGAGAAGGATCGCCGGGTCGGCCAACATCTCTTCTAGAGCGTCGCAATACCCTTGCTCGTGGCCCTCATCGTATCCGTCCGCATGGCCCTTATCCCATGCCTCGTCCTGCGCGTCCGTGAATGCATCGCGTCCCATGGCTCTAACCCCTCATCCAGCTAATCAGCATTCCGACCAGCCAGCCGGTCCCCAGCATCGTGGCCAGGAGGGACATGAGTCCGACCCAGGCCAGGTCTCCGCGCTCAAGGCCCTTGGTCAGCGGCGGCTGGAGGTTGGTCTCCGTGGGGGCTTCATCAAAGAATGCGCTTTGCGCGCGGTTGACGGTCTCGGCCTTGGAGT
>Ga0196964_10001110_pt1 | contig 14064 bp, 24 predicted proteins | sample S1_10metaG_FD_148615 | JGI IMG/M metagenome (GOLD analysis project Ga0196964, IMG submission 148615) | Soil microbial communities from Anza Borrego desert, Southern California, United States - S1_10 | ecosystem: Environmental > Terrestrial > Soil > Desert | place: USA: California | collected...
CAGCAACTATTAATTCTCCTGCAGGGAGATTCCGGAAAGATAATAGCGGTGCAGCATTCACTCTCACGAACAGTTATATTACTGCAAATTCAATTGTGCAGCTTACACCAGCAAATGCTGCTATTGATGCTACTGCAACGTCCTGGACAGTTCTTGCAGGTGCCGGATCCGCAGTAATTACTTTCAACGCTGCACCCTCTGCAAATTTCGATATGAACTTTTTAGTAATAAACTAGCTTACTATGACCAAAAAATCAAAAGCACTTCTGCAGGAACAGATTCGGAATATAGAACAGGGATTTAGTGAAGCTGTTGGCAATGGAGCATTTAAGAATTTAAAGTACGCTGCAAATCTGCAAATCTCTCTGGATATTATATCTGCCTTTATAGAATCAACTCCTGTAGATGATGAAAAAGAACCAACCCAGTCAACAAATGGCCACCAAAAAAAATAAACCGGAGAGCGCAGCAGTAAAAGCGTTCAAAGAGAAATATGGAAATGCAAAAAAGCTTTTCCCATCCGAAGAAGAAAAAGCCCTCCAAGCTGCAGAGGACCGGAATTATAATGAACCGGTGAAAACAAAGGCAGAGCCGGTAAATAAGATTAAAAATAAGAGGACCAAAAAAGGCAAGTAATGAATGAGAAGGGAAGAAAATATAATACTTCCCGTTGCTGCTGGCTTGGGTTTGCTGATACTTCTCAGTGATAGCGGACCAGGACCAGGAACATCCATTGGACCCGTTGGATTAACTCCAACAAATTTCATAAAGCGATATTGGAACGAAGCTCTGCAGGACCAAAAAAGGACGGGGATCAGTGCATTATTCACGATCACACAGGCCGGTTTGGAAAGCGGATGGGGCAAACGCGCCCCCAGGTTTAACTATTTCGGTATTAAAGCAGATAATTCCTGGGATGGGGAAACGCAGCTCCTAGACACTACGGAATACGTTAACGGAAAAAAAGTATATGTAAAGGCATTGTTCCGGGCGTATCCATCCGCAAGGCATGGTTTTACAGACCATTCCCTGTTCTTTTTTGAAAATCCCCGGTATAAAAATGCTCTTCTGGTCCGGAATGATGCAATTCAGTTTGCAAAGGCAATTGCAAAAGCGGGTTATGCTACGGATCCAAACTACGCGGACAAATTAATTCACGCAATGAAAATTGTTATTACGGTCCTGCAGAGGCATGGAATGATTTAACGGCAAATTTTGGCACAACGCGCTCAGCAGGATCACCAGGACCCGGGATCCGCGGCCAGGTTAGCATTTCATAGATAAAATTTATTTTCTTCTTTTCTTTTTCGCATTTCGGCCGGTTTTTTTTGGCACAGCTTCGGCCGTAACTGAGCGTTCAAATTTCTTTTCTATCAATTCCGTGCGCTGCACGGATCCTTTTTCGAGTGTGTCGGCCACCCGATAAGCCATTCGCCTGGATCTGTACGCATTGTAGATCATTATTCCGCGCCAATCCTTGAACGTTACGTTGTAGATAAATTGTTTCATAGTGCGAATGTATAAAATGGTCCAGCCGGCTGTGCCAAAATTAAAGCTTCGATCGCGACAAGGGAAAAAGCTCTTTTTTATTTTAGCTATGAAAATGCATCTAACCGGCTTTCCCGGGATCCTGGATATCCGGACAACCAGGTTGTGCCAAAATATACTCCAGCTCTGGAGAAGATTAATAATCCCAGGATCTCAGGATTATACTGTGTTGTCTATTAAAAAGATCTATCAGCGGATCTATTGTAATGAATGATGATCCATCCGGAACAATGATCCAGGAATGATAATGACCAGGACCGATCTCAGCAACGCGGAGTTTAAATTTAATTTCCAGGGCCTGCAGTAAAGCTCCGGACAGAATGCAGAATGATGATGCATTACATTCTTTGTCCAGGAGAGTTCTATTCGAAGTTTTTAAAACAATCCTGTGCGGTGGCCGTTCTTTGTATTTGATTTTGGATCTTTCAAAGTTCCAAATATTCCTGGCTGTTTCGATCAGCGTGGATCCCCTAAGCGGTTTTGCAATATCGCCAACTGCAGAATTATTTCCTTCCGCTATGGCCCGAAGGATCATTTCTATTTCATCCTGTAAACCTGCATTCTCAATTTCAATTTTCTTTTCCATTAAATCAAAAGTAGCATTATTTGTAAAAAATCGTTTGTTATCCGTTCGTACCTGGTCAAATTCGGAATGTAATTGCACTATGTGAAGCGTTCGGGACCAGTAAAGTGATCCGTTCCGTATTCGTTCGTTCTGGATGGGTCTATAAAGGCAGGAGGGATGTACCATTTATTAACAATTCCTAAAACAACAGAGGGGCTAACCGTGTGGTTTCCCCTCTGAAAAGGTTGTTTCTCACGCAACCCTGCCTCACGTTCCGGGACTGTGAATAAGTCCCTTTCGGTGATATTTCAAAGATAGGCACAATAGTTGTATATTTGGCATATCTCACGCACTTAACTTATTAGCCTCACGATGTCAAAAACTCATAGGAGAAAGTTTATAACCCGGGGAAAAGGCATATCTGCGAATTCATCCAGGGGGAGATTACTCCCAATTTGTTCCATAATTAAATCTTATGTTAAATCGGAGGGGAAATTAGCAGCAAGACGTGCAAATGCAAAATCTGATCCCAGCAGTCCGGCCCTATCTCTACCGGAGGAAGGAACAGCATTAGGAAAGGGAGACAAAAGTAAAATATTCCACCATCCCAGTCTCAGCAAACCATTTATTATTTCGTTGTACAGGCGCATTTTAGGCCTCCTGTGGCGCGATGTCGAGAAGAAAGTCATTTCCGTCCAAGATTTCATTTCAATTGCCCGTGAGTTGAATAAAAACCTGTATCCATGACCAGGAAGATCATTGGGGCAGTTTACAAGACAGCAGGGCATTATGCCTTTAAACAGGTCTGCATTGCTTATGTGGCATCCGAATTGGATAATGGAGGTACATGGCAGGCTTATGTCTGTGTTGTCCTGGGAGACAATCAACGAATAGATGAACAGTACACCTGCAATCATGGTGCAAAACTCTCCAGGAGCGAGGCATCCGGTTTTTTTCCACATCTACCAATTACCAAATACAAAACTGAATAGCTAATGGAATTCTTTATAGATCATGGTCTCGCAGTATTCCTTGCCGAATGGGAGGTACACCGCCCATATGCAAATGAAGAATGTACAGTATTTCACAGGGAGTGTTTACACTTTAAGCCGGTAGATCTGAGAGTCAATTTTGATAATCCGGATTTTGATTACTTACATCCGGATATAGAGAATAAACGTGTAAAGGGATTTTTAATAAGTAAAAGCTGAATGGTGCAAGTTAAAATACAGCTATTGATCCTGCACCACATTAACGAACAGATCAATTAGCTCTTAGAAAAAGCTCAGAAGTAGAGTAAAGAACATATCACCAGGACTGCGGATAGCTACGCAGCGAATGTTTTCGGCAACCGGCAATTGCGCAAAAAAAATGCGTAGCAGGGTGCAGGGGTAGGAAACATCCCCCTTTTTTAAGGCCCAAAAATCAGGTTAAGTAACAGCCAGTAATACCTGTTGTTACCTGAACACGATTTACAAGGCCAGCTAAAGTTAGGTTCTTTCTCCCGTAAGGGACTTGACCTAAATCGGGACAAATTGTGCGAAACCAAAACCTTAAAAAATATGGAAACAAAAAAATGGGGAACAGGGAAGAAGAAAGGGCCACAATGGGCGCGTACACGTGCTATAGTGACGTGGAATAGTCGTAAAACGTGGAAAGCACCTTCCTGGGACTATACGAAGAAGTTCACTGCAGGAGTGCCTACAAAGATCAAAAGTGAATTGACAGGATTAACGAAGCTCGTAGAAATGATCTGTGGGATAGATCCCTGGAGCTATGGCGTGATAAACGTATTTGTAAACCTTACATCTAACCTGGATGTAAATAACGGCAACTTCGATTATCACATCCTGACTATTGTACGTGGAAAGCTCACATGGAAAAATCCTATCTACTGGAAGGTGGATGATCCCAACAATATGGACGTAAAAAAAATGCGTGCTTACCAAGAAGCTAAACTAAACGAGCAGGCCAGGGAAGAAGCCCGGATACAGGTGCAGCTGGCACTGGAAGGGTTACAACATCAACAATTACAAAAATAACTCCATTCCCAAAAGAAAAACTAAATATCCCGTTCTGTTCCAGCGCGGGAACGTCCTGGTAAAGAGATCACTCACGGTTCAGGAAATAGAACTGTTGTACATCCTCTGCGATCAATGCAAATTGAAGAATGAGAAAAAGAGTTTTGCAGATCTGATCTATGTTTTTCCAGGAGATGAATTTAAAAAGGTACTTACAATAAAAAATGTTCCACGCTGGCTATACCTGGGGAAAGTAATTTCTAAATAAATTCCATGAACCTACTCAACAAGATCAAAACAGTACTACGAAAAAATAATTTCTCATTCTCCGGAGGCGCGGAAGATATTACCTTGAAATCCATCTTTACACAGATGGGGATTAAAAAAGGGTTTTACATTGATATAGGCGCGTACCATCCGTACAAAGAGAGCAATACGTATGCTTTTTACCTGCAGGGATGGAATGGCATTAACATTGAGCCGAGACCAGGCAGTAAGAAGTTATTTGATAAGTACCGGCCCAACGATATTAATATCCAATTGGGAGTTGCAGAGCATGAGGGAAGGATGACGTATTACCATCATCCTGAAGCGAACCGCGTAGGAGCCAATACATTTTCCAAAGAATATTTAATGAAGTTCCCGGAGGAAGTAATTAGAACAACGCAGGAATGCTTGATAACAGTAATGCCACTAAAGATTATTTTATCAAATATGGTAGTTCCGGAAATTGATTTTATGGATGTGGATTGCGAAGGCCAGGATCTGCAGGTTCTAATGTCGAACGATTGGGAAAAATACCGGCCAAAAATTATTGTTGCAGAATTAGAATGTAATAATATCAATGACCTTGCAACAAATCCAACTGCAGAATATTTAAAAAGTGTAGGGTACGAGGCCATTGCAAAAAATTTCCTGGTTGAGAATTATGCCAGTGTATTCTTCCGTAGATGCCTGTAGGACTATAATATTTATATTTGCATTATGCAACAAAAACCTGTTAACGTAGATGTAACGAAGCTGTACAACGAAACGTGCAGCTGCGGGAACAAATTTTGGGAAAAGTCTCACATCCTTAAAAAGATCCCAGGCATTTACCTTGGATCCACGCAACCAACCCTCGCACCGGTGGAAGTCTACCGCTGTGATAAATGCAGGTCCGTTCATCCGGACCTGTTGCCAGCGATCAAAGAGCCTGCACCAGTAAAAAATTAATCCCATGAAAAAAATTATTGCGGTCCTTATGATTATCACAGCACCGTTTGTTGCGGTGCTAACATCTTCGTTCATTCGTTCAGGTGAGCAGGATCCATCAGCAGCTAAGGTGGACCAGGTAGAAGGTATTTACGTGTTCATGCTCTCAAAACCAACTGCAGCGTATGAAACTTTAGGCAGCATTGAGAAAAAAGGAATTGTTGCAAGTGGCAAGCCAAGTGAAATGCTACAGTTGATGGTGAAGAAAGCAAAGAAGGAATATCCCACAACGCAGGGAATCATTTTCACGGCCACCGATATGTACAAAGCGGACTGCGTTAAATTTAAACCGTAATGGCAGAAATAACCATACAATCCGTTGCAAATGGTTTTGTCGTTAGAGTTCCGCAGGATCATTCATTTCCTGGTCCTATGCGTGAGGTAGAAATGTTCCGTACTCAGGCGCGGATTATGCGGGATGAATTTCAAAGGGATGATATGTTGCAGGAAGTTATCCAGCCTGAAAAAAAAACAATGGATGAAGTAATGGAATCCCAAAAAGATCAAACATTGTTCACGTTTAAGACCTTTCCGGATGTACTTGCATTCCTGGCTAAGGAAATGAAAATATAATGCCATCTTCCAAATTAAAAAAGCGTAGACGCAAAAGCAAATCATCATTGGGTATAGTCAATGCAGTGAATGATTATATTATTCAGAAGGGAATGGAGATGGCAGTTCAAATGCTTTTTGGAGTTAAGCCTGTTCGAAAAACTGTAGTTGTACAACCTGAAACTATTGATGTACCATACGAAGATGTAACACATAAACGTATCGATAAATGAGCCTTAAATCTCCCTCACAGATTATTGAAGAAAATCCTGGCGTTGCAAAACACTGGACCGCTCAGGATATTGGTCAGCTGCTACGTATGAAGTTGGTAAGCGGCACAAAGCCCAATAATGGTCGTTCCGGATCACTTATTGAGGAAAAAGATGTTCTGAAAATGTTCCGCTTTGTAAGAGAGTAAAAGCAGGGGGCAGCCCCCCCTTGCAGGCCCCCTTATATCTTCATTCCCGTAATTTATTTCCGCACTTTAGTGCAAGATCCCAATTCTTGCAATGAAATGCCATTTGATATTCTCGTCAAAAAGAATGCAACTGTGGATGATACTTTGCATCTTATCATTCACGCAATCAACGTTTGCAGTCAGTCTCCCTTCGTTCAGGCTGTTGTGGATGAGATCAGCCAGCTGCATGATCCCCGCGCAGATCCCGTTGGCTTCATCCGTGAGCTGGATGCCTGGTGCAGAAGGAACGGGAAGTACCAGCTCGATATTCCTGGCATTGAAGAAGTGTGGACCCCGGAGCTTACAACCCGCATGCGCAAGTTTGACTGCAAAAAAATTACTGTGCTGTGCGCTGCAGTTCTACAACGTGCCGGTATCAATCCAATTCCAAAGCATGTTTACTACCAAACTCCTGATGGATCCCTGGAAGACTTTACGCATATCTACACAATTGTTCCTGCCAGCAGCCTGGGTGGACGTGGAATTGATCCTTATATCACCGTGGATCCTACTAACGAGGCAGGATTTAACAAAGAAGTTCATCATAGCAAAGCAACCCTTTACCCTTTAACCGGAAAAAAAATGGAACTGCACATGATGGGTCGCGCTGCAAATATTCCTGGTGAGGAAACTCAGCAGAGTATCCCGCGTCCAAACCTCAGCACATCTAATTTTCAATCTGCACTAAATAATTCCGCTTGCCAGTTGGAGGATACCATGCGCAGCGTTTGCAATATGCCACCAACAAATGTTTGTGGTCCTGCAGATTATTCACTGATAGGATTAACTGCAAAGGATGGAAATACCGTCCTGTTCAATTATACAGCAGCAGAAGCTGTTAAGCATACAGCAATGATTCCTGTAATGTTTGCTGCGCGTGCGGCATTCCTGGGATTGATCTATTTAGGAAAGTTCCTGACTAAAACCCCCATCAAAATAAATTTAGCCTACAGGCTCGCTAAAGCCTGGAATAAGAATAGATCACTGGTCAGAAAGACATGGTGGCTTATGGGGGGAGAAAAAACTGCCAAAGCCCTGAAGACCGCCATTGCAAAGGGAAGCGGAGTTGCTATTTCAGGACCTTACACCTACGGATATGATAGTCCTGGACTTTTTAGGTATGGAATAAATGGTGCAACAATTGGCGAACCAATAACACTTGCCACCGCGGGTGCTGCTCTTGTTGCTGCAGGACCGGCCATACTGATTTTCAAAAATGTTATGAAGCAGCTTGGAGTATTCAAAGATGGTGAAACAGATCCTGAGCCGCCAACGACCGAAGCTCCAACAGAACCGCCACCTGTTATTCCTCCACAAAATCAGCCGGATCCTCAATCCGGAAGTTTTGCAACACACAGTATAGATAATTTTTCAGATCTGCTCAACTTTTGTAAGGCAGCGGCAGTAATGCTCCTGGGAGCATCCATGAACCCGCTGCTGATAATGCCAACAAACATTCTTATTGGTGCAGCTTTCCTGTACGCAATAAGAAAAAAAATAGGTGCATGAACACAAGTAATTTTCAAACAGAAGCCAATCGGCTTGCATGTAAAGCAGAAAATGATCTGCGCTCAATTTGTGGAGTAGGGGAGCTGCAATTGGGCCCTGCTGTTCCTGTTCCACCGCTTCCTGGCCAGCCATTGTTACCTCTTACCCCCTGGGAGTATAAATACATGCAAACACTTTTGGCAGCTGCAGGCAGGGATGGATTTACCGTTGAGCAAAGAGCGATCCTGGACGGGCTTGTTAAAAGATACATGGCTAATGGTGGAAGCGATCCATACAACGCACCTATCCCTGTAGAGCCGGAAGGACCTGGAGTGGATCCAACACCACCAAGTTCAGGGAGCTTTGCAACTCACAGTATAGATAATATTTGGGATCTCCTGAACTTCATAAAAGCCTCAGCAGTAATTCTCCTGGGATCCAGCACACACCCAAACACGTTTTTAGCTGCAAACATTATTATGGGTGCAGCTTTTCTATATGCAACCCGAAAATCCATTTTTAAATTTCTATAACAGATGAAGAAGATCAACACGGCCAAGTTCAAGGCATTTTCCCAAAGAGCTATAAAGGCTTACGGATTAACTGTTGCACAGGTTGGAACAGTTACGTTAGGTGCATTACTTACCACAAAGTTCCTGGACGCAAAGGAATTATTTAAGGACAAAATTGCTGCAGATCCCACCTATGCGGATAAGTGGTTTATTAAGTACCAGGCACCGATAAAGCTGGTAGGTGCTTCTATTATTGCAGCGTCCATCAAAAATCCCTGGGCCAAACTTTTATTCGTTGGCGTTGCAGTGAGTGGTGCAATTGGCACTGTTCGCCTGTTTACGCAGAAGGACGATGGAACAAATTATTTCCAGCCAATTGGAAACAGCATGGATGCGCGTTTGCTGGCCCTGGCTAATGTAAATGGTCCTCTCTCACGCAGGGATCAGACCTACGTTGCGGATCCGCTTTCCAGGAGGGATCAAACCTACGTAGCTAAACCGGTGGATCTGATGAATTATAATTATTCCGGAGTAGGTGGAATGATGGAACGCGGAATCGGAACGCTCATGGAACGAGGAATGGCAGGTACAGGTTGTGCATCCTATATGTAAATTAAAAATCATAAACAAAAATTAATTTTTTAAATCCAATCCAATGAAGTACGATCAGGTTGCAATTCGTGAAGCAGAGCGCAGAGCGTTCGATACAATAACAAATCCCAAAATGGCAACAAAGGGAGACAATGGGGCAATTTGTGAGGTGGACAACCCATATTGGGTAAATCCACTGAACGTTTCCATGCCTGTTACTTTGGTGCAGGAAGTTGCGTGGGTTAACACTACTCAGAATTTCGCATTTGATTTCTCTATCAACGCTCCTGTTCAAGTACCAGGAACAAACAATAACGTTATCCTGGGACAAAATAACGTGTTTGTACTGTATGGAATTCAGATCCTGTTCCGTGACGGTGCAAGTTCTGCCAACGGTGTTTATCGCAGCTTTGGCAATACGGTAAACGATGATGCACTGTACAATAGCCTGGTATCTATCCGCATGGAGCAAAGCACGCTAGTTGATAAAGTGAATGGCCAGAATTTCCGTGACGTTCCGGAAGGAGCTATAACAGCATTCAATGCCCTGGATGGATTGCTTCTCATTAATCCGGTGCGTATCGTATCCGGAAAGCTTGGAACATTCACCCTCAACCTTAACCTGCTGAATCCTACCTCTGCACTTATAATTTCCGCGAGCCAATTTATCAGCGTGAGATTAAGAGGTGCATACGGCCAGGCATCCGCTTAAAAATATTCTTCATGCAAGAACTACTTTTAAAAACCGGAGTTCCGAGTTATGTAACGAATATCATAACTCCAATCCCGGCAACAAACCAGCGAAGCATTCCTATTGCTAAGAATATCCCTCAGCAGGTAGGATTGGTCTATGGACTGAGCACCTACACAGATACGGTAGACCCCAACAATGTTAATCTAATCACTTTTGCCAATGCGCAGGAGCTGTATTTAACATTCAAGGATGGACCAACCGAGTTTTTCCAACAGGTGCGCATGGATGCACTGATCTTTCCGCTGGCAGGTTTTCCAAATCAAAATCCGGATACGTACATGAAGGTGAACATTCCGGGCAACTTTGATATGAGTACATCCTTTTACCTTAATCCAGGAGGGATCACATCCGCGGAGGCAGCAACGAATATCATGCTGCAGCTGTGGTTTATCTCCACGGAAAGTTATATCTGGATGATGAAAAAGGGGTATATGGATGACACTTACGCTGAGCAATTCATCAATTCCAAAAACGGAAAAAGGTAAATGGGTTTTGGAACTGAAAAATACCTTAGCCAGGATGATGCTACTAAAAATTTGTGGTGGAGCGAACCGCTGCAGGTAGTGAGTAATTCATTAGGAGCCACACAGGTTGCGACTGTGGACTGTGGGGCTTTTGGCGCAAAGGGTATTTACATTTCCGATATCATAATTGCTTCCGGAATTGTAGCCGGTGCCGCTAACTTGGTTACATACACGGCCAATGTTGGCGGTGTCATGTTTCTAATGAACAGCGGACGGGATGGGAATGGATCTGTTGGGATAGAAAAATATATATCCGGACCTCAGTTTACCATTACCGCAAGTTTTGCTGTGCCAATTGTAATCACAGAATACCGTTTCACTGTACTGTATCATTATCTTACGGAGTGGAACAAAACAAAATTCGGATTTCAAAACCACCATGCCTAAGATCAACGAAATACGGGAATTGATTCGGAGCCATATTACTCCGTATATCCGCATTTATGATTCCCAGGATAACCGGATCTGTACTATTGAGACAGGAGATGTTGAATCTGCAATTTCTCAGCTGGATCAAATGCTTCCATACTTTTCTACCTATGGCCGTTTGAAAGTGGAGGCAGCTAACCAAAGCATCAAGAACCGTAAATATCAGGATGCCTTTTGGTGGAACCTGGACCAGGACCGGCCAGCTGCAGCCCAAGACACAGGAAATGCAATTGGAAAGATACCTGCCGGGTATGTGCATGAAGGAACGCTGGCAAAGGAAATTGCGATCCTGAATTTAAAGTTTGAGCATGAAAGGGAGTTGCGCAAGCTGCAGGATGAAGCAAGGGAAAAGGAAAAGAGCGATCCGGTTAAGATGATAAAGGATAATGCGCCCATGCTGCTGTATGCGCTGGGAAAACCTTTGGAAGAAATTGCAAAGGTGACGGCATTCCTTAATACGCCTCAAGGACAAATGCCACAGGCTATTGCCGGTCCTCCTGCTCAGCCGGGAAGCCACACACTTGTGTTTAAAGATGTATCCTCATTATCTACCGATGAAAAACATGCAAAGCTGCAGGGAGGTATGGACCAGCTGGCAGGCAACTGCAGCTTGGAGCACATGATAATGCTGGTAGATGGTCTTAATAAAAAACTGGATCCCAAACAGGGAGGAAATCCGGAATTCATAGCCACAATTCTTTCATTTCTATAATCATGGCAAGGAAAAGAAAAAAGGGCCGGAAACGGTCAAAGCCCAGGAAGCGCAGAGCTTCAAAACCAAAAGTGAAGATCAGATACCGGACCATGACAAAGATAAAATACCGGTACAGAAGTAAGACAAAGAAAAAGAAGAAAGGCAAAAGCCGTTCCGGATCGGGTGGAGGTGGAGCGATTACCAGTGCAATGAATTCTATTCTGCGTTAAAAAATGGCACAACCCACACAGGAGCAGGTAAGTAAGCTGGAGGCTGCAATGCTGGAGCAATTCGCTTTGCTTGCTGAGGCTGCAGCTTTGCGCCTGGGACTTGCGAGGCAGTTTGGGTTAGATGGCGCACCGTTCCTCAAGTTCAATGCTGTGTATGCAAAGCTGGTAGATAAATGGATCCAGCGTGAAGTAAAATATGAAACGGAGCTGGTAAAAAAACATATCTATGGCATTATTGCATCCGGAGATCTGAAGCGTGAGGATTTTTTCTATAGCAAAGGGATCCCGAAGCTGATAGCTCTCACAAAAAAGTGGAACAAGGAAAAAACCACTTCCGGAATTGGATTCATTCCGCTACTTGTTTGGGCTGCAGTAGCACTGGCCGGATTATTTACCGCTGCAACGATTACGGATGATCTTACAACCACTGCCCAGGAAAAAGCAGAACTCCTGGAAGCAACTCAGCGGACCGCCCAGGAATTAGGACTTACTCCGGAACAAGCATCCGGGATCATTACGCAAACGCAGCAAGAGGCTAGCGAAGGATCCGGATTAGGAAGTACGGTAAAGACAGTTGGCATTCTCGTGGTCCTGGCAATGCTGGGACCACCTATTATACAAAGTTTCACTAATAACAAAAAATAAAATGGGAAAGACCACTAAAGCAACCGCAACCGACAAAAAAAATAAGCCTGTAGAACTGAAAGAGTTCAAAGGCGAAAATGTAGATGGGAAAGCGTTTAAGGTATCCGCACCGGAGGATAGCCTGGACAAACATGCTGAGGAAGCTTTGAAAGGAGTTTATCGCAGCTGCTAAAAATAATATTCACTTTTTTAAAAACTATATCCATGTCAGTATCAAAAATGTCGTTTCAAAAGCAGCGCGGGTATTATAATTTCCTTTCAGATCCAACTGCAGGAGCTATAGGGACCATTAACCTGGGCGTACACCTTCCAGCATTTGCAATCATATCCGGGTTTTGGGTTACAGAGCACACGGCCATAACATCCGGAGGTGCAGCAACGTTATCATTCGGCACAATTACAACTAACAGCAATCCTGTTGTTAGCACGGTAAATAACTTAATGGCTGCAACGGCCATTGCCGGATTCACTGCGCAACCACTGATGGGCGTGGATCTGTTTGCTGCACCTCTGCGCATCCTGGTCCCTGTGGATATTACTATGAGTATTGCAACTGCAGCCCTTACTGCAGGAGAACTTTCATTTGAAATTTGGTACTCTCAAAACCTGAGATAAAAAAATGGGAAGACAAATCGCAATTACAAACCCGCGTGTAAAAGATAACCGCTGGCTATGGGAAGCCTTCCAGGGCATAAACAATGCCCGCACTTACGATGATTTCGTTATCAGCGATAATTATTGGCTATACCTGGTTATCCTGGCCGGAATTGGTTCCGGAATGGAGATTAAAGGAAATATTGACTGCTCTGCAAATCCCAATTATCCGGCAGGAAACCAGGGAGATTATTACCGTGTATCCGTTGCCGGTAAAATCGGAGGCGCAGCCGGATTTCCTGTTTCCGTAGGAGATGCAATAGTTTGTTTTGTTTCCGGAGCTGCAGGTACGCAGGCTGCAGTTGGTGCGAATTGGAATATTAAGCAAGTGGGCCTGCAGAGGAACTTTGAAGTGAATCTTAGTACCGGCGATCTTACACAAGCTACAGTCCGGGATTGGACCGGAGCCATTGGCCGTAATGTTGCGCTTACTGCAGTAGGAACATTTGCCGTGTCCGGAACAAACTTTGCAGTTTTAACAACCGGGATAATTAATATTTTGGGCACACGTGCAATTACAGTTTTGAATGATGGGTTTGAAAATACATTTGTTGGAAGAAATGCAGGTACAACTACAGCAAATAATTCCAGTAATACAGGTGTGGGAACTGGAGCATTGGGATCACTTGCTAATGGATTTCACAATTCAGCGCTCGGACATAATGCTCTTGTATCAATTACTAATGGAGGCGGTAATGCAGCATTTGGATATCAGGCCTTATTGCAATGCACAGGAAGTGATAATACAGCTATTGGAGCTAACGCATTACGAAGTGTGGTTGCCGGTATAAGAAACGTTGCATTGGGCCTTAATGCCGGATACTATGAAACTGGATCAAATAAGCTGTTTATTGATAATGTAACCAGGGCCAACGAAGCAGATGGACGTATAAAAGCTTTGGTGTACGGAATATTTGATGCAGCAACTGCCAATCAATTTTTTACCGTTAACGCTCACCTGCTTATCCGGGAAGATCTTCAGTTCACTACAAAGACTATTGATATTGTAGCCGGAGATACAGCAACTATTAATTCTCCTGCAGGGAGATTCCGGAAAGATAATAGCGGTGCAGCATTCACTCTCACGAACAGTTATATTACTGCAAATTCAATTGTGCAGCTTACACCAGCAAATGCTGCTATTGA
>Ga0196964_10001111_pt1 | contig 14056 bp, 12 predicted proteins | sample S1_10metaG_FD_148615 | JGI IMG/M metagenome (GOLD analysis project Ga0196964, IMG submission 148615) | Soil microbial communities from Anza Borrego desert, Southern California, United States - S1_10 | ecosystem: Environmental > Terrestrial > Soil > Desert | place: USA: California | collected...
TATGCGGCTGGCGGCCAAGGCGAAACTTTTAGAAATTCCCGTAATCTTCTACATTGCGCCGCAGCTCTGGGCGTGGGGCGAAAACCGCGCGAAAAAGCTAGCCGCGGTTGTGGATAAACTGCTCGTTGTTTTCCCGTTTGAAGTGGAGTTTTTTAAAAAATTCGGTATTGATGCTCAATTTGTGGGGCACCCGCTGCTGGATGATCCGGCTTTTAAAGGTAATTTTAAAAGTATTGCCGAGCGCGAACAACATATCGCGTTTCTGCCGGGAAGCAGAAGACAGGAAGTTTTAAAACACCTTCCGGTCATGGAAAAAACGGCCCGGCTGCTTTTAAAAGAACTTCCCAATGTGCAGTTTGCTATTGCACAATCGCGGAATCTGCCTGATGAACTTTTTAAAAATTCTTTTGAAAACCTGCCTGTTACCTATCAGAAAGATGCCCGCTCGCTCATGCAAACTTCCCGCGCGGGACTGGTCAAAACCGGCACGTCCACTCTGGAAGCCGCGCTCTGCGGAATGCCGTTTGCGATGATGTACAAAACCTCTCCGCTCTCGTACCACCTGAGCCGATACCTTGTGACGCTCGAGCACATTGCGCTGCCAAATATTCTTTTACAAAAGAAGATTGTGCCGGAATTAATTCAAGCGAATGCTTCACCGGACATTATGGCACGCGAGCTTTTGAAGGTAATGCAAGATGAGAATATAGCTTTCAAAATGCAGGAGGATTTTAAAGTATTGCGGCATTTGCTTGGGCAGGAGGGCGCGTCAAGGCGGGCAGCGGAGGTGATTGCAAATGTAATAAAAAAAGCCGTCTGACGAGGTGTCAGACGGCTTACATCTTTCAAAAAAAACTTCACTAATCAGTTGCTTTCTTTTGTGAATTCTGCTGCGTATCTTTTTGCTCTTTTAGCTCGCGACGTTCTTTCATACGCTCGCGGCGCTCACCGACCCGCTCTTTACGCTCTGCACGAAGGTCTTTTAATTTTGCAAGCTGCTCGGCAGTAAGAACCTTTTTCATTTCCTGCATTTTGTCCATCATTGCCAGGCGCGTTTTCTGCTGAAGCTCACTGTTTTCTTTTAAAATTTGCTGGGCCTTGTCGCGCGAGTATGAGTCTGTTTCCATCATTTGCTTTAGCTGCTGCTCATTGGCTTTGATCTTTTCGCGGCTTACTTTATTCGCATCTTTAAATTCCGCCCACATCTGCTTTAGTTTCGTGCGCTGCTCAGCCGTAAGATTCAGCTTTTCGGCGAGCATCCCCTGCATTTTCTCTAAACGCTCCGGGTGCAATCCACCAAAACCTTCCTGCGCGGGAAGTTGTATTGCGCCAAAACCAAAAACAAGCGCTCCAACTGCTAGGACATGTTTAAAACGTACCATTTTCATAATGTAAACCTCTCAATAGTGTGTGTAAATTTTCAAAATGCTGAAATACGTCGCTTCGATATTTGGATTGAGAGATTGGTTTAAAATTTTTTTTACATCGGTGAAAATTATTTTTAAAAATATTGCTGCCTTTTTAAAAACTGTTCCAGGATGAGATTTTCGCTTGTAATAAAAGGTATGGAGTAACAAAAAAGGCGTAGTTTAAAAACTGCGCCTTTTAAAAAAGTATGACAGAGCTTCGAAAAATTCAATAATCATCATCACGACGACCGCGGCTGCCGCTACGGCCCATCCTGTCGTCATCATCATCATCTCCATCATAGTCATCGAAGTTATTTTCATTATAGCCGTATTCCATCAGGTCGCCTTTGCGAACCCCTGTTGTTTCTTCACCGTCGAGCCCTTCTGTTTCTACCATGAAGTCTGTTTCTGCCTTGATCTCGTCGAGGTCTACGAGCAGGTCTTCCTTGTAGTCAAATTCGTCTTCATCCGGTTCATCGTATGCTTCCACTTTCTTTTTAAACTGTGGGCGAAGAAGGTCGAGGATTTCGCGCTCCGTTGTGTGACCAGCATCTTCGGCATACCACGCATGAAGTTTTTTGCCGTATTCAGCTAACGTATCGCCACGCTCCCGGGCTTGGCGCACAAGCGATGCAGCTTCAGCAGGTCGAGGCCCCCATTTAAAAAGCTCGTTGCCTTCCATGTCAAATGCTACAAGGATCGGGATGGAGCGACTGCCATTCGTGAGATATTTATCCATAATGTCGGGATAAAGATCGCGCTCTAGGATACGAAGGTCTACATTTCGCGCGGCACTCGCGAGCTTCGCGATGATCGGCAGTGTCTGGGCAGAATCACCACACCAATCCTCAGTGATCACCATCCAAAGCTGCGGTTGGCGCAGGTGCATCAGCTCGTACTGCGTGCCGGGGTTCGGGCGAAATGATTGCTCGATACGCTTCATGCGGCGCAGGTTCAGAGGAAGGTATTGTGCCAGCGACGATGCCTGGTCGTCTGAATCCGGCATTTCTACTTTGATGCGAAGATTTTCTACAAACTCGGGATACGTGAGTCCGTTATGAGGGATTTTGTCAAGAAAAAACTGCTCTGCCATACAATTCCTTTTAAAAAATATAGTTTTTAAAATATCATTTTTATTTTGTTTGCGAAACTTCAAACTGGTTGCCGTTGGATCGCAGTGTAATGTTGCCGTTACCAACCTTGCATTTCAGCACGCTTTTGCCTGTCCCCAATACACCGGTGAACTGGGTTTTAAAAGGGCTGGATTTTATCCACGGAAGTCCCTCATGGCCTATATTTCCATGATCAGTAGAGGCGTCGATACTTGTATTGGAATTGGCCGGAATGCTGATTTTCATGTCGCCGTTGCCCGTTTCAAATTCCGCTATAGAATTTTCGGCAGGCCAGAAATCTGCTGTAATTCCGCCATTTCCATTTGTGGATTCAATGTGACCCGAACGGACATCATCGATTCGTATTTCGCCATTCCCATTTTCAATCTGAATAGAAGAATTCTCTACGCCGCGTACATTTATATCACCGGAGGATTGCCGCAGGCGAATATTAAAATAGCGTGGCACAGTAATAACATACGAAACGCTATAATTCCGCGACTGGTCATCCGGCTGGTCTGTTTTAAAAACTACATCCTCTCCGGCCTGTTCACGCGTTACTTTTACATCTTCAATATGTGTTTGCGCATCGCTTGAGTCAGTGCCGCTCGCCCGCCGGATAATCCGTACGGAAATATCCTGGCTATCGTCGGCGCCTGTAATGTCAATGCTCCCGTTCATGTTTTCCACGATCAGGTTTTTCTTTTCACCGCCGAACGTCAGTACTTCTTTGGACTCATATTCACGCGTTGTCGTATGAGGTTCACTTTCGCATGAGCTCAGTGCCAGCATTACAAAAAAACAAATAAAAAGCATTCTAAAAATAGTCATAGGCGAATTCTCTTCTTCTAAATCAGGTATAAAAGAGTACTAACCGCAAAAATCGAAAAATGGTTTTTAAAAACAAGATTAAAAAAGAAAAACCTGGTATTTTTCCCAGGTTTTACAATCATCATTCCCTCAAAAACTCGCTGTACCACAGCCCTGAATCCTTCACCGTCCGCTGCTGCGTTTCAAAATCCACATGTACAAGGCCGAAGCGCGGACGGAACCCTTCAGCCCACTCAAAATTATCCAGAAATGTCCACACAAAATAGCCGTGAATATTAATTCCCTCGGATTTTGCTTTTAAGACACTTTTCAGATTGTTTTTTAAGAACTCCACCCGCGCCGTATCGTGAATTTTCCCGTTTGCAATTTCATCGGGAAATGCTGCACCGTTTTCTGTAATGTAGATTTTCGGCATATTTTCATACGAGCCGAATTCCTTTAAAACGTGGTACATCGCGTCTGGATAGATCTCCCAGTCCATTTCCGTTGCCGGAACTTTCCGTTTGCTTGCCTTAACAATGTCGGCGTTAATGACGGGAATAAAGTACGAATGCTTGATGATCTCTCGCGTGTAATTGTGAAAACCGAAGAAATCAAAATCATGCTTAAGTAGCACTTCATCACCAGGCTGCATGTATTTCTGCAGTTTTAAAAGTGCGTCAAAATCATTAAAAGGATAGCCAAGGCCAAGGGGTGCTTCAATAAATACGCGATTAACCAGCGCGTTCACGCGGCGAACAGCGAGCACATCGTCCTCATCATTTGGGTCTTGTGGCTCAAAGCGTGTAAGTGAAGCCGTTGTGCCTACTTCTGCCGTTGGCATTAACCCTTTTAAAATCCGACCGCCTTCGGCCTGGCATATCGCGGCATGATGCACCGCAGGAATAAAATTACCCAAGCCCATTCGCCCCGGCGCATGCATACCAAGCATGTAGCCCGTTGAGAGAAAAACCATTGGTTCATTTAAAACCATCCAGTGTTTTACGCGATCGCCAAAGCTCCGCGCGCAGACCTCTGTATATTCTGAAAACCAACCGATAATATCGCGGTTCGTCCAGCCGCCTTTATCTTCGAGGGCTTGTGGTAAATCCCAGTGATAGAGCGTGATCCATGGCTCGATGCCGAGTTCAAGACATTCATCTATCAGGCGATTATAAAAATCAATTCCCTTCATGTTCAGCATGCCCGTTCCATTGGGGATCATGCGTGGCCAGGACAACGAAAACCGGAAATTGCGGATATTCAGTGACCGCATGAGGCGCAGATCGTCGCGGTATTTATTATAAAAATCGCACGAAATATTGGCATGAGCGCGTTTGCCTTCGTTCGTAAAGACGTCCCAGATAGATTTGCCCTTGCCGTCGCAGTCATGCGCGCCTTCTATCTGGTAGCTCGACGCTGAAACACCCCATACAAAGTCCGGCCCAAAATCACTTTTCAAAAGTTCATTCATGTATGTATCTTTAAAGAATTCTTTTAACGCAGAGGTTTTAAAAAGCAGTTGAGAATTAGAATCACGAATTATTATAGATTATGCTGATTTCATAGATTTTTAAATTTTACGAATCACGAACTCAGTTGTTCTTGTAAAATCTTGTCAATAATATATTCGGTAATATCGGGATAATTTACCTCAACAATTTTCTTCGATTCCAGCCAGTTCTCAATCACATCAGCATATTTTTCTTTTAAACTTTTTATTACCGGAACACCCATCTTCGATAAAGTCGCTGCATTGATGTGCTGTTCATATTGCGTTTTCATGGGAATCACGAGCAGTTTCTTTTTTAAAAAGAGCGCTTCAGACGTTGCGCCAAAACCCGCACCGCAAATTGTTCCTGCACAGGAAGCTAAGCTTTTTATAAAACTCTTGGAATCAATTGGCCTGATCGAAACATTGCCAACATGAAAAGCGGTCTTATCGTGTTTTGAAAAGACCTCCCACTGGATATTTTTAAAATGTCCGAGCACGCGGATAATGCGCTCATTGTCATAGGAGGGAAGGTATACCGTATAATGCCCGTCGTTGCTCGTCTGCAGTTCACGGATTTCACGGCGTATGATCGGCGTGAAAATATTATCCTCATACGCTTCAAAATGCAGTCCGTAGCAGGCGCTCATTGGCGCGTAGTTTTTTAGCGTGAATTTCCCAAGTGCGTCCGAGCTTTCAGGCCGTGGCACATGTGGTGAGAAAGCCGCGCACTGATTGCTCAGGCCAACGCATTTCTTGTTTTTAAACCGAGCAGCCCACGCAGATACGGGCTCGAAGTCGTTGATAATGAGGTCGTACTGTTTCACTGGCAGCGTGAGTATGTCTTTACAAAGCTCCAGGGCGCGGGTTTTTTTGAGCGTGGCCATAACGTCTACGCCACCACTTTTACCAAAAATGAAGCTCCAGCCGTGCATCTTATACTTTACGGGATACGGCAGTTTTAAATCTGCCTGGATACCGCTCACGAGGATATCAAGATCACACTTTTTTTGAAGCACGGGGATAATTTCCATTGCGCGGCTCAGATGCCCGTTGCCTGTTCCCTGCACGGCGTAAAGTATTTTCATGTATAGTTTTAAAAGTCGAATGTTTTAAAAAGAAATGAAAAATTACGGAGAATTCTTTTAAAAATGTTTTAAAAAATGAAAAAGCCTGAAAGAGAGTTCCTTCAGGCTGAATGGTTGCCATCTTTTAAAAACTTATCGTACCGGCTCCGGTGCATCCTTATAGCGTTTATGCTTCCCTGCTAGCTTGCCGAGAAACACTGTTACGGGGAAAATCACCTTGCGCACAAATGCAGGGATTTCCAACATTTCAAATTCAGATCTGTAACGCTGCGACAAATACGCACCTTCAAAAGCTCCCGGGCGCTCGCCGCCATTTTCCTTTGTTGTTTTGTAAATTTCCGTGAGGAAATATTCGATATTGTGTGGTGGGCGAACCCAACCTTCGCAGATGAGAGGTTCTGTGCCTGCATTCCAGAATTTATGTGCAACTCCGGCTTTAAAAACAACTGTTTCACCTACGCCGTAAAACTGTGGTTCTTCACCGAGAATCTGCGTCCCGATTTTTCCCTGCTTCACCGTTAGCGCTTCATCCTGCTTGTGGTGAACGTGCATCGGCGGTCCTGAATTCGGCTGAACTACATTGCTTACTTCAAGATATTCGCCGTCTTTGTCCTTTATGCGGCGTTTGAAAATAAGCTGCTCGCCGCCGCCATTCTCAATTGTGTGTGGATACTGGTACATTTTTCCTCCTTTTAAAAACTACAATAATTCTTCGTTTATTTGGTCATTGTCCGAAATTATGATAAGTTAGGACAATGACCAAATATTTTTTTTAAGCTTTTAAAAATTTTGAAAATGACCACACAGGAAAAGATTCTCACGAAAGCACTCCAACTTTTTAATGAAAAAGGAATAGAATATGTTGGGATGCGCGAGCTGGCAACGGCGCTTGATATGCGCATCGGCAATGTAACATACTATTTCCCGACGAAGGACGACCTTGTGAGTGAAATTGCGAAGGGGCTTTCGGAGCTAAACGCCAGAACCATCATCCAAATGGATGATTTAACGATGGAATCTTTCCTGTTCATGATGCGGAAAACATTTGACAATCACAGCCGGTACCGCTGCCTGCTGCTGAGCTTCGTGCATATCATCGGTCAAAATCCTATCATCGCCAAAAACTACAAGGAAACGCAAAAAACGCGGAACGAAACTTTAAAAATGAACCTGCTGAATCTGCAGAAAAACAAGTTTTTAAAACCCGTTTCCGATGATGAATTGGATTTTCTTGTTTCCTCCATTTCCCTTATCGCGCGTTTCTGGATTTCCGAAGCGTCAGTTTCCTTCAGGGAATGGCCGGAAGAAGCGCAGAAGGAACATTATGTTGGCATGATAGCGCGGATTTTGCTGCCGTACGCGACGGCGAAAGGGAAGAAGGAAGTGGAGGAGTTTCTGCAATAATCTTTTTAAAAAACTCCGCAAAATTCGCTAAGTTGCCGTTTAAAGATGAATTTCCAAATCTTTAAAAGGTGATAGTGATGAAGCATTTCCTTTCAGCAGTTATTCTATTTACTGTTTTGTGCTCTTCGTCGCAGGCACAAATGCAGTTGCTTAAAATCACAAAGACTGACGGCACGGTAAAAGTGATGCGGCTGGCTGCAGTGAAAAACATTACGTTTACTGATACTGAAAATGCTAATTATCAGCTATCTGTCAAAACGAAGAATGACGTTTACCGGGTGTTGCTTTCAAGCATTGAAAGTATGAAGTTTTTAAAAGACACTGCGCAAAAGTATTCTCTCCAAATTCTTTTGAAAAATGGCCAGACGGAAATTGCAGAATTGAGCGACACAACGAACTTTTCTTTTTCCATTCCGAATTCCATTTCCGAAATCAACAATTCAACATTCGCCGTTGAAATCCTGCCAAATCCTTTTAAAGAATCTGCAACGATCAAATTTACACTGCAAAAAGAATCTCATGTACGCGTGGAAATCTTTGATGAAAGTGGGAAATCCATCGAACTTTTAAAAGAAGGAATCCTGCCTCAGGGCCCACAAACAATCGAGTGGAGGCCGCAAAGCAAAGTCGCAAACGGCGCATATTTTGTGCAAATCTCTATAGATAATATTCCTGTTAGCAAAATTCTTTTAAAAGGAGAATAGCCATGAAAATATTTGCCATAATGCTCCTGATGCTTGTGAGCGCGACGTTTTTAAAAGCGCAGACGATGGTGGTGGAAACGGCAGATGGCGTGGAGAGTTTTGAGGTTGGTGAGATTAAGGGGATGAGTGCTTTTAAAAAACAGTATTACAATATAAAAATCGAATTTGTAAATATTCCAATGAACACATTTAAAGTAATTGGAAAAGACACTATAGAAAGAAAGCAAAATAATTATTCTTTTTGGCAGCCGGTAATAATAGAACATGTTTTGAAATATAACAGTGGTAGGTTGTACGGTTCAACTGGCTCTTCTGGAATGAATTTCGTGTTAATCGATGATAATAAAATAGATGGGGGAATGGCTGATTTTGAAAAAATTGATATTAGCTTTGATACAACATCTTCCCAAATTGATAGCATGTACTTTGAAACCACAGGAAGTAATGCAGCATGCTACGACCAGTATAATAAGGCATCATGTATAATCTCAGGTAGAATACAGGTTGCATTAAAGGGTTTAGTGTTAGAAATTGATTCGGCGGGTAAATTTTCAAGTATTTTAAAGAAGATAGAAATAGAAAATAAAATAAAAAATTTGTACTATAGAGAACATAAAGATATGTGGGGAAAAGACGGAAGTTATAGCATGAATATAGAGAGAATCATTTTTGAAAGGCTCACCGACGATTCCCAAATCATTATCACAATCGAATAACCCCAAAGCCCAAAGTTTTTAAAAACCTCGGGCTTTTAAAAATCCCGCCAATAACCACCTGATTCCTTCGTATTTTTGCCGTATGACAAAAGACAAAGAAACCCCGCTCATGCGGCAGTACAACCAGGTCAAAAAAAAATATCCCGATACAATCCTGCTTTTCCGCCTTGGCGATTTTTACGAGACCTTTGGCGATGACGCGGTCGTGGCGTCGCAGTGCTGCGGCATCACGCTCACCAAGCGCAATGGCAATTCCGAAAATTCCACCCCGCTCGCCGGTTTTCCGCATCACCAGCTGGACAATTACCTGCCGAAGCTTGTTCGCGCGGGGCACCGGGTGGCCGTGTGCGAGCAGCTCGAAGACCCGAAACAGGCGCGGGGCATCGTTCGCCGTGATGTGGTGGAGGTCGTGACTCCGGGCGTGGCGCTCTACGACAAGCTGCTGGAAACCAAGAAAAATACCTACGTCGCGGGCGTCTTTTTAAAAACGGAAAAGGGCGGAAACCTGCTGGCGGGAATCGCGTGCGCGGATGCCTCCACGGGCGAGTTTTTTACAACGGAAGTGCACGGTGCCGAACTCATGTCGGTGCTGGAAACGCTCGCGCCTGCCGAAATCCTCATAAGCAAACGCCAGCAAAAAGAGCTCGACATCTACCTCGAAAAATTCGCTGAAAAGCCCGCCATTACGAAAATTGAGGAATGGATTTTTGAGGAAAATTTTGCGCGCGAAGCTCTTTTAAAACATTTTAAAACGGCGAATTTAAAAGGTTTCGGCATCGAGCATTTCACGTCGGGAATCGCGGCGGCGGGCGCTGTGCTCAATTACATCTCGGAAACGCAAAAAGGCAACCTGCCGCAGCTCCGTTCGATAAGCGCCTTCAATCCGGGCGAATACATGATGCTCGACCACGCCACGCGCCGCAATCTCGAAATCATTTTTTCGATGAATGAATCTCAGCGCGAGGGTTCGCTTATCGCCATTCTCGACAAGACGCAAACGCCGATGGGGGGACGGCTTTTTAAAAAGTGGATGACGCGGCCCTTGCGCAAGATTGACGCGATTCGCCGCCGTTTGGAATCCGTTCGTGCTTTAAAAGATAATTATCAAATCCATAAAGTCATTCGCGCAGAGCTTGCTGAAATCGGTGATTTGGAACGCTTAATTTCAAAAGTCTGCACGGGACGCGCAACGCCGCGCGACATCGTTGCTTTAAAAAAATCGCTTGAGAAAATCCCGCGTATTCAGGAGCTTTTAAACGAATTAGATTCCGCGCCGCTGAAAGCAATTGCCGCAACGCTTTTGCCTTTAAAAAATGTTGTCGAGCAGATTTCAGGCGCAATTGTGGACGAGCCGTCGTTGCAACCCGGAACAGGAAATATTTTTAAAAGCGGCTTTTCGCAGGAGCTGGACGACATCCGCGAGGCGATGTATTCCGGCAAAAACTGGATAATCCAGTACCAGGAATCCGAACGCCAGGCAACGGGAATTCCATCGTTAAAAGTGAGCTTCACAAGCGTTTTCGGCTACTACATCGAAATCACGAACACGCACAAAAACCGTGCGCCCGAGCACTACGACCGCAAGCAAACCCTCGCCAACGCCGAACGCTACACGACGCCCGCTTTAAAAGAAATTGAGGCGAAAATCCTTGGCGCTGAGGAAAAAATCACGGAGCTTGAGCAGCGGTTGCTGTATAATATTAAGCTGGAAATAGCTGAATTCGCGCAGGATGTGCAGTCAAATGCAACGCGTATTGCGGCATTAGACTGTTTGCAGAGTTTTGCAGAAGCGGCGATGCAGTATAATTATTCCGAGCCGCAAATAGACGAAGGCGAAATTTTAAAAATCACGAACGGACGCCATCCTGTTGTCGAGCGGCTGCTGCCCATCGGTGAAAAGTACGTTGCCAATTCCACGCTTTTAAAAACTGATTCCGAACAAATCCACATTATCACGGGCCCGAATATGGCGGGGAAATCGAGCTATCTGCGCCAGACTGCACTCGTCGTGCTGCTCGCGCAAATCGGCTCATTCGTTCCGGCGGAAAGCGCGCAGGTTGGGATTGTCGACAGGATTTTCACGCGTGTTGGCGCGCAGGACAATATCACCGCTGGCGAAAGTACCTTCCTCGTGGAAATGCAGGAAGCGGCGAATATTCTCAATAACGCGACGCGCAAAAGTTTGATTCTGCTCGACGAAGTTGGCCGCGGAACAGCAACGTTTGACGGGATTTCCATCGCGTGGGCGATTACTGAATATATTCATAACCGTATCGGTGCCAAAACACTTTTTGCAACACACTATCACGAGCTGAACGAGCTTGCCGCACAGTTTGAAAAAATCCAGAATTACCGTGTGGAAGTTGAGGAAATTTCCGGCAAAATTATTTTCACGCACAGAATTTCAAAAGGGCAAGCCGACCATTCATTTGGTATTCATGTAGCAGAAATGGCGGGTTTGCCAAAGGAGGTGATTGCGCGTGCGGGTGAGATTTTAAAAACGCTGGAGAGCGAAAAAGGGGAAATTCCGGCAGGAGACATTTTTAAAACTGCTAAAAAAGAAGAAACTCTGAAAAAGCAGGATTCTTTTAAAAAGGAAGTGCCTGATCAATTCTCAATCTTTGAAATTAAAGACGACAAATTACGCAAAAAGCTTGCTGCAATTGACATTAATAACCTGACGCCGATGCAGGCATTTCATCTCCTTGCGGAGTTGCACAGTGAGGCGTTGAAAGGATAAACTATGTCCTTTAAAAAATCGTCTTCATAAAACTTTACAATTCCGTAATTTTAAAAGAATAGTTTAAATATCATAGAAATATTATGTCAGATGCAGCAGCAGAATTAAAGAAAAAATTTTTAAAACGTGACCGTGTTCTGCGCGTTATTACCAAAGATGGAAAGTTTCGCGCGGCAGCAATCAAAAATACCGAGATTGCGCGGATAGCACAGCAGCGTCATGCGCTCGACCCGCTTGCTGCAACGCTCCTGGCGCGTCTTATGAGCGGCGCATCGCTGATGTCGTCATTTTTAAAGGGTGAGGAGCGTATTACGATCGAGACAGATAGTACGGGTGTTATCAAATTGCTTTTTGCCGAATCGCTCCAGGTGGGCGAGGTTCGTGGTTTTGTGCGCTATGCCAAGGATGCAGGTGAGAGGCCTGTAGCGACGATCGGTGATGCGCTTGGCATTGGTCTTTTAAAAGTTTCGAAAGTGCAGTACAATCAACCGGAGCCAACGACGGGCATTGTGCAGCTTATTAAAGGAGACATTTCTACAGACCTCGCATATTACTTGCGTCAGTCTGAGCAGATCCCGTCGGCCGTTGTGCTGGATGTGGACGTGGACGATTCAGGCAAAATTGCGCATTCAGCGGGTTTGCTTGTGCAGGCTATGCCAGGTGCTACGGAGGCTGAGGTGAAAAAGATTATGGACTCAATCCGAGAACTGCCATCGCTTGCAGAGCTTCTCGGAACGGGTTATAACCCCGAGGAAATTCTTCGCCAGGCGCTGCCAATGGAATTCGATGTTACCAGCTCTACACCGATTGACTTTTACTGCCGTTGCTCGCTTGATCGTTTTAAAGAAATGCTTATGACACTTGGCATCAGTGAGATCGAGGATATGCAGAAGCAGGGTCAGAATGAACTGATCTGCCAGTATTGTAATGAGCATTATTACCTGAGCGAGAATGATTTCGACGTAATGCTTGCGGAAACGCGTGCTAGGACGAATTAGTGACGGTTAAAAAGTTTTTAAAAGTTTTTAAAAGCTCCTTTTTTTTAAAGGGGCTTTTTTGTTTTTAATGTATCGAATTCTGCGTTTCTGTTTTACTTTTGCAGTTATGGAATTCTTCTAAAAAATAATCACCTGTATCATGAAGCATATTCTTTTATTGACCGCAGTTGCTCTTTGCCTTTTAAAAAATGAGCTTCCTGCGCAGAATTTTTCCATAGGTTTTAAGGCTGGACAAAGTTTTTCGCGTGTAGAGGGCGCTGATGCCACTTTTACGCTTCCGTTTGTGAATAAGAACGTGACGCCGGAAGGGAAGCTGGGATTTACGGGCGGAATTTCCCTTTCATATGAGTTCCTGCCGATGTTTGGCGTGCAGCTCGAGGGGGTTTATGCGAAGAAAGGTGCGATGTATAAGGATAATTTTTCCCTTACATCGGCTATGTCCGGTCAACTAACACCTGAGTTCCGGCAATTACTCCCACTTCTTCTTGGTTTGATGCCACCGGGTAGTGATAGCGTAAAGTTTTCGGGTGATTTTACGGGCGAATACATCGAGGTGCCACTGTTATTTACCTTCACCCCAGACTTCGATTTTGCTTTAAAACCAAGTCTTTATGCAGGACCGAACTTTGCCTTTCTCACGAACCAGAGCCAAAATGTGCAATATGAATCACCGCTTCTGGATCAACCGCTCCAACTGCCAATCCCAATTCCGCTTCCATTCCCGATCAATCTGCGTGATTTCCTGCCGCCAGTGCATTTTGCTTTAAAGGATTTCGATATGGGATTTACGTTTGGAGGCGGTGTTGCAATTGACTTTTTAAAAAGCGCTTCGCTTGGGATTGAGGCACGCTACACAATAGGTTTTAATTCGGCGGTAGATTCAGTAGGCTATGGAGCAACGAGTTTTGCAGGTTTTCCCATTCAGCCAGGTTCTTCCCAGAAGGATCCGGATGTGAAGAACAGGTCGCTTGCCGTAATGGGAATGCTGCGGTACAGGTTTTAAAGAGTAGGAGCAGTGGGTATACGCTTTTAGAAGAAGTTTTTTTAAGCTTAGAGCTCAAATTATGCCATGAGGCACGATATTGCGGTTACGTCCACGATGTCATTGGCGCAGCAGCCGCGTGAGAGGTCGCAGTACGGGCGGCGAAGCCCTTGCACGATCGGGCCGATGGCCTGTGCACCTGCAAGGCGTTCAGTAATTTTGTAAGCGATATTCCCGGCATTGAGATCAGGAAAAATAAACACGTTTGCCTCGCCTTTAAGCGGTGAACCCGGTGCTTTCCGTGCGCTTACCTGAGGCATAAATGCTGCGTCAAACTGTAATTCGCCATCGGCAATAATATCGGGCGCATTCTTTTTAAAAATCTCAAACGCCTGCTGCATTTTTACAACGCTTGGATGCGCGGCGCTGCCTTTTGTGGAAAAGGATAGGAATGCGACGCGTGGTTCACCTTCGGTCACGTTCTTAAAATTCTGTGCGGTCGTAAAAGCAATTTCTGAAAGCTGTTCAGCTGTTGGCTCTGGCAAAACCCCGCAATCGGCATACGCCAAAACGCGATCTGCCAAAACCATGAGAAAATATG
>Ga0196964_10001112_pt1 | contig 14055 bp, 17 predicted proteins | sample S1_10metaG_FD_148615 | JGI IMG/M metagenome (GOLD analysis project Ga0196964, IMG submission 148615) | Soil microbial communities from Anza Borrego desert, Southern California, United States - S1_10 | ecosystem: Environmental > Terrestrial > Soil > Desert | place: USA: California | collected...
CCCCGGCCGGCCGCGCACGGCGGACGGTCTCGCCGCCAGCATAACGGCCGCGCTTTCCGGCGATACGACAAAAAGGCCACGCTCGGCCCGGAAAGCGGCGTCAGGCCGCCTCGGCCAGGGGCTCAAGGTTCAGGTCCCGCTCCACCCGCGCGATCCAGCCGCGCAGGTTCGGATACAGGCCGAGGTGGAACCCGCCCTGCCCGGCCATGCGCGTGTAGGCGAGCAGCACCGCGTCGGCGAGGCTGAACGCGCCGCCGACCAGATACGGCCCGCCCGCGAGCGCCGCCTCCATCCGCTCCAGCGCCGCGGAGCCGCGCTCGAACAGCTTTGGATCAAGTTCTTCCGGCCGTTTCCTAAGGTAATGCAGGTGGAAGCGGCGCACGGCGATATAGGGCTCGTGGCTGTACTGTTCCCAGTACATCCACGCCCGCATCCCCGCCCGCTCGAACGGGTCGGCGGGGATCAGCCGGGAGCCCTCCGCCAGCCATTCCACGATCGCGTTGGACTGGGCCAGGGTCCGGCCGTCCGGAAGCTCCACGACGGGGACCTGGCCGGCCGGGTTGAGCGCCAGGAACGCCGGCGTGCGGGTGAAACCCGACAGCACGTCCACCTCCTCCCAGAGGTAGGGGACACTCAGCAGGTCGCAGATCCACTTCACCTTCAGGCAGTTGCCCGAAGCGCTATCGCCGTACACGCGAAGGGTCATATCGTCGCTCCCCGGTTGTCCCGACCGTCTTCGCCGGGCAGCTTAGGGACGGGCGGACGCAGCCGCCAGCCACCGAAAAGCCGATCCGATGACGCGACGCACGCTCGCCGCCGCCGCGGCCCTGTCCTTGTTCGCCGTCGGCGCCGCTCAGGCCGCCGCGCCCGCGCAGTCCAAGGAGAAGCCGAAGGTGGTCCACGCGGGCTTCGTCCCGGATTTCAAGCTGAAGGCCAGCCTGTATCACCAGGGCGCGGCCGGGGTCGGCGCCAAGGACTCGCTCGGCTGCCCGCCGGTGCCGATGCGCACCGTGGCCACCGATCCCAAGAAGATCCCGCGCCGCACCGTGCTATTCATCGCCGAGACCGTCGGCCTGCCCCTGCCCGGCGGTCGGAAGCACGACGGCTTCTGGTACGCCTCGGACACCGGCGGCGCGGTCAAGGGCGACCGCATCGACCTGTTCACCGGCAAGGGCGCGGCGTCGATGCGCCCGATCTTCAAGCTGAACCTGAAGAAGCTGTCGGTGGCCCGCAAGGGCACGTTCAAGGGCTGCCCGCCGAAGTAGTCTCTCTCCCTCCTCCCTCGATGGGAGGAGGGCGGGGTGGAGGGTGTTCACGCCGAGGGTTGGGAGGTCCGCGCTTGAGGCGGTTCCGCCTCCAGCGCCTTCTGCGTCGGTGTCGCGCGCGCACCCCCATCCCCGGCCCTTCCCCCATCGAGGGGGAAGGGAGTGACAGTTCACTTCACCCCGAGCTTGCGTTGCAGGTCGCTGGAGCTGGTGGTGTACTGGAAGCGCAGGCGCTTGTCGGGGAACACGTAACGGAAGGCCTGCTGGGCCATCAGCGCCGCTTCGTGGAAGCCTGACAGGATCAGCTTCAGCTTGCCGGGGTACCAGTTGATGTCGCCTATGGCGAACACCCCGGGTGTGGAAGTCTCAAATTTTTCCGTGTCTACCGGGATCAGGTTCTCGTGCAGGTTCAGGCCGAACTCGGCCACCGGACCCAGCTTCATGGTCAGGCCGAAGAACGGCAGGAAGGCGTCCGCCGGGACGGCGCGCCGCTCGCCGGCCGCGTCCTCGATCACCACCGCGTCCAGCCGCACGCCGGGCTCGCCCTTCAGCTCCACCGCCTGGCCGATCACCAGGTCCATCTTGCCGGCCTCGACCAGCGCCCGCATCTGCGCCACCGAGTGGGGCGCGGCGCGGAAGTCGTCGCGGCGGTGGACCAGGGTCACCCGCTCGGCGATCGGCTGGAGGTTTAGGGTCCAGTCCAGCGCGCTGTCGCCGCCGCCGGAGATCACCAGCCGCTTGCCGCGGAACGCCTCCATCTTGCGCACGGCGTAATGGCAGCCCAGGCCGGGGCCGCAGGTCTCGTACAGCTCGATGCCCGGCAGCGGCGGCTTCTTCGGCTGGAACGACCCGCCGCCGGCCGCGATCGCCACCACCGGCGCCTCGATCACCGTGCCCTGGTCGGTGGTCAGCCGCCACTTGCCGTCCGGCGTCTTCTCCAGCGCCACGGCCATTTCGCCCAGGTGGAAGGTCGGGCCGAAGGGCGCGATCTGCTCCAGCAGCCGGTCGGTCAGCTCCTGGCCCGACACCACCGGCAGGGCCGGGATGTCGTAGATCGGCTTCTCCGGATACAGCTCCGCGCACTGGCCGCCCGGCTTGTCCAGGATGTCGATCAGGTGCGCCTTCATGTCGAGCAAGCCCAGCTCGAACACGGCGAACAGCCCCACCGGCCCCGCGCCCACGATGATCACGTCGGTGGAATGCGAGCCTCCGGCAGGCGCGGAGACGAAGGACTGGGGCGTCATCTGATTCATCGGCCGTCATTTAGGCGCTGGCGCGCGAAAGGAAAACCGGCCTCGCGGTTGACGACGTCAACCCAGGCCCTAAACCGCCGCCATGGCTTCACCGACCAGCATCCCCGTCGATCCCCGCGTCGCGCCTGAAGACTGCGCCTCCATGGTCGACGTCCGCCAGGGCGTGGACGCGCTCGACCGCGCGCTGGTGCGGCTGCTGGCCGAGCGCCAGCGCTACATGGACGCCGCCGCGCGCATCAAGCCCGACCGCAGCGTGGTCCACGACCAGGCGCGGATCGAGGACGTGGTCGCCAAGGTGAAGGCGGCCGCCGCAGACGCGGGCCTGTCGCACGCGATCGCCGAGCCGGTGTGGCGACTGCTGATCGACCGCTGCATCGCCCACGAGTTCGAGGCCTGGGACCGCACCCGGGCTCAGGAAGACGCGCGGAGCGCCTGAAGCTCCAGCTCGTGCAGCATGGCCGCGACGTCGAACAGGGCGCGGTCCATCTCGTCGATCACCCGCTCGAGCGCCGGGCCGGCCATGCCGACCTCCGCCCTCTCCGCCTTACCGCAGGCGTCGGCCAGCCTCAGCGCCCCGATGCCGCCGGCCGCGCCCTTGATCGAGTGGGCGGCGTCGCGCCAGCCGGGCGAGCCGGCGTCCAGCATCGGCCGCCACACCGCCGCCTGCTCGCGGAACAGCACCAGGATCTCCTCGGTAATCCCCGGATCGCCGGCGGTGAAGGTCTCCAGCACCGAAAAGTCCACCGCCCCGGTCAGGTCGCGTCTGGCCATGGTTCGTCCCCCTCGACGTCCCTTATGCCCGCGAAGTCGGCCTAGCGCGACATCCAGGGCTTGGACTTGGACGAGGACTGGTGCGCCGCGGCCTGCTCGCGCTGGAACCGCCCGCCGCGTGGGGTCTTCGGCTTGGCGTCGAGCGCCGCCTTCTTCAGGCGCAGGGCGCGCTGGATCGGAGTTTCGGCGGCGTCGTCCGGCGTGTCGGCCAAGGTCCAGACCTCCGGAAGAAAGAAGTGGTGGGTGTACAAGGATTCGAACCTTGGACCCGCTGATTAAGAGGCTTCACGACTACCAGATTTTTCAATGACTTGGCAATCGCACCTGAGACACTACCGGCCAAATCAGCCCAAATCCGACACGCGTCGTCAGAATCCATTATTATGAGGGATGCGTTACGAGCCCCCCTCTCTCACCAAAAACTCCTTCAGCTGCCCACACTGTGCAGCTTACGCCGCGCAGGCATGGTTCTTGACCTATGCCGCCAGCATGACCGGCAACGCCGCACCTGGCAGTTTTGGACCTGACGACCTGGCGGCTGTCGAAATAACCATAAAGGATGAGGAGGCACGCAAAACGTTTTTTAGCTGGTCTCAGAAGATCCTTAGTCGGAATGTGCACCTCCATAAAGAAGAAGGACTGCACGGTAGACATAGCATTGTAAATCTTCATTTGACTCGTTGCTTTGCTTGCGAGCAGATCGCGGTTTGGATCAATGATCGGGTAGTCTGGCCGGCCATGCACGGAGCCACCCCCCCAAATCCTGATCTGCCGCCTGATGTTCTAATGGACTACCAAGAAGCGGCGGCAATACTCCACAGCTCGCCGCGAGGCTCTGCTGCCCTTCTTCGACTGGCTATAGAGAAGCTATGCGCGTCGCTAGGGGAGACGGGCAACATCAACTCGATGATAGCGTCGCTAGTGCGAAAGGGCTTGGATCAACGAATTCAGCAAGCTTTGGATGTAGTGAGAGTCATCGGCAACGAGGCGGTTCATCCCGGCACCATAGACCTCCGAGACGATTCAGACACCGCAGGCAAGTTGTTCACGCTGGTGAACATCATATGCGATGCACTAATTTCACAACCACGCCAGATTAATCAGCTGTACGCTTCACTACCTGAAGACAAGCGCAAGGGCATCGAGAACCGTAACCTTCGCGCAAAGCCAAGCGATGATTGAGACCCTGCACATGGCCAACGCCATGGCTAAGAGCTTCGCCAGCATGGGCCAGGAGGCCGAGACCTACGTGCGCCGATCGGCGACCACGGCGCGCAAGCTGAAAGCCAGGCTGGACGCGGCCAGGGCCGGCTAGCCTTTGAGTATGCCGACCACGCCCACGGCCGACTCTTTCACCCTCAGCCGCTCGTCGTCGCGCGTGCCGATCCAGATGACCGCGCCTTCCCCCCTATAGCCGGGCTGGACTTGGATGACCTTGTCAGGGTTGACCCAGACAATCTCGCCTTGCAGGTCGGTGAACTTCTCGAAACGCGGCATCCGCCTCTCCTTGTTAAGGCGTTAGGAGGCGCGCACTTCACCGTCGATCGCAATATGCGAACGTCGTAAGGCCCGGCGTCACAACAGCCCCGGCAAAACAGCGAGGGAACGGCAAAAGTCGCATGTGCGACTTCGATAGTCGCACGTTCCGCTCACGTTCCAGGGAGCCGATCACCAAGCCTTTGAAAAGATGGTGGGTGTACAAGGATTCGAACCTTGGACCCGCTGATTAAGAGTCAGCTGCTCTACCAACTGAGCTATACACCCGTCGCTCTCGCGAGGGCGCGGAACATAGGGATTTGAGCGGCGAAAGCAAGCGAAAAGGCGGAGCCCGAAGGCTCCGCCTCGAGGGTCGTCGATGCGCTTCGACTCAGCGGCGCTTCGACCCCTTCTTCTCGGCCGCTCCCCCGGCCGAGGCCGAGGCGCCGGCATGGCCCGCGTGGACCGATGCGCCGCCCGAGGCGCCGCCTTCCGCACGCGCCTTGCGGGCCTTCTCGCCGCCGGAGCCGTTGCCGCCGTCGTCCTGCGCCTGACCGCCGGAGGTCAGGCTCTTGCCGCCCGACAGGGCGCCCTGCCCCGAACCGGCCAGCGATCCCAGGGCGCCTGAGGCGGAGCCCTGGCCGGAGCCGCTCGCGGAGCCGCGGCCGTTCCCGGCGGAGCCGCCCGCCTGGCCCGAGCCGGAAGCCGAGACCTCCGGCAAACGGGCGTCGCGAACGCGGTCCTTGGCCCGGGCGGCGGTGTCGCGACCGCGCTGGGCGGCGGTTTCGGCGCGGCCGCGGGCCTGGTGGGCGGCTTCCGAGGCGCGGTGCTTCGCCTGACCTGCGAGGCCTTGGGCGTAACCGGTGGTCCCGCTCGCGTCGGCGCCGAGCGATCCGGAGGCCGAGCCCTGGCCCGAGCCGCTCGCGCCGTGCTTGTCGGCGTGCAGCATGCCGCCGGCCTGACCGGTCAGCGAACCGTTCGCCTGCGGAGCGGGGACGGCCCGGGCGTGCTCGACCGCGCCCTGGGCCGCGCCCTTGGCGCGTTCGGCCTTTTGGCGCGCCCGCTCGGCGGCTTCCTGCTTGCGGGCCTCGGCGCGGTCGCGGACGCTGCTTCCCAGGCGATCGACGCCGCCCAAACCGCCGCGGCCCGCGACCGAGCCGGAGCCGGTCACCGATCCGCCGACCTGGCCCATCGTGCCGCCGACGCTTCCGCCCAGACCGCCGCCACCGCCGCCGCCGAGAATCTGCGCCTGGGCGACGCCCGCCAGGCCGAGGGTGAGCACCGCCGCCGTCGCGGCCAGGAGAGACGATTTCCGCATGTGAACCTCCACGAATTCAGGGCGCGTTCGCGCTCGTTTCATGAGGTCCAACGACGGGCGGGAGCGTTTTCATCCCAGCCCGCTCGCATTTAGCGCTGCTATCGCAACCCCGCCTTCACCGCCGCGGGCGGGGTGCGCAGGTCGGCGGCGACCAGGCCGCGGCCGTAGATCTTGTCGGGACCCTTGGGCCCGAGGTCGGCGGCTTCGCGCCCGAGCGACGCGACCGCGCGTTCCGCGGCGGCGCGGTCCGGAGCGTTCAGCATCCGCGCCAGCCGCCCCGCCACCAGGGGGGCGGCGAAGGAGGTGCCGCGCACGACCTGGTATCCGGCCGTCCCCGCCGCGGCCATGTCCGCCCCCGGCGCGGCGTAGTCCACATGCGCCCCCCTGCCCGCCTCCGGCAGCACCCGCGAGCGGGCGTCCACGCCGGTGACCGCGACCACGCCCGGGTACGAGGCCGGGTAGAGCGGCGGGGCGGCGGGGCCGTCGTTGCCGACGGCGGCGACCACCACGTGGCCGCGCGCGATCAGGGCGTCGACGGCGGCCTTCAGCGCCGCGTTGGGCGGGCCGACCAGGCTGACGTTGACCACCGGCACGCGCTCCTTCGCCATCCAGGCCAGCGCGCGGGACACCGCCACGGCGGAGCCGCCGGTCGGCTGCGAGCCGTAGACGTCGGCGGCGTAGACCGTCGCGCCGGGCGCCGCGCCCCGGAAAGCGCCCGCCTGGCCGGCCAGCAGCGAGGCGACGGCCGTTCCGTGGGGCTTGGGCGCCACGCCGCCGACGGCGAAGCCCTGGCGCACCACGCGCGTTCCGGCCAGCGCCGGATGGTCGGCCGCGACGCCGCTGTCGATCAGCCCCACCCGCACCCCGCCCGCGGCGACGGCCGCGCCCGCAGCCGCGCCCACGACGGCGCCGACCGACGCGCCGGAGCCGTCGTAGACGTGGTTGAACTCGTAGGACCCCTGCGGATCCAGCCTGCGCAGCCGCTTCACCGCCGCACGCGCCGACTGTCCGTCGGGGACCGCCAGGACGACCATCCGAAGGCCCAGATCTTCCAGCCGCTCGTCGCTCTTCACCGTGAAGCCCGCCTTGCGCGCCGCAGCCAGCGCCGCCTCCGACGGGCCGACCGCGATCACCTCGCCCCGGACCGCCGGACGGCCGAGGTCGTCCGCCTCGATCACCTCCCGGTTGGCGCGGATGAAGTCGCGCAGCCGCAACTCCCGAAGCTCCAGCAGCCGGGCGGGGCTGGTCAGCTCGCGCGCTCGGTCCACCGTTCCGCCCACCGCGGACGGCAGGCCGCCGACCGACGGCAACGAAGGCGCGGACGGCAGAATCTGCCCCGACGCCGGTCCCACGCAACCCGCGAACATCGCGGCGCAGACGACCAGCGCGCGGGCGACGCGGCGGGGCTTTCGTCCTGTCGGGGCTCGCCTCATGCGGTCTCCGGTCTTGCGGTGCGACATGTTCTACCCGAAACGAGGCTGAAGGATGAAACGACGGCGCCCGGGCGTTTCATCCGCAGACAGAGGTGATTGCTTGGACGCCTTCCAGCGGGAGATCGTCGGCCTTCTGCCCCGCATGCGCCGTCTGGCCCGGGCGATCGCCCGGGACGCGGCCGACGCGGACGACTTGGTGCAGGTCGCCGTGGAGCGGGCGCTGAACCGGCGCGACCAGTGGCGGCCGGGTACGCGCCTCGACAGTTGGGTGTTCACAATCATGAAGCACGCGTGGATCGACGAGACGCGGGCCCGCAAGCGCCGCGGGGCCCTGTTCGCGCCGGAGGAGCAGGGCGAGAACATCGCCGACGCGCGCGGCTCCCAGGTCGAGGCGCGGCTGGAAGCGGCCTCGGTGGAGCAGGCCATGGCCCGACTGCCGCAGGACCAGCGGCTGGCGGTGGCGCTGGTGCTGGTGGACGGGCTCTCGTACCGCGAGGCGGCCGAGGTGCTGGAGGTGCCGATGGGCACCCTGACCAGCCGGCTGGTGCGCGGACGTCAGGCGCTGATCGCGCAGCTGGAAGGAGAAGCGGCGTGACCGGCCCGGCGTTCGACGACGAAACCCTGATGGCCTACATCGACGGCGAGCTGGACGCCGACACGACGGCTCGGATCGAGGCGGCCATGGACACGGACGCGGTCCTGGCCGAACGCGTGGGACGGCACCGGCGGCTGCGCGGCTCGGTGGCGGGCGCCTTCGCCGGCGTGGCCGACGAACCCGTGCCCGAGCGCCTGCTGGCCGCCGTAAGCAGCGCCGACCCGCGCCCGGCCGAGGTGCTGGACCTCGCCGCCGCCCGCGCCCGCAAGGCCGCCCCGCCGCCGAGCGGCAAGCCCAAGGCCGACTGGCGCGCCTGGGCCGCGATCGCGGCCTGCCTGGTCGCCGCGGTGCTGGTGTTCCGCGGCCCGTTCCCGGCGGTCGGGTCGAAAGGCGCGCTGATCGAGGCCTCGGGCGAGACGCTCACCGCGCGCGGCGCCCTGGCGACTGCTCTGGACCGGCAGCTGGCCTCCCGGCCCGACGCCGACGCCGCGATCCGGGTGGGCCTGAGCTTCAAGGCGACCGACGGCGCCTGGTGCCGGACCTTCCAGGCCCGCCAGGGCACGGCCGGGGTCGCCTGCAAGGAGGCGAACCGCTGGCGGGTGCGCATGGCGACCTCGGGCGCCGAGGCATCGGCCGGCGAATTCCGGCAAGCCTCGTCGGATTCCCCTGCGGTGCTGGCCTTCGTCGACCAGACCATCACCGGCGAGCCGCTGGACGCCGAAGGCGAGGCGGCGGCCCTGGAGCGCGGCTGGAAACCCTAGCCGGTCCGCGTCGCCGGTTCGCCGATCGGCCCTCCCGCGCGGCGTCCGCCGGACGGCGGCCCGACGCCGATCCGCCGCCAGCGCGCCTGGACGAAGCCGAACAGGCCGAAGGCGATCAGCCCGAGCGACGCAGCGCCCAGCAGGGCCGCCCCGAACGGCTGGTCCTGCAAACTCTGCAGCGCCGCCCCGATGGTGCCGGCGTGCTCGGAGTCGAGATCCAGCGCCGCCTCGGTCAGGAACAGGCCCAGCGGCACGAACACCACGCCCCGCGCCAGATAGCCCAGCCGCGCCAAGGGCACGGCCCAGCGCCGCACCTCGTGCTCACATTCAAGTTGCCGCCCGAAGTCGTTGAAAACGCCTTTGACCATGTTACCGACGCCGCAGGCGGCGACGAACAGGCCGACCCCCAGCAGCAGCTCCTGCCCCCAAGGCTGGCCCAGCAGCGTCGCGGCGGCGAGTTCGGCCTCCCGCTCCTCGCCTTCCAGCCGGTCCTCCAGCCCGTCCGCCAGTTCGAACGCGGTCAGGGACAGCACGCCGTAGACGAACGCGCTGAGCCCCTGCCCCGCCCGGTTCGCCCAGCCGTGGGCCGAGCGTCCCTGCCCGTCCGCGTCCAGCACCGCCTGCGCCAGCCGCCACAGCACGAACGCCGCCAGCCCCCAGGCCACCAGCGACAGCCACACCAGGCCCAACGGCCACCGCCCGACCTCCTCCATCGCCCCCTTCAGCCCCACCGCCGAGCGCCGCAGTTCCAGCGCCGCGAGCAGGGCGATCAGGCCCACGTTCAGATAGACGAACCCCCGCGCCCCGTAGCCGATACGGGCGATCAGGGTCAGCAGTCCCGTCCGGTTCAGGCGCAGCAGCCATCGACGCATCCCGCATCAACGCGGCCCTTGCCCGGACGTTCAGGGGCGGCGAAAGGAGGGCGCATGACCCTCGACCGTGAGCGATGCCTGACCTGGGACGCCGCCGACCCGCTGGCGGCCTGCCGCGAACGTTTCGTGCTGCCTGAAGGGGTGATCTACCTCGACGGCAACTCCCTGGGCGCCCTGCCCCGCGCCACGCCGGAGCGGCTGGCCGCCGTGGTCGGCCGCGAATGGGGCCGGGACCTGATCCGCAGCTGGAACACCGCGGGCTGGATCGATCTGCCCGCCCGCGTGGGCGCCCGTATAGCCGGACTGGTCGGGGCGGAAGCCGACGAGGTGGTCGCCGCCGACAGCACCTCGGTCAACCTGTTCAAGCTGGCGTCCGCGGCCGTGCGCCTGAACGCGCCGCGCCGGGTGGTGCTGGCCGAGGCCGGCGACTTCCCGACCGACCTCTACATGCTGCAGGGACTGGAGGCGCAGCTGGGCGGCGCGATCGAGTTCCGCCCCCTGCCCCGCCAAGACCTGATCGAGGCGATCGGCCCCGAGGTCGCCCTGGTGGTGCTGACCCAGGTCAACTACCGCACCGGCGAGGTCTGGGACATGGCCGCGGTCAACCGCCGGGCGCGCGAGGCCGGAGCGCTGACGCTCTGGGACCTCAGCCACAGCGCCGGCGTACTGGACGTGCGGCTGAACGCGGACGGGGCGGACCTGGCCGTCGGCTGCGGCTACAAGTACCTGAACGGCGGCCCCGGCGCTCCGGCTTTCCTATTCGTCGCCAAGCGCTTGCAAGAAGATTTGCAGACGCCGCTTTCGGGCTGGATGGGGCACGCAGCCCCCTTCGCCTTCGCCGACCGCTACGAGCCCGCCGCCGGGATCCGCCGCATGCTCTGCGGCACCCCGACGATCCTGGGACTCGCGGCGCTGGAGGAAGGCCTGAAGACCTTCGACGGCGTCTCCATGACCGAGGCCCGGGCCAAGGCGGCGCGGCTGGGCGACCTGTTCCTGGAGCGCGTGGAGGCGCGGCTGCCCGACGTGTTCGCGCTCGGCTGCCCGCGCGAGGGCGCCCGGCGCGGCGGCCAGGTGTCGCTGCGCCATTCGCAGGGCTACCCGATCATGCAGGCGCTGATCGAGCGCGGCGTAGTCGGCGACTTCCGCGCGCCCGACGTGCTGCGCTTCGGCTTCGCGCCTCTCTACGTCCGCCACGTGGACGCCTTCGACGCCGCCGAACGGCTGGCCGAGGTGATGCGAACCGACGCCTGGCGCGAACCCCGCTACGCCGAGGTCGCCGCCGTCACCTGACCGCCTCGCCGCCGCTCCGCCGCGTCGATCTCGCGTTGCAGGAAGAAGTTCAGCGCGGTCCGGATCGCCGCCACCGCCGCCAGCTGCCCGATCTCCTCCCAAGACGGCGCCACCGCGATCCTGAGAATGTCGGCGGCCAGCAGGAACTCCAGCGACAAGGCCAGCCACCGCCCGAGCCGCAGCCGCACCTCCTCCTTGGCCTCGTAGGCGTGCGCCGCGCGCGCGGCGCGGGTCCCGTGGCGCAGGAAGGTCGCCGCGGTGCGCACCACGGCCTCGGCCACCGCGAAGGCGATCACCACCGCCGCGACCGCCTCGGTCAGGCTCGACACCCACAGGGCTAGCGGCTGCACCAGCGCTTCCATCGGGATGGCAACCGGGACGTACGGCGACGGTTCCCACGTTCACCAGGCGGCAGCCGCCGCCAAGCCCTACCCGCGCACCCGGTCCACCGTCTCGACCGACGGGCAGGCGCGCAGGGCGGCGGCGATGTGGGTGAGGTGTCGGGCGTCGACCACCTCGACGTCGAACAGCACGTCGAAGAAGTCCGACTGGCGGTGGGTCATGCGCAGGTTGAGGATGTTGCCCCCCGCCTCGCCGATGATGGTGGAGACCTGGCCCAGCACGCCGGGAGCGTTCTTGATGGTGGCCTTCAGCCGCGCTGAAGCGGTGGAACTGCGCTCGGCCTCGGGCGTCCATTGCAGGTCGCGCCAGAGGTCTTCCTGATCCTCGTATTCCGCCAGCCGACCGCAATCCATGGTGTGGACGTTCAGGCCCTTGTCCGGTTGCAGGATGCCGACGATGCGGTCGCCCGGCACCGGGCTGCAACAGTCGGCGAAGTGCACCGACACGCCGGGAGTCAGGCCCCCGCCGCGGATGAACAGCCGCCCGGCCTTGCCGTCCTCGATGCGGGTGCGGGCCGCCGCCGCGTCGCGCTCGGACGCCTTCAGCCCAGGGAACACCGCCTCCAGGATCTTGGTCGGGAACACCCGGCCCCGGCCCGCGGCCTCGAACAGCTCGTCCTCGGTGTGGAGCGAGAACTGCTCCAGGGCCGGGCGCAGCGACAGGCCGGACAGGTCCTTGCCGGCCTTGGCGAACACCTGGGCCACGGTCGCCTTGCCGAGCCGCAGGAACTCCTCGCGCTCGCTTTGGCGGATGTGGCGGCGGATGGCCGAACGCGCGCGTCCGGTCACGGTCAGCGAGCGCCAGTCGGGCGGGATGTCGGGCTTGGAGCCGCGGATGATCTCGACCACGTCGCCGTTCTGCAGCTGGGTGCGCAGCGGGCGCAGCTCGCCGTTGATCTTGGCCCCGATGGTGGTGTCGCCCACGTCGGTGTGGACCGCGTAGGCGAAGTCCAGCGGCATGGCCCCGCGCGGCAGGCTGATCAGCTGGCCCTTGGGCGTGAACACGAACGACTGGTCCAGGAACATCTCGAGCTTGGCGTGCTCGACCAGTTCCTCCACGTCGCCGCCGCCGTTTTCCAGCACCTGCACCAGATGGCGCAGGCTGATCAGCGGGTCGCGCCCGCCGTCGGCGGCGGCGGCCTCGGCGTCGAAGCCGTAGCTCTTGTCCTTGTAGCGCCAGTGGGCGGCGACGCCCTCCTCGGCGATGCGGTCCATGTCCTCGGTGCGGATCTGCATCTCGATCCGCATGCCCTTGGGGCCGACCACGGTGGTGTGCAGCGAGCGGTAGTTGTTGCGCTTGGGCGTGGAGATGAAGTCCTTGAACCGCTCCGGCACGCACGGCCAGGCGCGGTGGATCACGCCCAGGGCCTGGTAGCAGTCCTCCTCGGTGTCGACGATCACCCGGAAGGCGTAGATGTCGGACATCTGGGAGAAGCCGATCGACTTGCGCTGGAGCTTGCGCCAGATCGAATAGGGCGTCTTCTCGCGGCCGAACACGCGGGCGGTGACGCCGGCCTTCTCCAGCCTCTCGGCGATGGCGCCGGAGACCTGGGCGACCGCCCCGCCCTGCTCGGCCTTCAGCGCCTCCAGCCGCCGCACGATCGCGTCCCGCGCGGTCGGATTCAGGTGCTCGAAAGACAGCTCCTCGAGCTCGCTGGCGAAGCGGTGGCAGCCGATGGAGCGGGCGAGCGGCGCGTAGACGTCCAGTGTCTCGCGGGCGATGCGCTCGCGCTTGGCCGGGCTGACGTGGCCGAGCGTGCGCATGTTGTGCAGCCGATCGGCCAGCTTCACCAGCAGGACGCGGACGTCCTTGGAGATGGCCAGGATGAACTTGCGCAGGTTCTCGGCCTGACGCGTGTGCTCGGACTGGAGTTCCAGGCGCGACAGCTTGGTGACGCCCATCACCAGCTCGGCGATCTCGTCGCCGAACAGGCCGGCCACGTCCTCGCGGCTGACCGGGGTGTCCTCGATCACGTCGTGCAGCAGGGCGGTGACGATGGCGGCGGTGTCCAGCCGGTAGTCGGTCAGTATGCCCGCCACCTCGATCGGGTGGGCGAAGTAGGGGTCGCCGGAGGCCCGCAGCTGCGAGCCGTGCATCTTCATGGCGTAGACGTAGGCGCGGTTCAGCAGCGCCTCGTCGGCGGTCGGGTCGTAGGACCGGACGCGCTCGATCAGCTCGAACTGGCGCAGGATCTTCTGGCGCTTGCGGCCGGCGTCGTTCGCAGGCGGCGGCGCCTCGGCCGGAGCGGGGTCGGCGAGCGTCTCGTGTAACCGATGGACGTCCGCCGGTGCCGTCAGTATCGCTCCTCCTGCCCGCCGTCGCGGTCGCTTTGCAGCGCGCGGACGAGCTCCTGCTCGCTCATGTGCATGTGCTGGGGTTCGGCCAGCAGGGCCAGGGTCTCGGCCTCTTCCTCGGCCTCGGTCCGCTCGTCGACGCGTTGCAGCGTGCCGATCAGGTTCTCATGCAGGCCTTCGGGATCGACCACGGCGTCGGCTATCTCGCGCAGGGCCACGACCGGGTTCTTGTCGTTGTCGCGGTCGACCAGCAGCGCCGAACCGGCCGAGATGGCGCGCGCGCGGTGCCCCGCCAGCAGCACGAGGCCGAAGCGGTTCGGAACCT
>Ga0196964_10001113_pt1 | contig 14053 bp, 10 predicted proteins | sample S1_10metaG_FD_148615 | JGI IMG/M metagenome (GOLD analysis project Ga0196964, IMG submission 148615) | Soil microbial communities from Anza Borrego desert, Southern California, United States - S1_10 | ecosystem: Environmental > Terrestrial > Soil > Desert | place: USA: California | collected...
ACAAAGCATATCTCAAAACAGCGATCAGGTCTGGTAGAAATAAAATTCCTGCTGAAATTAATTTGCTTGAGCCTAAAAAAGGACGAACAGATTTTTCTTCTTTGAAACAATTGGGAAAACCTGAATTGATTCAGCATCCCTTCGAGTACAAAAATTTTACAGGCGGGGCCTGGCCGGAAAAACCGACTTCTCATTACCTGATACCTGTGCGGCGCCCTGAAAGAGATCTTTTATTCGGCTTCCTCGTATTGGGAATTAGTCCCCGAAAACAGTTTGATCAGCCATACCGGGATTTCTTCCAGCTGGTAGCAGACCAGGCGGCCACTGCTATGGCCAACGCGGTTGCATTTGAATCGGAACGAAAACGGATCGAATCGCTCACTGAATTGAATAAAGCAAAAACGGTGTTTTTTTCAAACATCAGTCATGAATTCCGGACGCCATTAACACTAATGCTCTGCCCCCTTGAAGAACTAATCAGCAACAAAAATATTAGTTCATCCGTGCAAGAGTCGCTTTTAGTCACGCATCGGAATGCACTGAGAATGCAAAAACTGGTGAATAATCTTCTAGATTTCTCCCGAATTGAAGCTGGAAAGATCAATGCAACATATGAACCGGTCAATCTTTCCTCATTTACCATTGACCTTGCAAGCACATTCCGTTCTGCTATAGAAAAAGAAGGTATTCAATTCGTAGTGGATTGTTCTTTGCTTTCAAAAGAAGTATGGATTGACCGGGACATGTGGGAGAAAGTGGTGATCAATCTTTTATCAAATGCCTATAAGTATACATTTAAGGGACAAATTCTAGTTCGCCTCCGGGAGTCCGAAGGTTTGATTAATCTTATTGTTAAAGATACCGGCGTAGGCATTCCGGATAGCGACCTGGAGAAGATCTTCGAGAGGTTCCACAGGGTTGAGCCGGTAATGGGAAGAACTCTCGAAGGAACAGGAATTGGCCTCTCGCTGGTGAAAGAGTTGGTAAAACTTCACGACGGTTCCATCAGCGTTGAAAGCAAATTGAATGAAGGTACCCAGTTTACTGTAAGGTTACCTTTCAAGAATTCAAGGGTACAGGGAGTAAGTCAGATTTCAAGAAAAGGGGATACAGAGCGTATACCCAGATCGTTTGAATATGAGATACCGATCCATCAATCCCATTTCGACAAAAAATCATCACCCACCAATGTTGGGAAAAAGTATATTCTTATTGCTGATGATAATGCGGACATGCGTTATTATATCGCCCGAATTCTTTCCAAGCAATATGAAGTTGTCACAGTAGCGGATGGTAAAGCTGCTTTGTCTATAATGAGGGAGCGGCAACCGGACCTTGTGGTTGCCGATATTATGATGCCCAAAATGGGCGGGTTTGAAATGTTGGAAGCAATAAAGGTTGATCCCAGTCTCGGGGCGATACCGGTTATATTGGTTTCGGCCAGGGCGGGGGATGAAGCAATCAGTGAAGGACTAGAAAAAGGTGCAGATGCATATCTGGTCAAGCCATTCACTGCACAACAATTATGTTCTTTAGTACAAAGCAGGTTACTGATCCACGAGTCTCAATTAAAGATATTCGAAAGTGAAAAACAGTTCAAAAAGATCCTTTTAAAAGCGCCCAGTATATTCCTGATTTTAAAAGGATATCCCGAAATGATCATCGAATTCGCAAATGAAGCGCTTTTTCGTTCTTGGGGAAGAAATTCAGATATAATCGGGAAGCCTTTACTGGATGTTTTGCCTGAGATCCGTGATCAGCCGTTTCCAAAATTACTCGAAAACGTATTCAAGACGGGTACGCCATATTATAGTGGTGAAGAAAAAGCAATTTTGATAAAGCAGGGTGTACCCGTGGAAACGTATTATAAGTATGTTTATCAACCGATCCTGGATGATGATAATGATGATGATAATACAGTGACAGGCATAACAGTACTAGCCACTGATATTACGGAACAGGTACTTGCCCGCAAACGCATTGAGAAAAGAGAAAAAGATTTTAGTGAGTTGGTAAATAAGTCCCCGATGTCGATCATGATCATTGGCGCGACCGATTTACGAATTGAACTTGTGAATGAAAAATTCCTCATTTTATCAGGCATGAAGGAAGAACAGGTGGTTGGGAAAGTCATGCCAGAAGTATTTCCCGTAATGAAAAAGCAGGGTCTTGAACAGGAGATGAAAAAGGTGATAAAGACTGGAGAGGCTTTTCATCATTTGGAATTTGAAGTGGATATGACGCCTTACGGTGGTGGAAGCAAGCATTATTTTGATCTTGTTTATCAACCCCTGAAGGATGATAGTGGCAAAGTCACTCGGATCATGGTGATTAGTCATGAAGTGACGGAACAAGTAAACGCGCGGAAGAGAACCGAACAAAATGAGCAACAACTGCAACAATTTTTCCAGCAAGCCCCTGTTTCGATCAATGTTTTCAGGGGTAAGAATTTCATCGTAGATGTTTGCAATGACATTTCACTGGAGATGTGGGGTAAAACGCGGGACGAAGTAATCGGGAAACCTTTTTTTGAGATTTTCCCGGAATTAATTGATAGCTCTTATGAAACGCTGCTGCGGCCGTATACTACTGGAATTCCATATGAAGGCAGGGAATTTCCGGCAGAATTTGTACGAAAAGGCAAACTCTATAGGGGCTACTTCGATTTTATCACCCAACCCATTAAGGAAAATAATGGAAATATCGTTGGTGTTTTCTCAGTGGGCACAGAAGTAACAGATAAAGTGTTAGCTCGTCAGAAAATAGAAGAGAGTGAACAAAGACTTAGATTGGCAACCGAAACTACTGGTGCGGGCATTTTTGATTTTAATGTCAATAGCAATGAGTTGTACTGGTCAGACCAGATGAAGCTGTTATGCGGTTATAATTCTGAACAGCAGATCACTGCTGAGACGGCAGCCGTTGTTGTATATCCTGGTGACCGGGAGCAACTATTGACTGCATATCGTTCGATCTTAACCAAGGGGAAAGACAACCTTATCTGCGAATTTCGAATCGTACGGCAAAATGACGGACAGCTCAGGTGGCTTCATGTACGCGCAAATACTTATTTTGATAAAGCCAGTCCAATACGTATTTCGGGGATAGCTATTGATATCACTGCGCAAAAACATGCGGAAGAAAAAGTTAGGCAGAGTGAACTTCAGCTTCAATTGATCACGGATGCTCTGCCTGCACTTATTTCTTATGTGGATAAGGAAGAACGGTATCAGTTTAACAATCGAAGTTACAGGCAATGGTTTGGTCTTACTATTGATCAGATAAAAGGCCTAACACTCCGGGACATTCTGGGTAAGCAGGCTTACGAAACGATCAGACCTTGGGTTGAAAAAGTGCTCAAAGGCGAACCGGTAGTGTTTGAATCGCGTATACCTTATAAAGATGGTGGAGAGCGTTACGTCCTGGGTACATATATACCTCACGTTGGAAATGATGGGGAGGTTTTGGGCTTCTATGCTCTTGTCAATGATATTACAAATCTTAAACTGGCAGAGGAAAAGATCAAGGAAAGTGAGGAGAAAAATAGATTGTTCATTGAACATGCACCAGCGGCGATGGCTATGTTTGACCGTGAAATGAGGTATATAGCAGTTAGCAGGCAATGGCTAAAAGAATATGACCTGGAGGATGGAATCATTGGTCAAAAACACTATGATCTATTTCCAAATATCCTTCCGCGGTGGAAAGATGTCCACAGACGGTGCCTCGCAGGAGCTGTGGAAAAATCCGACGAGGATTTTTATGTTAAGGATAATGGGACACCAGTTTGGCTAAAATGGGACGTGCATCCATGGTATACTGCCAGCAGGGAAATAGGAGGGATCGTAATTTTTACAGAGAACATCACAGAAAGAAAGAAATCTGAGAGTATAGAGTCCCAGCTTTCAGCAATCGTGGAATCCTCGGGAGATGCTATTTATAGTTATGATTTTGAAGGGGTAATTCTGAGCTGGAATAAAAGTGCGGAGGCCCTGTACGGATACAGTGCAGATGAAATTATAGGTAAGAAGATTTCGATGGTTATTCCCCCGGAACGCCAAGAGGAAGCAGAGAAGAAAATTATACCTGAGATTAAAAAAGGAGGCATTATTCAGAATTATGAAACATTCAGGATGCGCCGCGATGGCACTGTTTTCCACGCTTTACTGACTGCCTCACCTATACGGGATAAAGAAGGTAAACCCATGGCGCTATCCATCATTATTCGTGATATCACAGAAAGAAAGCAGGTAGAGAAAAAATTGATCAGAAGCGAGGATAAATATCGACAACTTGCCAGGAGCCTGGAACAGCAAGTAAAAGAAAGAACCCGCGATCTGCAAAATCAGATGGAAGAACTTAAGCAATTGCATATCTCCGAAAAGCAAAAAGACGACTTCATCAAAATGGCCAGCCATGAATTAAAGACACCGGTCACTTCCATCAAGGGATACGTCCAGTTGCTGATGAGTATGGCGGAACCGGAAGAAAAAGGAAATCCCGGTTTGTCGTTTTCAACAATGAAAAATTCCCTTTCTATTATCGACAAGCAAGTGAGTAAACTGACCCGCTTGCTGGGCGAGTTGCTCGATCTGTCAAGAATTGAAACGGGTATGCTGGAATTAAAACTTGAAAAATTTAACTTAAATGAACTAGTTATTGAGACAGTCCAGGAAGTGCTATATACACATTCAAAACATAAAATAGAAATAGAGAACGATGATGTACTGGAGGTGGTTGCAGACAGGGATCGCATCGCACAGGTGCTCATCAATTTAATAATCAACGCTACAAAATATTCTCCGCACTGTGATCGAATAGTGGTGCGGATATTCAAGGATGCAAATCTTGCAGCAGTAAGCGTCAAGGATTTTGGCATTGGAATCTGCCAAGAGGATAGAAATAAGATCTTTGATCGGTTTTATCGGGCGGAAGGTGAGTATGAAAAAACATTCCCTGGATTCGGTATCGGCTTATATATCGCACGTGAAATCGTACATCGGCACACAGGAAAAATATGGGTAGAAAGTGAAAAGGGCAAAGGCGCGCTTTTCATTTTCAATTTACCGATTGAACCTTCCAAAACCTAACGCATGCAAGACAAATTTAAGATCCTCGTGGTAGACGATGACCCTGATATCGGCACGATGATCAAGATGATGTTGGAATATAAGGGGTATGCTGTCACCGTAACAGATCGTGGTGATATGGCAGAGGATCTACTTAGAAATGACGGGTATGATTTAATGATCATGGATATGCTATTGTCTGGCGTGAATGGGATAGATATTTGTGCCCGGGTGAAGAAGAACCAGGAAACTTCGGAAATCCCTGTACTAATGATCTCAGCGCATCCCAACGCCAAGGATATCTGTCTGCAGGCTGGCGCTGACGAATTTATTTCCAAGCCGTTTGATATGGAAGAGATGTTTTCTAAGATCAGGAAGCTGGCTAATGGAAACCTATAAGGTTTGATGAGATTCAACGAATTTTTTAAACGCATTCCCCTGCCTGTCAAGCTGATGCTGATCGGGTTGATCCCGTTATTACTTCTGACCTATCTTTCAGTGCAGCTGGTATCCGAACAGGGCAACAAACTGGATCTGCTTGGTGGATACATTAATCGTATCCAACAGTCTTCCGACATCGACCAGTTGAGTTACGAGATCCAGGTAGAGCGGCGGTATTCTTTTGAATATGCTTTGAAAGGAGCATTAAAAAATGAAATGATGCGCCAACGGAAATTCACTGACACCGCCCTGGATGTTGTCAGAAAACGATATTCATCGTCACTGAAAAATTTTACTGACTACACTTTTCTATCTGAATTTGATGTATTCAGGCAAAGGATCGATTCCGGGGATGCCGGGCCCCAGGCGATCATGCATTATTATACCACGGCGGTATTTCGTTTGAATACCATGAATATTGTGGCGGGTGGTACAAATGTATATCTCAAGAACGTTTACCCCGATCTTATTGGTCAGAAAATCCTCGCTGAGATCATTACATACATAACAATTATTCGTATTAATATTTATAATGCGCTATATACGAAAAAACATATGTCGGAGATCCTGATGGGCACGCTGGGGAGTTATGATGTTTATAAAACCTATGAACGCGAACTCAGGCAAAAAACTTCCCCAAAGACACTCCGTGCGTATGACAGCCTTTGTAAGAATACGGAGCTTAATCCCACGATCGATTATATGGATAAATTGTTTCGCACTTTAGAATTTGATAGTACGTACAGTTCTGAGCAATGGTGGGAAGTTTCGTTGAACGCCGTCAATAAGCTGAGACAATTCCAGGCACAACTGCGGGATGAAGTCGAATTAGCTATAAATAAGATTTATAATGAACAACTCCGCGCAAGAAATCGATCCATTATCGTGGTAATCCTGATGATTATAATCGGGGTGGGAGTAATATTTTATACGACTCGCAGCATTACACTGATGTTATTGGATCTCAAAAAGGCGGCCCAACACATTTCAGAAGGCGGGACAAACATACAGTTGCAAAAATTTACAAATGACGTCATCGGAAGTTTATCGGACTCGATATTGCGAATAGATAGGGCGAATCGAAACCTGGCAGAAGCCGCAGAGATCATCGGGAAGGGAAAGTTTGATATCTCGATCGAACCACGAAGCCGTGAAGATGTACTGGGGAATGCCATTATTCGAATGAAAAATGATCTGCACCGGTTTACCAACGAAATGAAGGAGCTGGAAAAACGGAAAGATACGTTCATTACCATGGCCAGCCATGAATTGAAAACGCCGATCACTTCCATTAAGGGATATGTCCAACTATTATTGAAAATGGTGAATGATATTGATAAGAAGGGAGAGGAACTTTCCCGCCCGCTGCTGCATTCTTCCCTGCTTACGATCGACAAGCAGGTGTCGAAGATGACCCGGTTGATCTCAGAACTCCTGGACCTGTCGAAGATCGAAACCGGCCAGTTTGAGCTGCGCATTCAAAAATTTAACCTGAATGACCTGGTTGCAGAAACTATAAAAGATCTTCAGCAAACCACTTCCCACCACCAGATCAGTCTGCAAAATGGAATGGAATTTGACATCAGGGGTGATAAAGACCGAATTGGTCAAGTGATTACGAACCTGCTTACCAACGCCATCAAATATTCGCCACGTTCGGATAAGATCGAAGTACAGATATACCCGTTGGGAAGGGAAGAAGTAGCGATCAGCATCAGAGACTATGGGATTGGTATCGAAAAAAGCGAACAGAATAAGATCTTCGAAAGATTTTATCGCGCCGAAGGAGAAGAGGAAAAAACGTACCCCGGGTTTGGGATCGGTTTATTCATAGCAAGCGAAATAGTAAATCGGCACCGGGGCCATATCAAAGTAGACAGCGAACCCGGGAAAGGTTCTTTGTTTACGGTAGTGCTGCCGGTTAATTAATTCCAAATCCCAAATCCTGGATCATGTACCTTTTTCCTCCGAAGGAGTCCTTCGGACCGCACTTTCGGGGGTGTGTTTGTTATTTATACAGTATCTGGCAATTCTCGCAAAAGAAGCTTCTTCGCTTAGTTTTACCAAGATATTTCTTGACCAAGGGAATTTGGCACCTTATGCAATTTTTTTTCGTATGCGCCAGCCAGTGTTTTTTTAATACATAGGCCTTCTTCCATTTCAGAAAATCAAAGCTATAATTCCGGGTTTCACGAATCAACTCTCCAAGCTTGCGAGGCGGGAGTCTTTCCACCTTGCTTAACGGGTGTACTTTAACCCGGTACAGCACTTCGTTCTTGATAATATTTCCTGAACCCGAAAATATTTGTTGATCAAGTAAGGCATCGCAAACTAGCAAGCCGCTTCTTGATTTCAGTTTTTTTCGCGCTTTGGGAGGAGACCATTGATCACTCATCAGGTCCGAACTCCAGTCATAAACTTTATCCAGGTCACCTTCAATAAATTTTAATGAACAGGTATAGAAATTCAGCTCTCCATTTTTAAATATCAATGAAAGCCTGGGTACGACAGTTTTCCTTTCATTGATCCGGTAAGTACCGAAAAGCATAAAGTGGATCCGTAACGTGAAATCATCGAACAATAACAGGAAATGTTTGCCCCAGCTTCTGAGATCACGGATCTTTTTACCGGCCATGCGCTGGATATCCTGCTTGCTATTGCCTGATACCGATAAAACCTTTTGGCCTTTAAAGTACCGGGCCTCTTCTCTAAGAATAACTATTGATGGTCCTTCGGGCATATTATCGGTTAACTCCGCTTCTTTGTATCCTGCCGTTTTTCGTTTTCCTGCCGCGACTGTTTTACCGCTACTTCTTTTTCTTCCACCCAAACCGCATATTGACTGGGATATATCCTTGAACCTCTTTGTATGGTAAATACGCGGGTGAAAACCGCTCCCAGGTAAAGGATCATGGACGAATAATAAACCCATAGTAAGATGAGGATCACTGAACCTGCCGCGCCGTATGTGGTGGAGATTGTGCTCCGGCCAATATAAAAGCTGATCAGGAAACGACCCAGCATAAAAAGAATTGCGGTGGTGATCGCACCTGAAAAAACATGTTTCCATTCAATCTTTGCGTCAGGCAGCAACTTGAATATCGCGGCAAACAAAACGGTTGTAACTACAAAGCTCAATGCCAGGTTGACGATGTAGAGAAGAACTGTTTGCGGCGTTTCTGAAAGTCGGCCCAGGAGCATTTCCATAAGTCCATTTATTACTAATGATATCAGTAAGAGGAACCCGATGACCAGGACCATTGAAAAAGAAAGGAGACGGTTCCGAATAAGCCGAATTAACCCACGGCCTTTACGGGGTTTTGCTTTGAGGTCCCAGATATGATTGATGGAATCCTGCATCTCCCCAAATACGCCGGTGGCACCAATGATCAGTGTTACAATACCAATGGCTGCTGCAATTCCACTTCCCTTTGTCTGGGCTGCATTTCGGATCGTTTCCTGGATCTGTGTGGCTGCGGTCGGACCAACAAAGTCGGCGATCTGTGAATATATAGTTCCTTCTATGGCCTGTTGTCCATAAAAAATATCACTCAACCAGATAACGATCACCAGCAAAGCAGGTAACGAGAAAATCGTGTAATAGGCCAGCGCAGCGCTGAGTTTGGGTACTCTTTCTTTCCCAAATTCTGAAAAAGTCTCTTTGATAATTTTCCAGATTTCTTTCAAATGCATGGGAAGGGAGTTTAAAAAATGGTGCCAGTTTATTGCCAGGGGGCGGGAGTTCGTAGTCAGGAGTGGATAGTCTTTAGTTCATTAGCCATTCTAGCCCGCCATAGCGATAGCGGCGGCGGTAGTCATTAGTCAGTGGCACAGGTTTAGAGAGTAAGATTGGAAGTAAATGGTAAAACTAAATCGATACTAATGGATTGGTATATCGGTTGCTCGGGATTTCATTATCCTGAATGGAAAGGGATCTTTTATCCAAAAGGAATGCCTCAAAAGGACTGGTTTGCTCATTATGCTACGCGGTTCAATACGCTGGAATTGAATGTAAGCTTCTATCGTTTTCCAAGAGTTCCTTACTTACGCAACTGGTATGAAAATAGTCCACCAGATTTTTTATTCGCTATTAAAGTCCCTAGACTGATCACACACTACAAACAGTTTAAGGATGTTGCGCGGATGCTTTCCGATTTTTATGGAACAGTGAAAGAAGGACTGGCCGATAAAGCCGGACCGATTTTATTTCAATTACCTGCTTCGGCCGTCTACAGCGACGAAAGATTGGATCGGATAGTCACCTGCATGGATGCTTTTTTCAGGAACGTAGTGGAATTCAGGCATAAGAGCTGGTGGAAAAGAAAAGTCTTTTCAACTTTAGCGAAAAAAAATATCATTTTCTGTGGTTCAAGTTTCCCCGGTCTTCCTGAAGAGCCAGTGGTGAATGATCCACTGGTTTATTACCGCTTTCATGGAAAACCTGTCTTGTATAAATCCTCCTATAGCAAAAAAAAGATTCGATCGATCGCTGAGTTCATCAGAAAGAAGAGAAAACCCAGGCAGGCGTTTATTTATTTTAATAATACAGCTTCGGCTGCCGCGCTTCTTAACGCTTCCTATTTAGATGGCTTGATAGAAAAGGGAGTTTTGTGAACGAAACCCGTCCTGATGCTGGTCACACGGGCCATATCGAGGCAGTCTCATGTTCGGAGTTTCCTCGCGGTCATACCCGTCATACCAGGGTTTCTTAAGTAACGTAATATGAGTATATGACAGGAAGGAATTTTGCAAGTTTACTACTGGTCCGATATGACTCATATCACCTTGAAGTAAATCTCAACTTTAAGCCTGATCCGAAGTGACCATATGACTTCTAGAAATCTCCAATTCAAAGACTGCTCCGATATGATTAATATGACAAGTAGAAATCTCCAGTTTAAGGACTAACCGGATATGACCTATATGACCTTCCATTCGTGGCATAATTTTTCTATATGAATCATAAAAACTCCCATATGGAATTGAAAAGGAATGAAGCTACGTTTAACAGGCCGGAAGGCGACAGGGTGCTCGATGCTTCCTACGTGTTTGTTGACCTGGCTGATTTTCTCCGCCAGCTAAAAGATGAAAAAGCCTGGGATAAAAATGACCGGAACGGGATCACTGTATACAAAACCGATCGGCTAACTATTGTACTGGCCTTGATGCATGCAGGCGCTACCATACCAGACAATAAGGTGGATGGGCTGTTCACCCTGCAGGGCATTGAAGGCACTATCCGAATATCTACAGTTGATGGAGACGTGGAGCTGAAACAGGGACAGATGATCAGTTTTCATTCCAATGAGCCTCATTCGATCACAGCATTAACAGAGGCTGCTTTCCTGATCTGGAATTATACAGATCCCGAGAAAAAACAAGAACACATCCTATAAAGAAGAGCGTAGCAATTTAGCTGAGTCCAGGTGTATCCTGAGTTTCATCAATGACCGATCGGCAAAGGAATTTACATCGGTGTCTTTAGTACCGGTCAGCGCATTTTCAAAAAGCTTTATGGCTTCCTCATGGTCCCGGACCATGCGATCCATAAACGCCTTATCGAAGCCTTTTTTATTCATTTGCTTAAAATCATCAATGTCCTTTTTTTTGGCTGAACTGATGCTATCGGGCAGGCGGACGTTCTTTTCTGCCGCCAGCAGTTTTATTTGGTCGCCAGTAGCTGAATGATCAGAAACGATCATTGATGCGAAATCTTTTACCCGTTGCGAACTGGCTCTTTGCGTTGCCAAGGCTCCCAGGTCTATTTCAGCCATTCCCAGGTCTGCAGCATCTACCAGGAAGGATGCGCTGGCTTTATCGATAGTGATTCGATTATTATTGACCGCAGAGTCAATATTTGCCCGGTTGGTGGAATCCGCGATCTCTACCGAATCTTTATTCTCTTTATTCGTGCAGGCAAAAAAGAAGACAGCTAAAAGGAATATGCGACTATTTTTCATATTGTATCTTTTTTTTAACCTCGCAAGCAGGATGCTAAATCGTATTTATATTTTTGTTCATTGAAACAGGATGGGGAATTTACACCACATTTAAGAAAGTAATTTCCATATGATAAGATTAGCTGAGCCACGCGATTCAGCCGGAATGCTGCAGATCTACGAACCTTATATCCGGGATACCTCTATCACTTTTGAAACCGAGGTCCCAACAGAAAAAGAATTTGCCAGCCGGATCGGCAATTATATGGAAACCTATCCCTGGCTGGTTTGTGAGATCAATGGAGAACTCGCAGGATATGCCTATTCCTCCCGTTACAGGGAGAGAACGGCTTACCAGTGGTCAGTGGAATGTTCCGTCTATATACATACTAAGTTTCATCGCAGGAATATCGCACGGGCTTTATATGAAGCATTGTTTGCGATCCTGAAAGCGCAGGGCTTTCGGAATCTTTATGCTGTGATCAACCTGCCTAACCCGGAAAGCGTGGAATTTCATGAACGATGTGGATTTAATTGGTTTGCGAATTACGAGCAGGTAGGATATAAACTGGGGAAATGGAAGACTGTGGGTTGGTGGAGACTGATCCTGAATGATTTTTCTCAGGATCCTGCTGCGCCAATTCCCTTTTCCAATTTTGATAAGAAATTTTTACCCGGAGTTTTTAAAGAGAAAAATGAATTAATTAAGTAGACTGATGTGGTATAAGCCGAGTACCTACGGTATAAATTCTTATTTTCCTATAATCTACACTAGATCTCAGACCCTTAAAACCTTACTGCGACATTGAAAAATAATAAACTATGTCATATAGGTAGTATCTTAGTTACAGGATGTATTTCCGCCCAGCCATTATTCGTATCAATTACATAACTGCCCCAAACTTTGATGCGGTCACCTATTTTTGGTAAGGGGAGCGGGTTTGAAAACCCATTACAGGTTGTCCCCACTTTTTTTTCCTGCACCGGGTTGGCACAGACGATCTCGAGGACCAATCTTCCCTTCTTATTCTTCATATTTTTTCGTTTCAGGAGATTTTCCTGCCCGGTTTCGAGTCTTAATAACATATGATAATCGCCGTCTGAATTCGCGCCAACTTCTTCAACCGTTCCGGTAACGGAAATACAACGCTGAATAACCTGCAACCGAGAAGGATTGTAGGTACGGTCCCAAAACTGCTGATCACATTCAGCCGTGTCGGTAAATATAGGTTGCGACGCTGCCCTGCCTGGCCTTGTTATAAATCCGCTTGCGAGGATTACATATATCGTAACAAGCAAAATAAGGGGTGGGACCGGGGAATTGGGACGCATAGTATACATATTATTCAAGCAACTTTATCGAAAATCGATGAAAAATACAAGATCAGTTTGGATTGACAGAAAAATTAATACGGTTTTTGTGAAGTACCTACTGTGAGAATTAAAACAACTAAACCTGCTCGACTGGCCGAAAGACCCGTTAGAGAGAACTGATCGACTGAGAACTGACAAACTGGCTAACGTCTTCCGATGCCGTTGGGTTCTGTTTGATCTTTTCTGACGCTACGCCGGTCAGAAATCTCCGAAGTGATCATTTCGATCATACGCTTGCACTCATAAAATTTTCTCGAACGATCATTATCGTGAAGCATGCGTGTAAACAGGCTGGTTTGTTCAGAAAGCAAATCAAGTAAAGCTGATTCATCAAGGTCCCGGAGTCTTATCACTAGTTCGACTTATCTTATTACATTAGTTACCAATGGATTTGCAACAAACAATATGCTAAACTTATCTCTCTAAATTTGTAATAACACCGTTTGTAGAACGGCATGTACCAGTAAAAAAAGTCCGTTGCTGGGGAATTTACACTACACACTTCTTTAAATAGTTATTTTTCAAAATTGAACCCCAGCCTGGCAAAAAATCGTCTACCATTCACTCCCATTTGGACCGCATCCCAGGCTCCGCCTGTTTCTGTATTATAGGCCCAGTCTTTCGGTGCCGATTTTAGATGGATAAATGTAAAATAAAGCCCCTACACCTATTGCGAAGGGTTTGTGGCCAATAAACAAAAAATCGTGGATCAGGGAGAAAAATACCAAATCCCAACTCCAGTTAGGTCATTAATACCCTGGAATTTGAGATTTGGGTATTAGATATTTACATGTCTTTTTATTTCGCAAGTATCTCTTTTACTGGTTTTGATAAAACTCTGCCCGGATATTTTTCAAGAGCTATTTCCAGGCAGTCCATTGCTTTATTCAGCGAATTTGTATTGAGCACATAAGCCAATCTTACTTCGTCCTTCCCCAAACCTTCAGACCCGTAAAATCCTGTTGCAGGAGCAAGCATCAGGGTTTGATCATTGTGGGAAAAACTTTCCAGTAGCCACTGGCAGAATTTATCGCAGTCATCAATTGGCAGGCGGGCTATCGCATAAAAAGCTCCGCCGGGATTTGGGCAGTAGACCCCATCCATCGCATTCAATCGACGGACGATCGTGTTTCTTCGATTCACATATTCCTGTTTTGGGGCTTCGAAATAATCCTCCGGAAGATCAACAGCCGCTTCGCCCATGATCTGCGCCAGACCCGGTGGGCTTAA
>Ga0196964_10001114_pt1 | contig 14044 bp, 18 predicted proteins | sample S1_10metaG_FD_148615 | JGI IMG/M metagenome (GOLD analysis project Ga0196964, IMG submission 148615) | Soil microbial communities from Anza Borrego desert, Southern California, United States - S1_10 | ecosystem: Environmental > Terrestrial > Soil > Desert | place: USA: California | collected...
GCCGCGCGCACGCGCCGTCGCGCCAGTAGGCGCGCGCCTGACCGGAGTTTTCTCCTTTGGACGCTGTCAAACCCGCCGCGAACGTCCGCCCCGCCGGCGACGTGGAGACGCTGGTCCGTCTCGCGCAGGCGGACATGGCCGCGGTCGACGCCCTGATCACCGCCCGGATGCAGAGCCCGGTTCAGGTCATTCCCGCCCTGGCCGAGCACCTGATCACGGCCGGCGGCAAGCGCCTGCGCCCGCTGCTGACAGTCGCCGCCGCGCGGCTGGCGGGCGCCGATGGCGACGCGCATCACAAGCTGGCCGCGGCGGTCGAGTTCATCCACACCGCGACCCTGCTGCACGACGACGTGGTCGACGGCTCGCAGATGCGGCGCGGCAAGGTGGCGGCCCACCTGATCTGGGGACCGGCGTCCAGCGTTCTGGTCGGCGACTACCTGTTCGCCCGCGCCTTCGAGCTGATGGTCGAGACCGGCTCGCTGCGGGCGCTGGCGATCCTGTCGCGGGCCTCCAGCGTGATCGCCGAGGGCGAGGTGTTGCAGCTGACCCGCGCCCACGACCTGCAGCTGACCCAGGCGACCTACCTCGAGATCGTCCAGGCCAAGACCGCCGAACTGTTCGCCGCCGCCGCCGAGAGCGGGGCGGTCGCGGCCGGCGCCTTGGAGGCGGGCGTTTCGGCGCTGCGGGCCTACGGCCTGAACCTGGGGCTAGCGTTCCAGCTGGTCGACGACGCCCTGGACTACGGCGGCCAGTCCGAGGTGCTGGGCAAGAACGCCGGCGACGATTTCCGCGAGGGCAAGGCCACCCTGCCGCTGCTGCTGGCGGTGGCGCGCACGCGCGGCAAGGAAGACGGCTTCTGGGACCGGGTGATGAACCGCCCGGGCGAACAGTCCGACGCCGACTTCAAGCGCGCGCGGGAGATTGTGGTCGGCTCCGGCGCCCTGCAGGCGACCCTGGACCTGGCCGGCGACTACGCCGACGCCGCCAAGGAGGCCCTGGCCGGCTTCCCCGCGGGCGACTGGCGCCGGGCGCTGGAGGAACTGGCGGACTTCGCAGTCAGCCGACTGGCTTAGCGATTTTCGCGGCTGTGGCGGATGCGGGTGATGCATACGGTCCGGTCCACCACCCGATAACGGATCACGTACGCCCCCCGACCGAACCTCGCGAGCACTTCTCTGAACCCGTCCGTGAGCAGTCGTCCCCGGTTGGGCAGGGTTTGCAGGTCCGCGATCTTGGTTCTGATGGCGTCGCCGACCCGCGGCGCGGCGGATGCCTGCCGGTCGAGGAGCCAGCGTTCGAGGCGATCGATGTCGGCTCCAGCTTGATCCGAGACGACGACCTTGAACTTCATCCCTTGGGTTCGGGCCTGCCGAAACGCTTCATGCGCTCTTCGTAAATGTCCCAGGGCGTGCCGCCGCCGGTCCGGATCATCTCATCGACGATGCGCGCGTCTTCCGCCGTTTCGGGATCATAGGCGAGGTCCGCTGGCCCGAGTTCGTCGCCCTCTTCCAGCAGGTGCTGTTCGAGCATGTCGCGGGCGAGCGCTTCCACCGGTCGGCCGGCCGCTTCCGCCGCCGCCTTCAGCCGTTCGGCCAAGTCGCCTTCGATCTGGATGGTGAAGCCGTCGGCCATGGACGAAAGGTCGGCTCGGCCGGCCCGCGCGTCAACCCTCAGGTCAGGTCCGACGCCTGCTGTTTACGGCCGAGGCAGTGAGAGGCAAGGTCGGGGCATGGTGAACTGTGGCGGCTTCGATGAGATCGATCGCGCTCGGACTGATCTGCTTCCTCTTCTGCACCGTCGCGTACGCGGCTGAACCCGCTAGCCCAGGTCGGTGCGACGAGGACGAGCTCGACGGAGAGCCCCTCGAGGTATGCTCACCTGCTCGCGCGGCTTACCGAACGGCGCTGTACGACACCGACAGCCTCGAGAGCCTGCGCGCCTCCGGCACGGAAGGGTGGCGCGTCTTCTTCACCGACGGCTACGACAGGGATTACCCGCTGGTCGAAGCCGTGTTGACACCCAAAGGGTCGGTGGTCGGATGGACCGTCCCATATGGGTCGATCGTTCCGTCGAGGACGAAGCGTTCGGTCAAGTTGGATCCAGAGACCACGGAGGTTCTGCGGCGCAGGGTGCGGTTGGCGATGAACGCTCCCAAGAACCCGCCACGCATCCGGCGAGGTCCCGATGGCGAAGAAGAATACCTGATCTGCGGCCATTCATGGAAGGCAGTGGTCGAGACCTGGTCGCCTGGGGAGTCTCGACGTCGGGTCGTCGATACGTGCGACCACGACGCCGCGTACGATGCCGCGTTCGGTTTCGGCAGCGACGTCGTCAGCCTGTTTCCGGAGTGCATGGCTCTGAAACCGGAGAACTACCGCAACGTCCTTCAAGCGCTTTTTCACTGCGGGCAGCTGACGGGCGAGCGCATGGCCGCTGCGTCTGTCGTCAACGCCGCGCGGGCGCCCGCCTTCTCAGAACCGGAGGCCGCCGCCGCGTCGATCACGGAGCACCTGGAGGCGCGGGCGAGGATCAGCTGGCCTGGGCGACCGAGCGCCGAGGGCGCGGAGGCTGTCGCGAAACTATGGGTCGAGCAGGCCGATTTGATCGGGGCGCCCGGCCGACCCAGGCGCGCCGAATATTCGGTATGGTCGGCGCACGGCCACGACGCTGCCCACGTCACGCTGCGCGGCGCCTATTGGCTGTACGACCAGCAGGATCATATGGCGGAGTTTCGCCAGGAGTGGCGGCGCGACGCGAGAGGCCGCTGGCGCCTCAGGTCCTGGACGTTCGAGCCGTTCGTCGCGGTCGATTAGCCGCCGTACTTCAGGCCAAATTTCCGCAGAACCGCTGGATGCGGCGGCAGGCTTCCTCCAGCACGTCGGTGGAGGTGGCGTAGGAGATGCGGAAGAACGGCGACAGGCCGAAGGCCGCGCCGTGGACTACGGCCACGCTCTCCTCGGTCAGCAGCTCCGCCGCGAACGCCTCGTCGCTGTCGATCACCGCGCCCGAGGGCGCGCGCTTGCCGATCAGCCGCTCGATCGACGGATAGACGTAGAAGGCGCCGTCCGGGGTCGGGCAGCTGATCCCGCTCGCCTGGTTCAGCATCGAGACCACCAGGTCGCGCCGTCCCTCGAACACCTCGGCGCGCTCGGGAATGAAGTCCTGCGGCCCGTTCAGCGCCTCCACCGCCGCCCACTGGGCGACCGAGCAGGGATTGGAGGTGGACTGGCTCATCACCTTGGCCATGGCCTTGATGATCGGCTCCGGCCCCCCGGCGTAGCCGATGCGCCAGCCGGTCATGGCGTAGGCCTTGGACACGCCGTTCACCGTCAGGGTGCGGTCGTACAGCTCAGGGCAGGCCTGGGCGAAGCTGACGAACTCGAATCCGCCGTAGACGAGGTGCTCGTACATGTCGTCGGTCAGCACCAGCACGTGCGAATGGCGGCCCAGCACATCGCCGAGCGCCCGCAGCTCCTCGCGGGTGTAGGCCGCCCCGGTGGGGTTCGACGGCGAGTTCAGGATCAGCCACCTGGTGCGCGGCGTGATCGCCCGCTCGAGGTCGGCGGGTTGCAGCTTGAACCCCTGCTCGGGTCCGGCCGCGACCACCACCGGCTCGCCTCCGGCCAGCAGCACCATGTCGGGATAGGACACCCAGTAGGGCGCCGGCACGATGACTTCGTCGCCTGGGGAAAGGGTGGCGACCAAGGCGTTGTAAAGGACGGCCTTTCCGCCCGGCGACACGTTGATCTGCGAAGGCTTGTAATCGAGCTCGTTCTCGCGCCTGAACTTGCCGCAGATCGCGGCCTTCAGTTCCGGGATCCCGTCCACGTCGGTGTAGCGGGTCTCGCCGCGGCGGATGGCGGCGATCGCCGCTTCCTTGATGTGGTCGGGGGTTTCGAAGTCCGGCTCGCCCGCGCCCAGCGAGACCACGTCGCGCCCGGCCCGCTTCAGCTCCCGCGCCTTCTGGGCCACGACCAGCGTCGGCGAAGGCTTGACCCGCTTCAGCGCGGCGGACTCTAGCGACATTAAATCCCCTTCATCTCAGGCCCGGGCTGTTTACGCGGCGCCGTTCCGGCGTGCAATCTGCGCTCGAAAGACGGGTGAGGCGGGGTTCTTTAAATGCGTATTCGATTCGGGGCGCTCGCCGCCGCCGTGCTGCTGACCGCGGGCGCAGCTTCCGCGCAGGACCAGACCGGTTCGACCCAGCCCTGGGTCGTCGCCCAGGACAAGAACGTCGAGGCCGAAATCGTCGTGCGCGGGCAGGCCAAGGAGTGGCTGTTGTCGGTCACCCAAGGCGGCGACATCGGCGAGATGAGCTACGTCGACAGCGCGCCTGCCGGGCTGAACTGCGGGGCGGGCGTTTACAAGTACCTGTCCAAGCGCGCGGCCACCGACCGCTGTTGGCTGCGGGTCCGGCACAAGCGTTCTGTGGTGCTGTCGGCCACCGACCAGGGCAAGTTCGGCGTCGACTGGACGGTCCAGTGGGTCGGCTGCCGCCCCAGGGGCGACGGGGCCCTGTGCGAACTGACCATGACCCAGGACGCCTCCGTCGGGGTCGAGTTCCGCCGCCTGAAGCCGCGCTGAGGCGTCGCGGCTCGCGCGCGCGGGCGAACCGGTATATGGCCGCCACATGCGCGGCCTGGTGCAATTCATCCTGAACCTGGACGCCCGCCGCTGGCGGGCCATCGGCGTCACCGTCGCCCTGCTGGCGGCGATCGGGGCGGTGTTCCTGATCGGCAAGTCCATGCTCGGGCTGGAGACCGAGCAGCGGGTGCAGGCATGGCTGACCGGCTTCTCCGAGAGCCCCTACGCGCTGCTGGCGGTGATCGCGATCTTCACCGTCACCGCCTTCGTCGGCGCGCCGCAGTTCCTGCTGATCGCCGCCTGCGTGGTCGCCTTCGGCCCGTGGTGGGGATCGCTCTACAGCTGGGTGGCGACGGTGATCTCCGCGGCGGTCACCTTCTACGTCGGCCGTCTGGTCGGGGCGAAGTCGCTGGAGCGCTTCGGCGGCGAGAAGCTGAACCGCCTGTCCGGCTTCGTCGGCCGCAACGCCTTCGTCGGCTCCTTCATCATCCGCAACGTCCCCTCGGCCCCGTTCATCGTCGTCAACATGGCGTTCGGCGTGTCCAAGGCCTCGTTCTGGGGGTTCCTGGCCGGGTGCGCGCTGGGCGTGATCCCGAAGACGGCGCTGATCGCTTTCTTCGGCGGCTCGTTCATGACCGCGGCGCGCGGCGACGGGGTGTGGACCTCGGCCATCCTGGCGGCGGTGGGCGTCGCCTGGCTGCTGCTGATGCTGGTCGCGCGCGAGGTTCTGCGCCGCCGCGCCGGCCGCAAGGAAGGCGAGGAAGCCTAGGCCGCCAGTTGCCCGCTCTGGCGGCGCAGGCGCCAGAACCGTAAGGTCCGCAGCGCCGTCTCCCGCGGTAACTCAGCGTACAGCCGGCCGTACTCCTGCGCCCGGCCCAGCGCGTCGCCCTCGTCGTTCAGCAGCACCACCGCATAGGTCAGGAACAGCGCCCGATCGAGATCGGCGGCGCGGCAGACCACCGCCAGGGCGTCCAGCTCGCGCGTCTCCACGATGTGCTTGGCGGTGTGAAAGTCGACGTCGGCCAGCTGCGCCAAGGCGACCAGGAAGCGCGTATGGCTGTCGGACCGCAGGTAGCGGGCCAAGGTCTTGGGCGTCAGCCCGCCTTGCTCGAACAAGGCCCGGACCTCCGCCTCCGCCGCCTCGTAGTCGGCCGGCAGGGCGCCGTCCCGCGCGGCCAGCTTGCGCCGGCCCGAGGACAGCGCCTGTTCCAGCAGGGCCGGGTCGAGCCTGGCGTTCTCTTCAAGGATCCGTCGCCGCAGCCTGGCCTCGGCGACAAAGTACATCTCGTTCAGCAGGTCCGGCGGAAGCCGCCGCCGGTTGACCACCGCTTCGTGCAGGGCGGGGTTCGCCTGGGCCCGCTCGACGGCCGTCTCCGAGGCCTGGCGCGACAGCTCCGCCCCGTCGTTCTGCAGCAGCACGCCCAGGGTCTGGTCGTCGCCGCGCTCGACGATCACCTCCGACACCGCTTCGCTGACCCGCTCCCGTTGCGATACCGCGCGCAGGTGTTCCTGCCCCTGGGTGCGCACCACCTGAAGCAGGTCCGCCTCGCTCAGGGCGGCCGAGCGCGCCAGCACGGGCGCGGCGACGACGATGTTGTCGTTGGCCAGGGTGCGGATCAGGCCTGCGGGCGCCACTGCGGCGCCGGCGAAGCGCTCGCCCAGTTCCGCCCGCACCGCCTCCTCCATCTCGCTGGCCAGCTGGGTCAGCACGCTGTCGAACAGGTGCATCTCGGGCTCGCTCTGCCCGTGCTGGGTGAAGAACAGGTCGGTGACCTCGCGCAGCAGCTCGCGCCGCTTGACGCTCGAGGTCTCGCGGGCCAGGGCGATCAGGTCGGAGAGGCGGGAGCCGGCCATTCTGGTTCGCTCTTACTCTTGAGGGCTGTCGGGGTCGGCGGCCGCGCGCCGGCGTTCGTCGCGGTCGCGCAGCGGTTGGGCCGGCGGCTCGGCGAGATCGACCGGCAGGTCGTTTAGAAAGAACTCGGGGGGCAACTGCGGCCGGTCGGGCTCCTGGCCGAATTCGCGGTGCAGCGAGTACCGTCGGGCTCCCTCGACCGATTGAAGGGGCTTCGCTTCTCCCTCCCCTCTGTCGGGGAGGACCGCCGGCGGAGCAGGCGAGGGCGGGGGTGTCGCAGCGATTTGCCCACCCGCCACAGGCTTCGCCTGGTCCGCCCTCCCCACAAACGGGAGGGGGGGAGGCGCCGGCTTCGACGTCGCGGTCTTCGCCGTTTTTCCCGGCCAGTCGAGATAGCGCAGGCCCGCCGCCTGGCCGCTCTGAGCGAGCGCGGGCGCGGCGAGGGCGGCGATCGTCGTGGCGATCACAAAGACGCGCATGGTGGACCCCGACGGGAGCTAGTCCCGAGCGAAGGTTAGGAAGAACGCGCTTGCTCCCCCGTTAACGCGCCCGCCCCCGCCAACGGGAAATCGCGCGTTCTTCCAGCTCTGAGACGAACAGGTTCAACGAAAAACCGAGCGCCGCCAGTACGATCAGGGCGGCGAACATTTCGGCGGTGCGCAGCCGGTTGCCGGCTTCCAGGATGCGCCAGGCCAGTCCCTGGGTGGCGCCCGATCCCGCCACGAACTCGGCCACCACCGCGCCGATCACCGCCAGGCCCGAGGCGACCCGCAGGCCCTCCAGCAGGAACGGCACGGCCGAGGGCAAGCGCAGGCACAGCAACCGCTGGGCCCGGGTCGCGCCGTACAAGTCGAACAGCCGCTCCAGGTCCGGGTCGGCGGACTTCAGGCCGGTCAGCAGGCCGGAGAAGATCGGGAAGAAGGCGACCACCGCCGCCAGGGCGATCACCGCCCGCTCCGGATGGTCCAGCCCCGCCCAGATCACCACCAAGGGCGCGATCGCCACCACCGGCGTGACCTGCAGCGCCACCGCCCAGGGCTTCAGCGCCCGCTCCAGCGGATCGCTCAGCCCCGCCAGCAGAGCCAGCCCCCCGGCCGCCGCCGCCGCCACGAACAGCGCCACCAGGGCGGTGGAAAGGGTCGTCCACGCCGAGCCCAGCAGCACGGGCCACCGCTGCGCCAGCACCATGGCGACGTCGCTGGGGGCGGGGAGGAAGTAGGCGGGGACCTCGAGCGCGCGGCAGGCGGTCTCCCAGCCGGCGAGCACGAGCACCAGCAGAGCCAGGGGGGCGAAGGCGCGTCTCATGATCCTCCCCTGCGAAGCGGGGGAGGGGGACCATGCGAAGCATGGTGGAGGGGGCGTAGGGCGGCCAGGCACGCTGATGAAAAGGTGCGGTGGCGGACGCCCCCTCCACCGCTTCGCGGTCCCCCTCCCCCGTACGCTGCGCTTCGGGGGAGGATCACGAGGTTTCCTCCAGCAGCCGCTCAACCCGATCCACCGCCTCCCGAAACACGGCCGTGGTGCGGAAACCCGCGGGGCGGGGCAGGGGCGCGTCGATCGCGACCTCGCCGGCGAGCCTTCCCGGTCCGGGCGTCATCACAACCACCCGACGCGCCAGGTATGCGGCCTCCTCCACGTCGTGGGTGACGAACACCACCGCCGGCCGGGTCTGGTCCCACAGGCGATGGACGTCTTCGATCAGGCGCTTGCGGGTGATGGCGTCCAGCGCCGCGAAGGGCTCGTCCAGCAGCAGCAGCCTGGGCCGGGTCGCCAGCGCGCGCGCCAGCGACACCCGCATCGCCATGCCGCCGGACAGTTGCGCGGGCTTGCAGGCCAGAGCCTCACTCAGGCCCACCTGCGCCAGCGCCGCCTCGGCCCGGACGCGCGCGTCCGCAGCGCCCGCCAGCTCGAGCGGCAGGGCGACCTCGTCGATCGCCCGCGCCCAGGGCCGCAGCGTCGCCGACTGGAACACCAGGGCCGTCTCGCCCGGCCCGACCGCCCTCTCGACCCGGCCGCCGCTCGCCCGCTCCAGCCCCGCCAGCAGGCGCAACGCCGTGGACTTCCCGCACCCCGACGGCCCGACCAGCGCCGTGATCTCTCCCGCCGCCGCCGCGAACGAAAACGGCCCCAGCGCCCGGCGGCCGGGATGGTCGACGACGACGTCGTGGAGGGAAATCACCTCTCCTCCCCCGCGAGCGCAGCGAAGCGGGGGAGGGGGACCGCACGAAGTGTGGTGGAGGGGGCGCGCCGACGCGCCACGCGGCACGTCATCCTCGTCGCCCCGCCGCATCCATCGCCAGCATCCAGACCCCCTCGGCCGCCTCGTCCGGATCGCGCATGACCTCGGCGGCCTCCAGCCTGTGCACCGTGACGCCCTGCGCCCGCAGCCAGGCGTCGCGCCGTTCGTCAAGCCCCGGATTGTCGCCGGCCAGGTGTATCCAGCCGTCCACCTCGACCGCGAGCTTCGCCTCGGGGCAGTAGAAGTCCAGGATGTACGGCCCGAACGGCGCTTGTCGGCGAAAGTTCGGGCGATCCGGGCGGCGCTCGCGCAGGCGTACCCACAGGCGGGTCTCCGGCGGCGTCATGCGGCGGCGCAGGTGGCGGGCGCGCTTCAGCGTCTGGGTCTTCGATCGCATTCCGGTCGTGCGGCGGCGCGCCCCCTCCACCATGCTTCGCATGGTCCCCCTCCCCCGTACGCTCCGCGACGGGGGAGGAGAGCTAGCCCCCTCCACCGCTTCGCGGTCCCCCTCCCCCCGCTGCGCGGGGGAGGAGTTATTTCACGAACTCCAGCGTGTACGCCCGCCGATAGTCCAGCGTCTTCGGGTACACGCCCTGCGCCGAGGCGACGGCGAAGAACTCGGCCCAGCGGGCGTCGGTCATCAGCCCCGGTCGGTCGCCGACCAGACGATAGCTCTTCAGCTTGGCCTTCGCCTGGTCCAGCAGCGCCTGGGTCATCTCGGGGTTGTCCTTGCGGATCAGGGCGTCGGCCTTCGAGGCGTCGCCGTCCAGATACGCCGTCCAGCCCGCCGCCGAGGCCTCGACGAAGGCGCGCACCGCCTGAGGGTTCGCGCCGATCAACCGCTCGGGCGCGAGCACCATGGTCGCGTAGGAAGGATAGCCCTCGTCGGCCAGCAGGAACACGGCCGGCTTGATCCCGGCCTCGGTCTCGATCGTGTACGGCTCGCTGGTCAGGTAACCCTGCTGCACCGCCCGCTTGTCGGCCAGGAACGGCGCGGGGTTGAAGGCGTACTTGCGCACCTGCGCGTCGGTGAAGCCGTATTTCGCCTTCAGCCACACCCAGAAGGCGTTCACCGAGGCGTCCGCCAGCAGGATCGGTCGGCCCTTGAGGTCGGCGATCGAGCGCACGTCCGGCGAGGGGTGGGCGATCAGCACCTGGGGATCCTTCTGGAAGAAGGCCGCCACCGCCTTCACCGGCACCTTCTCCTGCGCCAGGTTCAGCACGATGAAGCTGTTGGAGCCCATGCCGAGCTCCACCGCGCCTGACGCCAGCAGCTGGGGCACGTTCACGCCGGGACCGCCCTGGAGGATCTCCACGTCGAGCCCGCGCCTGGCGTACTCGCCGCTCGCCAGCGCCTGGTAGAAGCCGCCGTGCTCGGCCTGGGCGCGCCAGTCGGTCGCGAAGCGGATGCGGGTGCGCTTGTCGGCCGTGGCCTTCTCCGCGGGGTTTCCGCAGGCGACGAGCGCGGTCGCGCCCAGCAGGCCGCCGATCAGGGTGCGACGTTTCATGGAGAGCCTCCCGAAGCTTAGCCGGAAGGGTAGGGCGCGCCGCGCGGGGCGCCAAGGCGTGGGAAGCGGCACGCCGAAATGGAGCGAGGGGACGGCGCCCGGTCGAACCGGTACGTCGTCCCCTCACCATAAGGTCCTGATCGGACCTCAGGCCTTCGAGGTGGTCCAGGCTGGGGCCGAAAGGCTTCCGGGTCTCCCCTTCCGCTTCCGACGTCCTGGCCGGCCTGGTGAACCCTGGGAGTTCCGGGTCGCCCCTTCCGTCCTTCCGATCCCTCGGCCGGGTCACCCGCTTCTCGGCTTCAAGGTCCCGGTCGCCCGTTCTCTTTTCCGCCGCCGCGCCGTGATCACCCTCGGCCCGTTGACTGTGCGTCGGAAGCCTGTATGACGCAACGCTTCGCCGTATCGCCCGTGTTGACGAACCGCCCTTGGGCGGTGGAAGACTTGTGGACGTCTTGCGGACAGTCGCGAAAACGCGTCGCGGATCAGCGGGATGACTTGTCCACAACTTCGGCGCGGCGACGCAGGATGAACTCCCTGTCGCGCACCCGCCCGACCGGAAACTCGTACTCCCCGGCCTTCTCGAACCCGTAGCGGCCGTACAGCCGCTGGGCCCCGTAATTCTCGCTGAACACCCCGATCCACAGCTCGCGCGGTCCGGCCTCCTCCAGCCAGCCCAGCGCCGTCTCCAGCAGTCGCGATCCCAGCCCCGACCCCTGCGCCGAGCGGCGCACGTACAGCGTCTTCACCTCGCCGCAGGACGGCCGCACGTCGGGATGGGGCAGGGCGCAGGGTCCGGCCTTGGCCCAGCCGACCAGTTCGCCTCCGTCGTCTTCCGCCACCCACACCCTCAAGGTCGGATCCAGCACGTCGGCCCGGTGCACCTCCGGCGCGTGGCAGGTCCGCAGGAAATCCGCCAGATCCTGCGGCGGATACAGATGGCCGAAGGTCTCGGTGAAGGTGTCGGCGCCCAGGCGCGCCAGCGCCTCGGCGTCGTCAGGGGCGGCCAGGCGGATTCGGGGGAGGCGATTCATCGGCGGGCGAGGTATCACGCTCGCATGAGCCTCGCCTACTTCACCCATGCCGACATGCTGGACCACCGCCCAGGCGCCGGCCACCCGGAGCGGCCCGAAAGGCTGCGTTCGGTCACCGACGCCCTGGCCGACGCCGACGGGCTCGACCTTCAGCCGTTCGATGTCGCGGAAGCCGAGCTCGACGACCTGGCCCGGGTGCACCCGCGCGCCTTCGTCGAGCGCATCGTCGCCGCCTCACCCGACAGCGGCGCGCGCGTGCTGGACGCCGACACCGTTCTGTCGCCCGGCAGCGTCCGCGCCGCACGGCTGGCCGCGGGCGCGGTGGTGGACGCGGTAAAGGGCGCGGCGGCGGGCCGGTTCGAACGCGCCTTCTGCGCCGTGCGCCCGCCCGGCCACCACGCCGAGCCGGATACGGCCATGGGCTTCTGCCTGTTCTCCAGCGTCGCGGTCGCCGCCCGCGTCGCCCAGTCGCTCGGCACGGCCAAGGTGGCGGTGGTGGACTTCGACGTGCACCACGGCAACGGCACCCAGGCGGCGTTCGAGGCGGACCCCAGCCTGTTCCTGGCCTCCATCCACCAGTCGCCGCTCTATCCGGGCACCGGCGAGGAGGACGAGACCGGCGTCGGCAACATCGTCAACGCCCCGGTCCCGCCGCACGCCCCGCGGGAGCTGTGGCGCAGCCGATTCGAGGCGCGCCTGATCCCCGCCCTCGACGCGTTCGAACCGGACCTGATCCTGATCTCGGCCGGCTTCGACGCGCACCGCCGCGATCCGCTGGCGCACCAGTCGCTGGAGGAGGCCGATTTCGCCTGGGCCACCCGGGCGGTGATCGAGGTCGCGCGCCGCCGCTGCGGGGGCCGGGTTGTGTCCTCGCTGGAGGGCGGGTACGACCTCGAAGCGCTCGGCCGTTCGGCGGTCGCGCACGTACGGGCGTTGCAGGAGGGTTGAGGCGCACCGGGAGGGCCGCGTCTCCGAGCATGGCGAGCGACACGCTTCAACATCGGCCCGGAACCACGCCCCCGGCGAGCACCGCGCTCGCCAAGCGTCCCGGCGCCATCGTGCTGGCCCGCCACGGGGAACCGGCCCTGTCGCGCAAGGTCAAGCTGACCTCGGCCGACTACCGCGCCTGGTGGGCGCGCTACGAGGAGGGCGGCCTGCTCGAGGGCCAGGTCCCGCCCGAGCATCTGAAGGCCGCCGCCGAAGGCGCGGGCTTCATCCTGGCCTCCACCCGCCGCCGCTCGCAGGAGACCGCCGCCGCCGTGGCCGGCGACCGCGTCGTCGCCCACGACCCGATGTTCATCGAGGCCCCCCTGCCGCCGCCGGACTTCCCGCGCTTCATGCGCTTCTCGCCGCGCACCTGGGGGGTGATCGCGCGGCTGTGGTGGTGGATGTTCGACCACCACGAGGGCCAGGAGACCCGCGACCAGGCCAAGGTCCGCGCCAAGGCCGCCGCCGCCGCCCTGATCGGCATGGCCGACGCGGGCGAGGACGTGCTGGTGCTGGCCCACGGCTTCTTCAACGGCATGGTCGGGGTGGAGCTGTCGCGTCAGGGCTGGCGCTGCACCAAGGACGAAGGTTTCAAATACTGGTCGGCCCGGCGCTTCGAGAAGCGCTGAAGCCGACGCTTCGGCGGATCACCGCTCGCTCCTCTCTCCCGTCTGAAGCGGACCGGTCACCCCCCGCCGACGCCCTCCGTCACCCGGCCGGTGCCTTCGCAGGCCGGGCACACCTTGCCCGAGCCGAGCGTGCCCGAGCCGCGGCATTCGGGGCAGAGGTTCTCGCCCGAGCCCGGCGTGCCGGGAGCGGCTTCGTCGCCGGGGGTCAGGCGCTGGTCGTGGATCTCGTCGTGCTGGTTCATGTCGGCCTCCGCTCCAGCCTCAACCCGTCGGAGGCGGCGGCGGTTTCGGATGACACGCCCCGGCGCGTCCGCTAAGGCCCGCGCGATGAGCGACGACGCCTCCTCCCAAGGCTGGGCCACCGCCAGGACCCTGGCCGAAGCCCTGCCCTACATCCAGATCTACGACCGCGAGACGGTGGTGATCAAATACGGCGGCCACGCCATGGGGCAGGAGGAGTCCGCCCGCCGGTTCGCCGCCGACGTGGTGCTGCTGAAGCTGCTGGGCGTGCATCCGGTGGTGGTCCACGGCGGCGGGCCGCAGATCAGCGCCATGCTCGACCGTGCGGGGGTGAAGTCGACCTTCGTCGACGGCCTGCGGGTCACCGACGAGGCCACCATGGAGGTGGCCGAGATGGTCCTGTCGGGCGCGGTCAACAAGGAGATCGCCAACTGGATCACCATGGCCGGGCGCGAGGCGGACGTGCGCGGCGTCGGCCTGTCGGGCAAGGACGCGGGCCTGATCACCGTGGAGAAGGCCGTGCGCGAGGTCGACCTGGGCTTCGTCGGCGAGCCCACCCGCATCGACCCCAAGCTGATCCAGGACCTGATCAAGTCCGAGGACGACTGGGTGCCGGTGATCGCGCCCATCGGGGTCTCCGCCGAGGGCCAGACCTACAACGTCAACGCCGACACGGTGGCGGGCGCGGTGGCCGGGGCGCTGAAGGCCAAGCGCATGCTTCTGCTGACCGACGTCGCCGGAGTGCTGGACGGAAACGGCGAACTGATCCGCCAGATGTCGGTGTCCGAGGCCCGCGGCCTGATCGCGACCGGCGTCGCCACCGGCGGCATGATCCCCAAGCTTCAGACCGCGATCGCCGCGGTGGAGTCCGGGGTCGAGGCGGTGGTGATCCTGGACGGCCGCAAGCCCCACGCCCTGCTGGTGGAGCTGTTCACCGAGCACGGCGCCGGCACGCTGGTGTGCGCGGAATGATC
>Ga0196964_10001115_pt1 | contig 14039 bp, 20 predicted proteins | sample S1_10metaG_FD_148615 | JGI IMG/M metagenome (GOLD analysis project Ga0196964, IMG submission 148615) | Soil microbial communities from Anza Borrego desert, Southern California, United States - S1_10 | ecosystem: Environmental > Terrestrial > Soil > Desert | place: USA: California | collected...
CATCGAAGGCATGGCGAACCACCTGGCCTACGAGTGCCCGCGCAGGAGAATGGCGTGAATCGCAAGGGCAAGGCGAAGGGGCGGTGGTACTGGGGGACGTTGCCTAGCGGGCTGTGGGTGCCGTTCAAGTCGCGCCGCAAGTTGAAGGCCGGCGAGCATCACACCGTGCGCTTCGCAGACTGCGTTCATGCGCTCAAGGTGGAGGGTACGATGAAGGCGTCAGAGAGGCGGCCCAAGCGCCAGCAGCAGCCCGCCAAGCGCAAGGGGCGGACGCGGTAGACTAGAGGCATGGCTGCGGTCAAGTTGCACAAGCTAGAGCTCGCCCCAGGCGAGGCCGGTTCACCACGGGCCGTGGACTGCGAGCACGCGGACATCGGGACGGGGATGCGCCTGTACTGGCGCGCGAACGACGAGACCGAGCGTCATGGGTTCCGGTTCATGTCGGTGGACTGGTGCAGCGCGGACGGCCTTGACGACGAATGGGGCGACTCGTGCGAGGTGGAAATCGCGTTCTGGGGGACAGCGCTGTTCGATGGCATCAGGCACTTGCGCCTGTGTGACGAGCCAGATGAAGGCTACATGTACTACCCAGACACCGAGACGCTAATCGCACTCATGACCAAGCTACGTGACCTCGAAGACCGGTACTGCGCGCCACGGGACCAGCGGTAGACTAGAGGCATGGCGCTGCGGCGCTACCAGATGCCCGTGGGGCCGCGAGAGAAGCGGTACAAGGCCCCAGCGTCGTCACCGAACGTCGAAGCCCGTATCCATCGCGCGCGCGCGCGTAGAGGGGCGCTGCTGCTGAGCGAGGTAGCGTGGGCCCTGGGGGTATCGGTTGCTACCGTCCGCATGTACGAACGGCGCGGATGGGTGCGGGTCAGGAGACCAAGGCCGACACTGGCACTGATTAAACGCCGCTGGGTGCGCAAGCTCGTTGCCACGCTGAGCGTAATGGCGCCAGAGGTGTTGCAGCGCGCGGAGCCGAAACGGCTCGAGCGAGCGATGCGGGCCGTTTACGGCAAGCCGACGAAGTGTGCGCCAACGAGAGACGAGACCGAAGGGGCAGGCGGCGTGACAGCAGAGGGGATGACGGGAGAGGGCGCGGAGGACGAGGGGAGATGAGAGGGGAGGTCCCGCGCGCCACCCTCACCGCGCGTCCATAAACCCCGCTGACCGCCGTCCCGAGCGCGATCCCACCGCCGAGCAGCTGTCGTTTACCGGTGAGTTGCCTTGTACAGGTAAGCGACTTTGCTGATAACTGCGCGTATTTATTCAACGCGCGTAGTTGTTCCCCTAAGGGGGGAACGGTCGCTGAGCGGCAATCCGCTGGTTAACGAGGCGGGGGAGGTGCGGCTCGGTCAGCGACGGGCGGGGTACGGCCGCCGACCCCCCCCTACCCCCAAAGTGACGCGCAAATTCGGTTTCTACTCCCCGCTCCCACATGCGCGACGATTTCAGATCTCGTTTCAAACAGTGACGGTCGCTGTACCGGCGTTCGTTGCTTCTGCCGTACTTCGCTGGGAGCCGAAGGCTCAACCGCGCGTGAGCGCTAGCCGCTTAGACGCAAGTAGCGCGAATTTTCGGTTTTGTCTAGAGGCTCGTGCGTTACCGTGGTGTGTGAACGTCAAGCGGATGCAGTGGCTGTTCCCGACGCGGCGTTATGGGCGGTCGTTGGCGGCGAAGCGTAAGCGATTGGAGGCGGCCGTAACAAAGGGGGCGGTGCTGGAGGTTGACCGCCGGGGCGTTTCTGCCACGCCGCCGAAGGTCATTGGGGCGGCTCGGGAGAGCGCCAAGCCGCTGCGGAAGGTGCCGCGTGGCTAAGCCGTTCCATTGGGACCCCATGGAGCGTCCGCAGTGGATGCGGGTCGAGGAGCGGCGCGGAAAGCGGCGGGTCATCTTCTGCGGGGGGCGGGACTTCGCTGACTACCCGTTCATCCTGCGCTCGGTCGGGCGCTTATTGCGCGACCGTGGGTGGCGGCCGGCGGACGTTCGTGCCGTTCACGGTGCTGCGCCTGGTGCTGACACGCTCGCCGCGCGAGCTTGCCGGGCGCTGGGGATTGAGGCCGTGCCGTACCCAGCCGACTGGCGACGCCTCGGCAAGGCCGCAGGGCCCGCGCGCAACCGCGAGATGCTGGTCAAGGAACTGCCGTGCCTCGTGGTGGCGTTCCCCGGCGGGCGCGGTACCGCGAACATGCTCGAGCTGGCCAAAGGGCGCAGCGTCCCGATCTGGATGCCGGAATAGTCGTGCGCCCATAAGCCAAACCTATTGACGTGCTTGTGCCCATAACTGAGCCTTATGGGCAACAATGCCTCTACCTGCGGACTGGCAGCGCGCACACCGCGAGAAGCGGAAGCGTGAGGGGCTGTGCGGCTGGAACGGGTGCGGCGAGCGGCCCGAGCCGGGCCGGTACTACTGCGCCACGCACCGGGAGTTGCACCGGCTGAAGACGCGGGAGCGGCGCAATAAGGCCAAGCGAGAGGCGGGGGCATCGTGCAGTACCTGAAAAAGTCCTTCTCCGTCGCGCTCGGGTCCGACGCCTACCAGAAGAACTACGAGGCGGTATTCGGGAAGAAGCCGGCCGAGGGCGTCAAGGACCACGTCGCCAAGGGCGACGCGGCCACGGACGACACGGACGCGGTCCAGCGCGCCGTCAACAAGCGGAGGAAGCGCTAGCGGTGGCCAACGTCCGCAAATTCGACCCCGAGCGGGCCAAGAAGCTGGCCGAGCAGGTCGACGAGACGTGGGCCGAGATTGCCGCCCAGGGGACCAAGGCGTTTCTGGACGGCCTGACGGGCGTTGAGGGCGATCGGCCGTGGGAGGATCGGACGGTCAAGGACGTCTACGCGGCCAAGGTGGCTGACCTCGTCGGCGCCGACAAGCGAGCCAAGCGGATGAGCGAGGCGCCGCGGATGTTCGGGGTCGTGGTCATGCAGCCCAAGATCGAGAACCCGAGCGACTGGGAGTCCTTCTACCAGCAAAAGGAACTCGAATCGCAGTCGCGGGGCGTGGCCATCGAGGCCATCGCCAAGCCGGTGGAGCCCGAGGGCGAGTGACGCGTCAGCAGAAGCATCGGAACTGGCGCCGGCAGCACGGTTTCTGCGCCTACGAGGGCTGTAACGTGCTGACGACGTGCTACCTGTGCCCCGAGCACCGCGCGCAGCGGAATCAGTACGCCCGTAACTGGTACGCGACCCGCGGCAGGCAGCTGCGCGAGTCGAGGAAGGCCGTGCAGGCGTGACGGGCGAGCTGCGCAGCGCCGACGGCTCGAAAGTCATCTGGGAGCCGCTGCCGAAACAGGCGGTGGCGCTGGCGTGCCCAGCTCGAGAGGTGCTGTACGCGGGGGATAAGGGCGCCGGCAAGACCGAATTTCTGGTCGCGTGCTGGATCCCGCTGCTGAACCTGGCTCATCAGAAGTACTTGGCGACGGGTCAGAAGCAGCACAAGTGCCGGATCGTGGTCTTCAGGAAGAACCTTGAGCACCTCAAGGACTTCATCGCCAAGACGCACTCGATTTATCCGTTCGTGGACCCGGAGATGGGGACGAACGGCTACCACATCAACGAGAAAACGTGGACGTTCACGAGCGGCGCGACGGTGGCGTGCAGGCACCTGGACGGCCCGACGGACCACCTGGGCTACCACGGCCAGGAATTGCCGGGGATCGGGTTCGACCAGATCGAACAGATCCAGAAAGAGGTCTACACGTTCATCGTCGCGAACAACCGCAGCGGCGATCCTGACTATCACCGCGCCCGCATCGTGCGCGCGACCGCGAATGCCGGCGGCGAGGACTGGATCATCCCCTATTTCGGCATCGACCAGCACAAGGACGGCGGCAAAATTCTGCGCCAGGTCGTCACCAACGCCGACGGGTCGACGTTCGAGACTACGCGGGCGTTCGTTCTGGCCCGTCTGCGCGACAACAAGCACCTGCCGCCCGACTACGAGGCGCAGCTGCGGTCGATCTACAACGAAGACGAGGTCGCGATGTACCTCGAGGCGGATTTTTTCCGCGTCGCGGGCTCGTTCTTCTCGAAATTCGTCCGTCCAGGCATCCATTTTCAGCGTTCGCGGCCTCTGCCGTCGTCTTGGGAGTGGCGTTTTTCGGTCGACTGGGGCTCTGACGCCCCTGCGTGCTGGCTTCTGGGCGCCAGGGACAACGAGGGCCGCCTCTACGTCGTCGATGAGGTCCACAAACCGGGCGTGACGGGCCGAAAGTTCGGCGAGGACCTGTTTCGGCGCTACCAGACGCAGACGTGGTGCGAAGATCGCCGGTTCTCGGTCGACGACTTCTGGGGCGTCATCGACAAGCAGGCCATGGACCGCTACGGCAGCGACGCCAGCGCGGCCGACGGTATCGCGGAGTGGGGTTTCCGGCTGTTCCCGGCGCAAAAGGATCGCAATTCTGGCTGCAACGCGATGAAAGAGCGGCTGCTGCTGGACCGCTTCGGCCAGCCGCAGGTGATCATCTTCGAAGATCGCTGCCCGCATCTGGTTCGTGCGCTGTCGGCGATCAAATCGCAGGCGCCGCGCAAGCCCGACGACTACGCCGACGATTCGCCGCACTCCCACGCCACGGATGCGTTCCGCTTCCTGTGCATGGAGTTCCCGGTGCATCGACTGGACGACGTCAACCCGCACGACTCGGAGAACAAGCGCTGGGAGCAGTACCTGGCCGCGGCTCGCAAGCGGCAGAACCCGCCGGAAGTGCGTTACGGCGGCAGCACGGGATACGAATGATCGACCTGGGTCACAGATTTACGGTGGAGGCCAACCTGGGACGGACGGCCGGTGCTCCGCTGGCATGCGCAGAGTGCGGCGGTCGAATTCCCGTCGGTGCCGATGACCGTAGGTGCGCATCCGCCATTATCTCCGCGAGACAGTCGGGAGGCGGGCGGGTATTCGCATCTGCGTATCAACTGTTTGGACACCTCGGCCTGACCTACAGTTTAGCTCACCTTGACAACTGGATTGCCCGTGGCTGCGTAAGAGACCTGACCATTTACTGGGCCCCAAGCAGATTCGGCGTGATCCAGCCCGTCACGCCGCCCGACCGCTGCTACGAAATTCTCGACGCGCGCAAGGCCAGGAGCATTGCTGCGCGTCTGCGCAGGAAAAGCATTCTTCTGCGGAGGAAAAATCGCGGCATTGATGCGGTGGCATGGCTGCTGTGTCAGTCGATGCCCAAGAAGGCCGCGGCACGTACTCTCGGTCTTTCGTCCGCAGACGTGTCCAGACGGGTCCTGCGTATCGACAGAAGAATGAGGCTCGGGGAGATGCCCCCATGAGCCTCATTCTAGTAAAGGCGCCGGTGCCGGTGGACGACCTCGGGTTTCGCTCCGAGGGCATGGACATCAACAGCACGGACGTAACGCCAGGCCGTCCGCCGCCGTTTCTCATCCCGTATTGCAAGTCCTGCGACGCGATGGTGGAGCGGTTCACGATCGACTACATCGCTTCACCCTTCCACGTTCCCATCCAGTACCAGTGCCACGGGCAAACCGGCGGCATGAAGGTCTCATACACCGAAGTACTCAGGGCAAGCCGTGAGGGCGGGCTGCTCTGGGTGTTCACGGAAACCAAGGTGAGCAAGCATGGAAACCGAATTCATACGCCCTGATTCTCCCCTCGACGGCTCGGCCCATTCGGGTGAGTCGAACGGCGAAGCCAAGAAGGCGCGTCAGCCGACGATGGCCGGGCCGGCTGAAGGCGCGAACATCGTCGACATTCTCGGGGCCAAGGAGATCGAAAAGCTGTCGGCTGCGGTGATCAGCGACTTCGACGCCGACGTCAAGTCACGGTCGGGACGCATGAAGAAGTGCAAGGAGTTCACCGAGCTCTACGCAGGTCTTCTCAAGCCCAAGGCGTTTCCGTGGCGGAACTGCGCGAACGTCAACCTAAACGTCCTGTCGTACACGTCGCTGCAAGTCCACGCGCGGCTGTTCGACATGATCTGGCCCGACAACGGGAAGATCATCTACTCGGCGCCGTCCACGGTCGACGACTTCCAGCGCGCTGCCATAACGGAGAAGTTCGCGAACAGTTACATCCGCAACAAGATGCCCGAGATGGCACAGGGGCTGGATGACACCCTCGCCCAGCTCGTCATCTACGGCAGTGCGTTCCGGCGGACGTACTGGGACAGCTACGAGGGCCGGGTGCGGTCGGACTGGATTCCGATCGAGGACTTCGTGGTGGCTCACGAGTTCCGGTCGCAGGACCCGTCGATGCGGGACGTGCCCCGGTACACGATGGTCTATCACCCCACGCTGTGGGAGTTGAAGATGCACGCCGATCGGGGCGTGTACTCCAACGTCAAGGGCATCGAAGCAGAGCAGCCCGAGACGCCAACGTCGGAGATGCGCGATGCCGTCAAGAAGATCGACGGAACGGACCCGGCGAGCGACGGCTCAGAGCAGGACAAACCCAGAATGGTCCTGGAACAGCACCGCGTTTGGATGCTGCCCAATCGTCCTGGAGTACATCCCGCCTTCGACGGAAAGCCTCACTACGTCGCAATCACCCTCGATAAGCAGTCCCGCCGGGTCCTTCGTGTCGTTCTGCGTGAAGAGACTGACCCCGACGACCTCAAGCGCTACGTCAAGGAGCGCGCCGAGTCTGGATACGATGAGTACCTCATCAAGCGGCAGGCGTACGAGGAAACCATCGTTGCCGCCCAGCAGCAGGCCATCCAGGGCGGAAACGCCCTGCTGCCCGAGGCGCCGATCGAAGTTCTCGAGCCGGTAAAGCCGCGGCAGCGGCAAATATCGTTCTTCACCCACTACCGCGCGTTCCCGTCGGAGGGCTTCTACGGGCTCGGGTTCGGCGACTTCATCGGTCCGCTGAACCGCGCGGCGAACACGCTGCTTAACCAGCACATCGACGGCGTCAGCGTTCGCAACGCGCGGCCTGGCTTCATCTCGCGGCAGATGCGTATGCAGCGCGGGAGCGTCAACGTCGCGCCTGGCGAGCTCGTCGAGGTGGACGCGCCGGCCGCGGCGATTCGTGACGGCATCGTGTGGCTGGATCCGCCGCTCAACGACCCGACGACGATGCCGCTGGTGAACCTGCTCATCAGCATGGCGGACAAGTTCGCCGGGTCGTCGGACATCATGAGCGGTGCGACGTCGGGAGCCAACAGGACGGCGAAAGAGATCCAGATTCTGAACGCGCAACTGATGAAGCAGATCAGCGTCCTGGCCAAGCGGGTACGCGAGGCGCTCAAACACGAGTTCGACAAGGTCTGGCGGCTGTGGGGGACGTTCCTGCCCGACGAGCCTGAGCCAACCGACATCATCGACCCGCTGTCTGGCGCACCGGACCGGCTGCCCATCAGCCGCAAGATGTTCGTGCCGGATGCGCGCATCTTCCCGGCGGCCGACCCGCGCCTGCGGTTCGAGAAGGTCGAGGAGACGATGCAGTCGGCGGGCGTCGTCATGAATACGCCGATGCTGGCGCAGAACCCTGCGATCGTGCGCGCGGTCGTGGAAGAGGTGCTCAAGGCGCACGGCAAGGAGGAGTTGATCGCGATGCTGGGTCCGCCTCCGGGGCCGCCCGAGCCGCCAACGGCCAAACCTCACTGGGAGGAAGAGGCGGCGTGGCTCGAGGACCGCGACAGCCCCGTGCATCCCGACGACGACGACACGGAGCACACACAGATGCACCTGGCGTTCCTGTCGTCGCCACGCGCCCAGATGATGAGCAAGGTGGGCCGCGACATGGCCGAGCGGCACGTCAGGTTCCACGAGGCGCAGGCGCTGCGCAAGACAGCGACGCAGATGCAGCAGATGGGCGGACCGCCGGGAATGCCGCCGGGGCCGCCGATGGGAGGGATGATTGGACCGCCCCAAGTTCCTTGATCTGGACGAGGCATCGATCGCGAACTGGCGCCAGCACCCGGCGACGGCCGCGATGCTTGAATGGCTCGCATTCGAGGCCGACCGCCTGAACTACGAGGCGGGTATCCAGGTACGCAAACAGCAATTTCACGAAGCGGCGGCGATGTCTGGAAAGGCCGAATTCGCCGAGATGCTGTGGAAGTCCTGTCACCGCAAGGACGCGCCGAAGGAAGAGCAGGAAACGGAGTTCGTTGATCCGGTGTACCGATTCGACTCAGGAGGGCAAGCACATGTTGGGACCGACTGATCTGCCTTGGGCAGTCACGGGCGAGCGCTGCGCGATTCTGGAGAAGCCGGCGAAGGACCGCACGGCCGGCGGGCTGTACGTGCCCGACACGGCCAAGGAGCGCTACTACAGCGGCCGCCTTCTGGACGCTGGTCTGCAAGCGCGCGACAAGCTGTTTGATAACGGCTACGAGATTGGCGACGAGGTCGAGTTCGGCCGCTACTCGGGCCTGCGTGAGGCGTGGGATCACATCGTCGACTGGGGCAAGGCGACGCCGCAGACGCCCGACGATGCGTTTGACTGGAAGTTCGACAAGGAGGGCTCGAACACCGCCATGAACCGCTACACATGCGCCAAGACGGGCGCGGTGCGCGTGGTCGAGTCGGTGATCGTCCTGAACGTCGACGACCTGCTCGCCAGTGTCCAACTGGCCGAGCGGCTGCGCGCCGGGAAGATGAGTCTCAAACGCGGCGTGACCAGTGAAGGCAAAACCCAGCACTACATCGAGAGGAGCGCGTAATGGCCGGTCTGTTGAGCACGCCGCCCGAGGGGGCGACGGACGAGAACGTCAACCTGGAAGAGGGCGGCGACGACGAGCAGGAACAGCAGGCCGCGCCCGAACCGGCGCCGAAGCCAGAGCGGGTGCCGCTGCCGCCGAAAGAGGGTCGCCGGGCTCGAGCAGCGCAGGCGCAGGAGTCGCTGGCGAAAGAGGTCGAGTCGCTCAAAGAGCGGTTCACCAAGGATTCGGACGAACTGCGCCGGCAGCTCAGCGAGCGCGACCAGATGATCGCCCAGCTTCGCGGCGGTATCGAGGCGATGCAGCGGATGGGTCCGCAGCAGCAACAGCAGCAGTCTAGCCCCCAGGCCGAGCTCGAACGCCTCGAGCGAGAGGCGAAAGAGTACATGGACAGGGGCGACCTGACCGAGTACCGCAAGCGCGAGCGTCAGATCGCGGTGCTCGAAGCAGAGCAGCGCCTGGCCGAGAAGTACAAGCTAGGCCAGCAGCCCGCACAGCAGCCGGCGACGGCGGGGCTTCCGCCCGAGGCGCAGATCGAGATCATGTCGCAGTTCAGCCGGTTTCCGAAGCTGGCCGAAAACCCAGAAAAGACGCTGCGGGCGGTGAGCCGCAAGATCAGCGAGTTGATCGAGGACGACGGTTTCCCGAACACACCCGCCACCAGGGCGAAGGCGTGGGAAATCGTGGCCCAGAAGCAGACGGGCCGGCAGGAAGCGCCGCAGTTCTCCCAGCAGTACAAAGAGGCGCTCTACGGCGTTCCAGCGGGCCGCGCCAACGGCCACGGCAAGGGCGAGCCGCAGGTCAGGCTGCCTCCAGGATGGCAGCGGTGGGCGGATGCGGCGGGGATGGACCGAAACGAGTACGTCAAGATTTACGCCCAGGAGCACCCCGAGGCGGTCGAAGAGTGACAATCGACCGTCAACAGTGACCGAGGGTATTTACAAAGCGCAAGTTCCACCGAAACACTGAACGAGGACGTAATTCCCCTTCGGCGGCGATGAAGCCACCGATGCGGTGAGTCCGAACCCGAATCCCCTGCGGCCTGTTCCCGGGCAGCTGAGGTGAAGCAGGGAAACGGACGAATCGCATGTCGGATGAGACGCCGAAGGTAGTACCGCCCCGCAACGACTTCAGGAAAGAGCCGGTCTTCGTCAAGGCGACGATCGCTGACCAGGCTGGGGCGCGTCCCGGTTATGTGCGTCAGTGGGTGAACGCGAAGGATCCGCAGCACCCGCAGTACTTCGAGAAGTACACCAGAGAGCAGTTCGTCGGGGACGCCAACATCGGCTATTGCAAGGCCGAGCCGTGGCGGATTGTGCCCAAGGGCGAGGCCAAGCCGGGGCGCAAGCGCGATGACGATACGGTGGGCATCGAGTCTGCGCTGACCCACGGCGATCTGGTCTGCATCGAGACGACCGAAGAGAACGCGGCGGCTTTCCTGAAGTACAAGGAGCTGCGTTCTGAGGCTCGCGCGAGAGCGCTTGGAGCCGGGGATTCCGAAGTCACGACCGCCGACAACGGGGGCCGCGCGAGTTACCGCGCGCGTGTCGGCAAAGGACTGGCGGACGCGGACCCGCGAGAGGCGGCCCGCGAGGTGCTGAACCAGTAGGGAGAACACAATGGCAAACGTTCGACACCCCGGTTTCTATCCGGCGCAGGTCGCGGTCGGTGGCGGCTCCGTCACCTACGTGCGGCGCCGGCCCATCAGCAACAACACCAACGCGATCAACTGCCAGGACGTCGTCACGGCTGACTCGAGCGGCGACATCCTCGGTCAGGCGACGTCGGGCCAGCTCGCGACCAAGATCGATTCGGTTGCGATGGGCGTCAGCTACGTGGACGCCAACGGCAACCGCATTGGCGCCAAGTCGCTGCCCGCGTCCACGACGTTCGCCGGTACGACGTTCTTCCCGGTCAACGCGCCGTGGGTCAACTGCGTTGAGAACGTGGTTAACGTCAAGTTCCGCTGCAGCCTCGACGCTGCTGCGGCGCTGACGAACCTGCGCAACAACTTCGACATCAACCTGCGGGCCGGCGTCAACGGCTACAGCCAGCAGGATCTGCGGTTCGCCTCGGCGAACACCACGGCCACGCTGCCGTTCCGCGTGGTCGAGATGATCGAGGCGGGCGATAGCGACCCGGACGCGGCGGACGCTCACTGCTTCGCTCTGGCGAACAGCGGCTTTACCGAGCCGGCGCTCAACAACACGGGCACCTAACCGGAGACCTGAACCATGGCAATCAACACAACTCAACTGTGGGCCCCGGTCGAGCCCGTCGTTCGCAAGTTCTTCGGCATCGGCGAGAAGTCGATCAAGAAGGTCTATCCCCAGACGCACAAGGTGTCGAAGGGCCAGGAGTCCGTTCGACACGCCGTCCAGATGGGCGGTCCTGGGCAGCTGGTGAAGAAGACCGAAGGCGGCAACGTCTCGTCCCTGAGCATCAAGCAGGGCACGAACAAGACGTGGCTGTACGACGTCTATGCCGGACGCATCGAGTTGACCTTCGAGCTCGCGCGCGACAACAAGGTCCGCGAGATCAAGAAGGCGGCCCAGACGCTCGGCCGTTCGATCGCGCTGACGCCCGAGTATCAGGTGGGTCTCTTCTGGGACCGCGCCTACAACTCGAGCTATCCGCAGGTCGCGGACGGCACGAACGAGCTGTGCGCCACCGACCACGTCATCATCGGCACGTCGGCGACGACCGGCAGCAACATGCTGTCGACGGCCGCGGCGCTGTCGGAGACGTCGCTTCAGGACGTGTACACGAACCTGCTCAGCACCCCGGGTGCCGACGGGATGATCGTTCAGTGCATGCCCGAAAAGCTGCTGGTGCCGGCGGCGCTGGCGCTGACGGGCAAGAAGCTGACCCTGGCCGGTAAGACGCTGGGCTCGGCGAACAACGACCCCAAGGTTGTCGGCGACGACCTGACGCTGGTCGTGAACCCGTACCTGACGGACACGAACAACTGGTTCGTCATCACTGACCACCCGAACGGCCTGTGGTTCGAGTTCGACATCGAGGGTGACTTCATGGAGGACACCGTGATGACGAACCTGAACAAGGCGTATATCGCGATCCAGCGTTTCCGGCTGGGCGTCGACGACTGGCGCGCGGTCTACGGTTCGGGCGCCGTTTCGTAACGGAGGGACGTCATGTCGACGATTCCAGGGCAAATCTTCAGCCACCCGGGGCTCCTGGGCTGCTACGGCGTGCCGTTCCAGCCTTTCGAGTTCACCGGCACCGCTGGCCGGATCTTCTGGGTGGGCAACCGCTCGGGACTTCCGGCGGGCAACGGGTCCAATCCCGCTTACCCGTTCTCGACGGTCAACGCCGCGCTTGCTGCGTGCGAGGCGGGGCGAAACGACGTGGTGTACATCCTGCCCGGTCACGCTGAGAGCATCAGTGCGGCCGACGCTTGGAGCAACCTGGTCGCTGGGACCAAGGTCATCGGCCTTGGCACCGGAAACGACCGCCCCACGTTCACCTGGACGGCTCAGGCCGGCACGATCCTGGCCAACGTGGCGAACGTGCGTATCCAGAACTGCCGGTTCCTGATGGCGGGGGCGCTGGGGTCGACGACTGCTCTAACGGTCGACGTTGGCATCCCCATCACGGCGGCCGGATTCGAGTTCATCGGCAACTACGTCAACACGGGCGTGGATGCCGACCAGCTGACCACGGACGCTTTTACGCTGTCCGCGGCGGCCGACCAGTGCACGTTCTACGGCAACTGGATGGAGGCGTACGCCGCTGCGGTGACGACCAGCTTTATCACTGCGTCGGCGGCGGGCGCGAACGACCTGCGGATCATCGGCAACTACATGAGCGCCGAGATTTCGACGGCGGCGACTGGCGTCCTGCTCGACCTGGACGCTGGCGCGCTGCTGCGGACGCAGATCATCGGCAACGACCTGCACAACCAGACCGCTAGCAGCAAATACGTGATGGACCTGCACGCGGACTCGACCGGCGTCATTCGTGGAAACTACTTCTACGTTGGCGACGGCGCGACGGGCCCGGCTTCGCTGGGTTCGCCTGTGTGGGGCCTGCACAAGATCGCCGAGAACTACTGCGTTACTGCGGTGGACAAGAGCGCGATTCTCTGCCCCGCGGCCGACGCCTAATCGATTCGGGCCGCTTGGCCTCCCGGCCCACGGCCCGCGGAGGAACGAGTGGCTCAATCACGACCGATCAGATGGGAAGAAGGCGAGACGCAGATCGCATGCGACTGCTGCGGTCTGCCCGCCTTCTTCCCGTCTGAAATGCGTCGTTTGAGCGACGGCCTTTTCTACTGCTACCGGCACGTCGAGTTCGAGACGGGCAAGACGAAGCTGGACGACCAGCGCGAGCGGGCAGCGCTGGCGGCGGGGCGCAAGGAACAGCCCGTGACCATCGGCAAGAAACCGTCCTGGTGGTGACCCTTGGCGACGTCTAGCTCCACAAACTTCGAGCAGAGCCGCGACGAGATCATCCGCGACGCGCTCGCCAAGGTCGGGGCCGTTGGTCCCGATGAGACTCCCTCCGGGCCGCAGCTGCTTCACGCAGCGAGAGCCCTCAATCGCATCGTCAAGTCGCTCGACCCGGAGGGAAATTCTTTGTGGCGCGTCGTGGAGCGCACGGCGACGTCCACCGACGGCACGGCGTCCTTTTCGCCCGCAAGCGACGTCATCGCGGTCGATGAGCCGATGAACTACAAGCGCTCGGGCGAGAACGCCAGGACGCCGATCCGGGCGATGAGCCGGGATGACTACATGAACATCGGCGACCGGACCATCGAGGGCGTGCCGGCGCAGTTCTACGTGTCCGAGGCGCTCAGCGGCTTGACGGTCTACCTGTACCCCGTACCGGACGCGACGGGCGACACGATCACCTATTCGGCGGTCCTGCGCGGCCAGGACTTCGACACCGGGGCAGATACGCCGGACTTCGATCCCGCGTGGACGTCGTGCCTGGTCTACGGGCTCGCGGCAGACCTCTGCTTTGACTACGGCAAGCCGCAGATGGCGATGCAACTGCGGAGCGTCTTCGAGGCCGAAAAGTCGAAATTGATCGAGGCTGGCACCGAACACGGCCACGTCACGCTGGTTCCGTTCGGCTCCTACGGAGGCTGGTGATGGCGACGACCTCTACACGCATCAGCGAGCTTGCAGTCGGTATCCGTGACACCGCGGGCGCCGTCGTCGCGAGCGGCAAGGCGCGTTTTTACAACCCCGGGACGCTGGTCGAAGCGACCGTCTACAGCGACGCGGCCTGCACCACGCCTAACACGCAGCCGCAGACGCTGAATGCTGGCGGGCAGGCGACGGTGTACACGCTCGAGCCCGTGCGGATGATCGTCAAGAACAGCGCCGAGACGGTCACGTACTACGACGACATTGTAAACCTGACCCG
>Ga0196964_10001116_pt1 | contig 14030 bp, 14 predicted proteins | sample S1_10metaG_FD_148615 | JGI IMG/M metagenome (GOLD analysis project Ga0196964, IMG submission 148615) | Soil microbial communities from Anza Borrego desert, Southern California, United States - S1_10 | ecosystem: Environmental > Terrestrial > Soil > Desert | place: USA: California | collected...
TCGGGGCCACCGCAGCCAAACCGGCGCTGCGGGGAGAGGTCCTGATCCGGGGCAGCCCCGGACAGGAAAAGGTAATAGCAGCATTTGAAATCAACTAAAGTAAAACCATCAATCATTTCATTCTAAAAAACAAATCTTATGAGCATCATAGCATTAAAACTGAACAGACTTTCAGTTCCCAACACACTTATTCTTGGCAGGAAGATCGTTGCTGCCATGACCAATCACGCCAGCCGGTTCGAGGAGCCGCCGGTGCCGCTTGCCGCGCTGACGGCAGACCTTAACGATCTGGACAAGCTGCAGCAGGAGCGCGTAGGCGGCGGCTCTAAAGCCAACACCGTATTGCGCAACCAGAAGCTGGAGGATGTGCGCGCTTCGCTACGCCTGCTGGCTGCTTATGTGCAGACGGTGAGCCGGGGCGATGAAGCCATCATCAACGAAGCCGGTATGGATGTAAAATCCCGCGGACCAAGAAAGATCGAGACGATCCTTCCTCCGGAGGGTATCCAGATAGATCCGGGCGAGTTCGACGACGGGCTGAAGCTTCGCTGGAAGGCAGTAAAAAATGCCAAACAGTATGGCATCGAGTACTGCGCCGGTACGGTCACTCCGGATAGATGGCGCATCATCGCTTTCTCCAACGGCAGCAGCATCCAGCTCCGCAGCCTCGAGTCGGGGCAGCTGGCTTCGTTCCGCATCTTTTCGCTGGGTGCGGCTGGCAAAAGCGAATACAGCATGGTGGTGAATGAGCGGATGAAGTAGGCCCAGGTCCATGCAATGTCTAAAGCGGGTGGGGGAGACCTCACCCGCTTTTGTATTTTGCTGTTGTGTATCGTAAACCTTGGGATGAAAGCGTACAGCCACCAGGTCGCTTCGCAATTGGTTGTCCGGAAAATATCATCCTGGCAGTTAGATTTGCATACATCAAACCGTTAGCCGACAAAAGATGCGCAACCTCAAGACGCCTAAGAAAATAATACTGCTGCTGGCTGGCCTGGTGCTGCTGATCCGGCTGATCATGTCGCTGTCTACCGGTTATTTCTCCTGTTACAACTGCTACGGCTATCCTGACTGGTGGCGATATGCCTACGCGGCAAAGCTTGCCCTTGCCATCATCCTGCTCTTTTTTGCGCTTAGAGAAAAAAGAAGGGCCCATTTAGCAATTGTCATCCTGATTTTGCTGACCGCTGCCACAGTGCTGGTTTATGAATCTAACCCGCTGGGATCCGGCTTATACCTGCTCATCGCTTTGGCTACTACCGGGTATTTCTGCACCGGCCGATACAATTGTAGTGAACGACATGGGGCGGCGCCAACAGCATTGCTGTCCCTCGGTAATGTCTAGACGCTGTCAACCCCCTCAATCCTGTCCGACAGCTCCATCTGTGTATCCGTCAGCAACCTGGTGCTGCCTGCCATTACAAACATTTTCCGCTCATCTTCGTAATAGGCACCGGCTTTCAGAATAGGGATCAGCGCTGCAACCTGCGCAAAAGGTATTTCGATCCAGGGTGAAAAGCCGGTCGGAAGCCCGGAAGGTTTTTCAGCCTGGAAACGGAAATGTCCTGACTTGCCGCCGAGGGCAACTTCATAATCTGTTACTTTTAAGTAAGCCATGTTCTTCTGGTTTTTTGGATTTGATTTACCGGGTGCAGCGCTGCAGCCCTTGATCATCCCGTTGACGGTGATTGCCTCTGAGGTCGCTTGTTTCTGCTGCTACGTTCTCAAAATTAGGTCAGTGCCGGAGACCCTAATGCCGTGAAAACACCCTAAATCCAGGAAGTATTGCCGCAGCGCGGATCTGAATGTTGCGCCTGCTCGGCTGGTGACGCTTGGTCTTCTTACTCTTGCGAATAAAATACGGGTACCAGAAGGCTACATGAAGGTGCCGGCACAATCACACTAATATTGTCAAATTGTTACCAATTCTTTCCCGACGGCAGAATGACATAGGAGGGCATCATTTTTTCGACGATAACTGCAGAGACGGCGCCGGAAGCGGTGCCTGCCGGTAATAGCCGGTGATAACCAGTGACATTATGCCCGTTACATGAAACAAGCTGTGTGGATATTGCTTTGTCTGTCAGTCAGCCTTAGCGCCTGCTTCAAAAAATATAAAGGGCGCATCGCCATCGACGGGTCCAGCACGGTCTATCCGGTGACGGAGGCAGTGGCAGAAGAGTTTCGCGCGGTGGAGCCTGATATCCGGGTCACGGTCGGTGTTTCCGGCACCGGCGGCGGCATGAAAAAGTTTGCGAGAGGAGAGATAGACATCGCAAATGCCTCACGACCAATTAAGAAAGAAGAGATCGAAGCCTGCAGGAAGGCTAACATCAGGTTTATAGAGATCCCGGTCGCCTATGATGGACTGGCTGTTGTGGTGAGTCCGAAGAATAAATTTGTCAGCCACCTGACGGTCAACGAGCTCAAAAGAATCTGGGAACCTGCCGCACAGGGAAAGGTCACGTCCTGGGCGCAGGTCCGGGAAGGCTTTCCAGATATCCCGCTAAGACTTTATGGCGCCGGGACGTCTTCAGGCACTTACGATTATTTCACGGAAGCGGTAGTAGGCAAGGCCAAATCGTCGCGCGGAGACTATACGGCAAGCGAGGATGACAATGTGCTGGTGCAGGGCGTCTCTACTGATCCTGGCGGACTGGGCTATTTTGGACTGGCATACTACGAAGAAAACAAATCGAAGCTGAAACTGGTGGCAATAGATAACGGCAAAGGTCCGGTGATGCCCACGGGGGAAACCGTGCGAAAAGGGGTCTACGCCCCGCTCAGCCGCCCGGAGTTTATCTACATCAGCGGCAGGGCGGCGGCGAAACCGGAGGTACAGCAGTTCGTGCGGTTTTACCTGCAGCACGCTCCTGTCCTGGTAAAGGAAGTTGGCTACGTTCCGCTTCCGGATGAAGTGTACGCGCTGGCCCTCGCAACCTTTCTGCAGGGCAGGGAAGGATCGCTTTTCCAAGATCGGAGTACGGTGGGTGCAGACCTGATGCAGCTGATGAAAGACAATTTAAACGACAGTATACGCCATGCGCGCTAAGGAAAAAATGATAGAGCTGGTGATGCTGCTGTGCAGTCTGCTCACGGTGGTCACCACCGCCGCCATCATCTTTGTGCTGGTCAAGGACAGTATCGGTTTTTTCCGGGAAGTATCCATCGGCGAGTTCCTTACAGATACACAATGGACACCGCTGTTCAGTGAAAAGCATTTTGGTATCCTGCCCTTGCTTTGCGGTACATTGCTGACCACCTTTATTGCCATCCTGGTGGCGGTGCCGCTGGGGCTGATCATTGCCATCTATCTGAACGAGTATGCATCGAGAAAGATTTCAGGTACGCTTAAGCCGGTGCTGGAGACCCTGGCGGCAGTGCCTACAGTGATCTATGGCTTTTTTGCCCTGCAGTTTGTGACACCGCTGCTGCAAGAGGTCATTCACGGGCTTGCCGGCTTTAACGCGCTCTCGCCCGGTCTGGTGATGGGTATCATGATCATCCCATATATATCCTCGCTGAGCGAGGATGCACTCCGGGCAGTGCCGCAGTCGCTGAGGGAGGCAAGCTACGGTATGGGTGCCACCCGGCTGCAGACCGCGCTGAAAGTGCTGGTACCTGCCGCTTCGTCGGGCATTATCGTATCGGTTATCCTGGCCATATCGAGGGCGCTGGGCGAGACCATGATCGTTGCCATTGCCGCAGGGCAGGAACCCAAGCTCACGGCAGATCCGCGGGAATCGGTAGAAACCATTACTACCTATATCGTACAGGTCAGCCTGGGAGACGTGCCGCAGGATTCCCTGGAGTACAATACCATCTTTGCGGCAGGCATGACCTTGTTTGTATTTACATTTTTGTTGAACAACATTTCTTTCTGGCTCAGGAAGAAATACCAAAACCGGTATGAATGAAGCGCGGCAACAGCAATCTGCTGACCCTTAAGGACAGCGCCTTTAAGTACCTGGGTATTACCTGCCTGGTCATTGCCCTGTCGGTGCTGGCGCTGCTGATCTGGGATATTTTTTCCCGCGGACTGCTCCGGCTTAACTGGAGCTTCCTGTCCAACCTTCCATCCCGTCATGCCGAAAAGGCAGGAATACGAACGGCACTGGCCGGAATGATCTCCCTGCTTCTGTTTACCATCATGGTCGCAGTGCCTATCGGTATCATGGCGGGTATTTACCTGGAGGAATACGGGCGTAAGAACTGGTTTGCCAAATTCGTGGAGATCAACATTTCCAATCTCGCAGGTGTTCCGTCGGTGATCTACGGCATCCTGGGCCTGCAGGTATTCGTAAGGACCGCGGAACTGGGCAACAGCCTCATAGCAGGGGCCTTCACGCTTGCGCTGCTGATTCTCCCGATCATCATTGTTGCTACCCGGGAAGCGATCAGGGCAGTGCCCTCCTCGTTAAGGGATGCGTCTTATGGTATGGGCGCCACAAAATGGCAGACAACACGAAGGGTGGTTTTGCCTTCAGCCATGGGCGGCATCCTGACGGGCATTATCCTGGCCATATCCAGGGCGATCGGCGAAACGGCACCTCTGCTCGTGATCGGGGCACTGGCATATGTTCCGTTCATACCGGAAGGTCCTAAGGACCAGTTTACCACGCTGCCGATCCAGGTGTTCAACTGGACCACCAGGCCACAGGCAACGTTTATTGTCAACGCGGCCGCAGGCATTATCATTCTGCTTACGGTAACGCTGATACTCAACAGTATTGCGATCTATATAAGGGGACGCTGGTATAAAAAAATAAGCTATTGATCATGTATAAGCTGGAAACCAGGGAAGCCAATCTTTTTTATGGTGCCAAGCAGGCACTGAAGGGTATCTCCATGGGCATTGACGCCAACGCCATCACCGCATTCATCGGACCGTCGGGGTGCGGCAAGTCTACTTTGCTGCGCTGCTTCAACCGCATGAACGATCTTATCGATAATACTTCCATCACGGGCAGCTTTCTGCTCGATACCGAGGATATTTACAGGGATGTTGATGTCTATCAGTTACGCAAGCGGATCGGTATGGTGTTTCAGAAGCCGAACCCCTTTCCGAAATCCATTTTCGAGAACGTCGCCTATGGGCTCCGGATCAATGGTGAAAAGAACAAAACGCTGATAGCCGATAAAGTAGAGAGCTCACTGAAGAGTGCTGCCTTATGGACGGAACTGGAAGGCAACCTGAAGCGCTCGGCCTTGTCGCTGTCCGGAGGGCAGCAGCAGCGGCTTTGTATTGCCCGCGCACTGGCAACGGAACCTACCGTGCTCCTGATGGACGAACCCGCATCGGCATTAGACCCTATTGCAACTGCTAAGATCGAGGAACTGATACTCGAACTTAAGAATAAGGTAACGGTAGTGATCGTAACCCATAACATGCAGCAGGCAGCCAGGATCAGTGACAAGACAGCTTTTTTCTACCTGGGCGAGCTGATAGAATATGATGAGACGAAGAAGATCTTCACCAACCCTGACAAGGAACAGACTCAGAACTATATTACAGGACGTTTTGGATAAACAGATATTATGACCCACTTGCAGCAAGAACTGGATCAGTTGAGAAACAGCCTCCTGGAGATGGCAAGGCTTGCGGCCAATCAGCTGCGCAAAAGCATTACTTCACTGCTCGAACGGGACGAGGATCTCGCCCATGAGGTCCTGTTTACGGAAAAGCGCGTCAATTCCTTCGAGTTGCAGATAGACCGGGAATGCGAGCTGATATTTGCCCTGCACACGCCGGTAGCGCATGATATGAGGCTGGTCTTCTCTACGCTGAAGATCAACGCCGACCTGGAAAGGATCGGCGACTACTCAGAAGGTATTGCGAAGCTCGTACTGATGGGGGGGCGTAATTTTGACGATGAGCTGATATCGAAGCTGTCGCTCCGACCCATGTTCGAGACTGCTTACCGCATGATGGAAGATATTACAGTAGCATATAGTACCGACGACAGCAGGCTTGCCAGAAGCGTGTATAAAAGAGACAAGGAGCTGAACGAGATCAACCATGCTGCTTCAGCGATCGTGGTGGCATACTGTGCCGCAAATCCGGATAAGATCGCCCAGGCGCTCTATCTGCTGTCTATCATCCGTAAGCTGGAGCGTGTAGGCGACCATATCACTAATATCGCCGAAGACATCATCTTTTATAAGGAGGCCATCGTGCTGAAGCACACACCGGAGAACCACGGTCCCGAAGATTCGGGTATCTGAGATGCTGCCGCAGCCTTAATGCTGATGGATGGAGAGGATGGGGATGGCGCTCCTGTAGATCAGTCCCTGTGTTACGCTTTTGTGGAACAGACCATGGAAAAAGCTGTGCTTCCTCGGTATGGCAATGATCAGTGAAGCGTTTTGCGCTGTCGCAAATTCAATGATGCCCTGAACGGTGCTGGTATGATCCACGTAATGATATTCGGGATTGTACTTCCTGAGCAGCTGGTGGATAGCGGTCACCTCCGTAAAGTTTTCGGGCTCGAAATGATGGTCGTGATGATCAATGTTGACGACCAGCAGCTTTGCCGGAAATGAATCGAGCAGATGTATAAGCGGAGAAGCAGGTGTTTTCTTTGAGAACTTGTGCAGATCGCAGGCGAAGACTATATTGGAGACCGGCGCAGTTGAGGCGTCTTCAGGAACCAGCAGCAGCGGGTACTGGCAATGCTCCGCCAGTCTTACGGCACCGGCTTCGAGTTCTTTCGACTCATTGCCGGAGCCGCCCGCAATGCCGGTCACTACAAGGTCTACCTGCTCGGCCCGGCAAAGTTCATTCAAATCATCTTTCAGATTCAGGGCGCCCGATCTGGCTTCGATCACAGTGGTTGACGGCTGGCTTGCGGCAAGCGACCTCCTGATGTCTTCGGTCACGGGCTCCGGCTGCCCGGCAGTGTCCGCTGAGGTTTCAACGCCGTTATGCAGCAGGATGATCCTGTTGCTGTTCCCCGCGGAAGCAAGCATGCCTGCGTATGCAGCTGCGGTCTTCGATTTTGCGGAATGGTCGGCAAGCACTAAAATGGTATTCATTTGGCTGTTTTTGAAGGTTATCCTATTATCTGTCATTCCTTCCCTCGCATGCTCAAACACATAGACGTCCGGCGCATTGTCCTGTCGGCAAATGTCCTTTAAGCGGGCAAACGACAAAATCATTCCAGGGAACGGATAGCATGGAGCAGGTTGCGCTGTAAATCCAGGATGTTGGCACATGCGAGTCAGGTTCCATCTCACTGATACGTGGCACATGGTATTTCCTGCCTGGTTGATCCGGCGGCCAGGGCGGACGACGGCAGAATAAAAGAAATTCTGATTTTTGTATTCTATGTGACCAGTCGCAACCTGTTAGCTACAGTCAGCCTGAACCTCGCACTGGCAATTGTAATGAACCGCTTGCTCTACTCCTATGACCACTACTACAGCACCAGGCTCGCCGACCAGATCGTCAACCACAGTATGAATATTGGGCTCTGGTTTGTTGTGTTCAGCGCTGTCTGCGAACTCCTTGCCAGCCTGGTTGTGGTCTTCAGAAGGATTATTGTCTCAGCTACCGGTGTAAAGCGCAGCAACGCAAAAAACAGCAAATAATGGTCTTGCTGCGCGTCCCGACACATTTTTTCACCACCATTTTTCTGCCTCCGGACCTCAGAAAGAACCCGTTCCAACCTCAGTATAGGCCCCAACGGGCTTGCCCGGGTGTAATTTAGGGTTGTATAAGGAAAGTTCATTTCTATCGGCCTGCGGGCCGTAAGCGGGGCTGTTCCCAGCCCGGCTTTTTATCGGGTTCCTATGGACAAAGATCAGTGGAAACATATCATGGATGCCGAGTTTGCAAAGATGAAAGAGCTTGCAGACAGGGTGCGTATGCTTATGAAGAACACAAATCCGGAAGTACGGGAGCAGGCTGCACTGCTGCAGGAAGAATGGAACCGGTCGGCCGCCAGGCACCGCGAGGCCTTCAGCCGCTATTTTAATCTCGATCAGTAGAAGAATAAAAAAGGGCTGCCTGAGGCAGCCTTTTTTATTGTCGTCTTAGTTGTTCAGGTGGAACTTCTCTGTATAGGTTTTCTCCTTTGGCGACCATCGCGGTATACATGCCCGGTGCCCAGGACTTGCAGTCGATATAACTGCTGCCGTTATTTGCGGCTTTATCGTACACGAGCTGTCCCGCAGCGTTGAATACCCGTACGCTGAACTGCTCTTTATCCAGTTCTACAGTGAACGCGCTGCGTACCGGATTCGGATATAGTCTGACCGGGCCATTGCCTCCGGGCTCTTCAACCGCGGTGGTATATTCCATGCTGATATCGTCGATCCAGAATTTGTTTCCCGCGGCTGGAGTAAAGTTGCCTACTCTAAAACGGATGAAAATGGAATCCGGAGCGTAGGGTTGAACATAGTGGAGAGGCATTTCAGCAAGCGTCCATACAGAAGTACTTGTGGCGATTATCTTATAAGAAAAGCCTAAGTCCGTTGCGACCGACGTGCCATTTCCTTTAGTCAATATAATACCGGCCTGTACTGAATCGCCTTCGACACTTTTGAACTTATACCAGAACTTCATTTTTGATGGTCGGCCGGTAAAGGGGCCATCCCTTTGGCCACAACTGCTGTCCAGCTGTACCATAACCTATCCCGGCGCTAAGCACCCCATTGATAGTCGAGTTGTATAAGTTTTCCAGTAGGACCGACGAAGTACCCGAGTGAGCATCACTGCTTTGTGTCACCGTGCCTGGCTCCAGTAAGCCGTTGCTATTGTAAAATGAATCTGGCGCGTATGATGTGCTCCAGCTCTCAAAGCCGGCGTTGCTTATCTGTTGAGCATTTACTGCTAGAGACATGGCTGCAAAAACAAGTATTAGCAGGAGTCGTTCTTTCATATTCTAAAATTGGCTTGAAGATATATATTGTATCTAATTGGTCGCTAATAACTTAACTGGCGTTTCTTTCTTCGGCGAACGGTGGTCTTAGGGAAACCGGCGGTGCAGGTACTTGCGACGACTTGAGGCGGAAAATGTCAATAACTCATTTTTTGGAGGAAACCGGTAGTACCTAAAATAGAAAAAGCGCCTCAACGGGCGCTTTTTCTTATTAATGTCAACGAAAATTACTGCACGATCAGCTTCGTAGTCTGGTTCAGGCTGCCGTCTGCCGCAACTACCCGCACGATATAGCTACCGGCTTTCAGGTTATAGCTGCGGCTCTGCGTGCCGTTCATCACGATATTTTCATACTGCACCAGCCGGCCCGTAACATCTATGATCTGGATGGCAACTTCTGCGCCCTTACCGTTCTGGAGCATAATATTCACTTCGCCGCTTGAAGGGTTAGGGAACAGGGAAGCTTCCAGCGCGCTGCCATTGCCGCTGCGGCTGAGCTTTACTACCGGTGAGAAGCTTACCGACCCGTCATTGCTCATGATGCGGAGCCTGTAATAGGTAGCGGGTGTGAACGGATCGCTGTCCACTGCTTTATAGGAAGCTTCTCCTTTGTTCATACCGGCGTTAAGGGTGGTGAGGTTGGAGAAGCTGCGTCCGTCCTCGCTTCTTTCCACAATGTATTTTCCGCCCATGCCGTCTTCCATCGCAGTCCAGGCAACTACTGCCTTATTGCCCTGCCAGGAAGCGCCGAAGGAAATCAGATCCAGCGAAAGCACCGTACTGGTAGATCCCAGGGTAAGCCATTCCTGAACATTGACAACGCCGACACCGTTATAGCCCCCAAGCGCTGCGATATACACTGAATCACCTACACGGAATGAAGCGAGGTCCATCAGGTTGGATACGCCCATGTTCTTGTCCGGTCCTACCATCCAGCTTTCCGAAGTGAAGTCGTAGATATAGGTATCGTTAAGTGTCGAGGTGCCCTGACCGTTCGGGTCGCCGCCAGTGAAATAGACTCTTTTTGCAGCCAGATCCAGGGAAGCTACCGCGCCAAGACGGCCGGAAGGACCGGCAGGATAGTTTGCTGCGGCGGTCCAGGTAATGACCGTAGGGTTCAGCGGATCGATCGTACCTCTTCTTGCCTGCGACTGAGTAGCGCTGGCTGTCTGACTGTAACCACCTGCAACGATGATGTTGTTACCTGCGATGCCTCCGCGGGCACCTGCCACCGCTGTGCCGGTCATTGGAGTTCCGCTAGACCAGGTGTCGCTTGCCATGTTGTATATCTGCACTGTGTTTACATCGGTGGCTCCGTTATATCCTCCCATGATATAGACCAGTGAGTCCTGGTAAATACCGGATGCATAATCACCTACGGCAGTTAGCATCGGGGCGCCAAGGCTCCAGGTATTGGTAGCCAGATCCAGGATGGATACGGTGGTAACAGGCGAGAACGAACCGCCATAGCCGCCGATATAGAAGATCCTGCCATTGTAGTAGAAAGCGGAAGCCTGGGTCCTGCCGGAGTTGATATCCGCCAGCGTGTCCCATACGCCCGTAACTGTATTATAACGGTCTACCTCATACTCGTTGGCAAAGCTCGCATCACCGCCGCCTACCAGTACAATGTAGGCAGTATCGTTAGGTGCCGTACCGGTATTGTAGCTGACCACGGCATGCGCCCAGCGGGCCTGTGGCATGGCCGGTTTGTTGATCCAGTCGCCGCTGGTGTTCGGCAGGCTGTCCAGCACAGAGACCATCGTCGTGATGGTATCATTAGAGGTGTCTGCATCACCTGCAAGCAGGGTGGCTGCAGTGAACGTGTAAGTACCCGTGCTGCCCGTCCAGGGCGAGAAGCTTACCTGCTGGCTGGCACCGGGAGCAAGATTGGTCACCGTCTGTGTGTTTGAATAGCCTGTGGTATAAAGGATCACATTGAATGTCTGGGCTGCGGAGCCGTTGTTCATCACCGTTACCGTCGGTGTGGTGCTGACCCCCGAAACCGCGGGGTTGCTGATGTTGATGCTGACCGGCTCTACTTCTGCAGCAGGCAGCGAACCAATAGCCACATCATCAATAAAAAGGCCGTCGCCATCCAGGTTGTAATGCTTGAAGGCAACGTAGATATTCTGTCCCGCATAAGCCGTCAGCGGTATGGAATAGCGGTACCAGAAATCATCATCCGGCGGGTAGTTCACCCCTTCCTGCAGCAGGAGGATGGTATTCGTAAAGTCTGTGGTGCTGTTGCCGGTGGTAGACACTTTGACGGCGAGCGAATCCGGCGCATAGCCCTGAAAATCGAGCTTCATCCAGAAAACGAGCGAGTCGCCGGAGGCAACGGTAAACTGCGGCATGATCAGCCAGTCGAGTCCACCGGTACTCTGGTAGCCGATAAAAGCGCTGGCGGGTCCGGAATGCGCTTCTGTTGTGGAACGCTCCCATTGTTTGGCGCCCTGCGAGCTTACCCTGCTCCAGCCCGCAGGCGGGAAGGTGGTGCCATCAAAAGACTGGGTGTAATACCCCGACAGCTGGGCTAAAACTGCGCCTGGAAGCGCGCACAGCAGAAAGAACAAGATGTGTAGTTTTCTTCTCATGGATCATGATTTAAGTGAAGGATTATTGTAATGTCAGAGCGAATTTATAGCAGAGTGCTGAACAAATAGGAATTTATTTTTAATGTTATGTAAGCCCGTAGCCTCGGTGATGTAATATGGTTGAAAAAATACTATAAGAGGACAGCAGAAAGGCGAGTAGGCGAGCAGGCAGTAGGCAGTAGGCAGCTAGCAGTAGGCAGATGTCCTGCGCGAGTGTCTTTAGAGATTCAGAGGGCAGAGATGCAGGGGGCAGAAAGGCAGAAGGCAGAGAAGCAGAACGCAGAAGGACACATGATGTAAATCCGCAATTAGACGAAGCTACGCATGGACATTCCCCACGCCTTTACGCCTTTACGCCTCCTCGCCTTTACATTAAAAGCGTCTGCCAAAGCGTCAGCGGGTATGGTAAAGTTCCGGGGGAGTACCTCCGTAGGACCTTCGTAGTACCTTCGGGGTACCTTCGGGGTACCTTCGGGGTACCTTCGGGGTTAATTCGGGTCTGATTCGGGGTGAATTCGAATGCCAGAATGTCAGACACCCCTTTTCCCTGTCGGAAATGACCTTTTGCAGGGGCGAATTTGCAAGGGGAAAAGAATAAGCAATCATTAGCTTTCTTCAATCAATGAGCTTTTCCTTTATTTGCGAAGGTCAGGCAACCCTACGTCTTTACACCTCACGCCTTCACGACTTAACGCCTTCACGCCTTTACTTTCCATCATTGAGCCATTGCGCCATTTGCCTTCCCGCTTACGACTTACCACTTACGACTTACGACTTCATTGAGCCATTGCGCCATTTGCCTTACGATTTCCCTGATCAATTTTACCCCTCGTTAGTTACATGCTTCCGTCACATATATGTCAGCTGAAACCCTTGTCTAATCTGAATAAAATTAATCTACTATGACAAAAATGTTTTCATTCTCTTAATTCTTCTGTCTATCTTTGGAAGGATAATTTTCAAAAGTTTTCTTAAAAAATAAAATGGTGAAAAAAGCATTTTTACTATTAGCGGCATGTTCCATGGTAGCGGGTGGGGTCAAAGCCCAGCGCTGCTTTACGGATGAAATGCACCAGCAACTCAAGAAGCAGTCCCCTAAGATCGCTGAGTACGAGGCCGAGCTTAAAGCACAGCTCGATGCGCAGCTTCAGTTCATGAACCTGGGTAAGTTAAAGACTACTGCGGCCGAGGCGATCCACCTGGACACAGAGACACTCTATGTGCCCGTTGTGTTCCACATCATCCACGACTATGACGATGAATATGTAAGCGATAATGATATTTATGAAGCGCTGAAAGATATCAATGCGCTGTATAACAGGGAGGATCCTGCCCTGGTCAATAATATCGTCAATCCATATAAAGGCAATATTCCGGGCACCAACATCAAGTACGCGTCGAAGACGAACATCCGTTTTGTGCTGCCGACAAAGGACCCGCTGGGTAATCCTACCCACGGTATCACCCGTCAGCATTCCTGGCTGGCCTATCAGGCCAACAACCAGGCCAAGCTGAACCAGTGGCCCCGGGAAAACTATATCAACATCTGGATCGTGCGGAAATTCGGCGGTTCTGTTGATGCGAATGTTGCAGCTTACGCGCTGCAGCCTTCCGGCGCTGCCCAGTTCTCCTGGTATGATGGCGTGATCGGCAAGCTGCAGAATGGCAACGATATCAACCTGGACAATACGCTCGGTCACGAGCTTGGTCACTCCCTGAGCCTGAACCACCCCTGGAACACCTCTCAGAGCGATCCCGGTCTGAGCTGCGGCGATGACGATGTGGATGACACCCCGCCTACAAAAGGCCACAACAGCTGCAGCGCCGCCGACCTGCGCGATACTGCCTGCGCCGTTGGCTACATGAAGACCTATTCCGGCGCCCAGGCCTGGAACCTTTTCGGTCTTGATTCCAACACCACTCATACCATCAACTATCCTGATACTGTGAACACACAGAACATGATGGACTATTCCTACTGCAGCCGTATGGTGACATACCTGCAGGGAGTGCGGATGAGGAATACACTGAGGACGAACATAGCCGGCCGCGATATCCTGCCTTCTGCCACCAACCTGGCTAACACCGGTGCACTGGCACCACGCCTGGATCTGGCACCGATCGCTGATTTCTCCATAGACTTCAATGCGGTGAACCTGGATATCAATAACAACAGGAACGTGTTTTTCTGCGCCAACAACGGACCGACCGTTAACTTCGTCACTTTCCGTGACCGCAGCTGGAACGATACGATCACTGCCCGCCAGTGGACATTCTCCAACGGTGCGCTGACCCCGACTTCCAACGCCGCGTTCGTAGCGAACAAGTTCTCCGAGCCCGGATGGGTAAGCGTGACGCTGACTGCAACCGGAAACAATACCGGTTCCACCACGATCACCAAGAACAATATGCTCTACATCGCTGACCCGAGCACGATCAATCCTGAGAACTATATCCAGGATTTCAACCAGGGTGGCGATCTGGATAAATATCCGATCTTCAACTATTTTAACAATGAGCACAAATGGGAAGTTGTTAATAACGCCGGTGT